>Ga0315282_10001176_pt1 | contig 50218 bp, 45 predicted proteins | sample YL17G07_20_MG_FD_203693 | JGI IMG/M metagenome (GOLD analysis project Ga0315282, IMG submission 203693) | Sediment microbial communities from Yellowstone Lake, YNP, Wyoming, USA - YL17G07_20 | ecosystem: Environmental > Aquatic > Freshwater > Lake > Sediment | place: USA: Wyoming | collected...
CGGTCTCGGCGGCAAGTATCCCCGATTTGATGGCGTAATGCAGCCCTTTAAGCTTCTTGGTGCTCAGCAGACCTGCGGCATCCCCGATTATAATCGCCCCGTTTGCCACGGGTTCGGGCAGGGAGTAGTAACCGCCTTCGGGGATTGTCCTCGCTCCGTAGGCGACGACTTCTCCGCCTCGGAGCATCCTCCGCAGGAGCCAGTGCGACTTCAGCATCTGGAGCTCCCGCTGGGGGTCGAGGTCGCAGTATCTCCAGTCCAGCGACAGGTTAATCGCCAGCGCTACCGTGTTCTCTCCCAGGCTGTAGAGCGTGCCTCCGCCGAAAATGTCGGCTTTGCTGGGGAAGCCCATGGTATATACGGCGCGCTTAGTCCCGAAGTTGTTAGCCTCCGGTGATAATCTGATTATCTCCTTGACTCCCAGGGAGTAAATCTGGGGGTTCTTCCCTTTCCTGAGGTTCAATTTTTCAATCAGCTGCTCCGATAATACCCCCAGCGAGCCGTCGCCGAAGATGGCGATTTTCGTCCTCAGTGTTTCTCCCCGCTCGTAATTTGACTGAGGCTGTCCCTCCTTGTCCAGTCCTTTATCGCCCAGCTTTATCCCGACGACGGCGCCGTTCTCGACAACGACCTCTTTGCCCACGAAGCCGGGGTAAATCTCGACGCCCAGGGAACGGGCATGGTCAGCCAGCCAGTTGACCAACTCGGAGATGGAAATCACGTAGTCGCCCCGGTGCCGCATATATGAGGGTATGAAGACCGGGGGGACCTTTACCGCGAGCCTGGGCAGCAGGAAAAAGACCTCGTCTCGTTCCACCCTGCTTGCCAGCGTCTTCTGCACAAAGGCGCTGTCGTCCTCTTTCCAGTCGGGGATTAGCTCATCGAGGACATCGGCGTGAAACACCGCTCCCGACAGGTTATGCTGTCCCAGTTTGGCGGCTTTCTCGATAACAACAACCGACGCATCTCTCTCCGCCTCATTGAGCAGTTGCTTCAGCCTTATCGCTCCCGCCAGGCTTGCCGGACCTGCCCCGATGAACAGCACGTCCACCCTGTCCAGTCCGATTGTATCTATATTACCCATTATCGCAGTGTCCTTCTATGTCTGTAACGCTTTGATAAGCTCGGGGACTATGTCCTCCAGGTTTCCCACTATTCCGAAGTCCGCCACCCTGAAAATCGGGGCGTTGAGGTCCTTGTTTATCGCCAGGACAATTCGGGAGTTTTGCATTCCCGTCAGGTGCTGCACCGCCCCGGAGATGCCGATGGCGACATATAAATCGGGGCTGACCGTCTGCCCTGTCTGTCCCACCTGGTGGCGGTGGTCGATAAAGCCCGACTCAACAGCCAGCCGTGAGGCGCCTATCATAGCTTCCTGGGTTAAAAACTTTCCCAGGCTTTCCGCCAGCTGAGGTATATATTTTTCAAAACCTTCCTTTGTCTTTAACCCCATGCCGCCGCTGACGATTATCTTCGCCTCCCGAAGCTCGGAGGTGGCTTTACGGAGGTTGGAGGCGACGATTTTTACTCTCAGGTCGGACTCTTCCAGCATGGGAGCGTATTCGATAACTTCCCCTGTCCTTCTTTCGTCGGGCTTAAGCGCTTTCATAATTCCCGGTCTGACGGTAGCCATCTGCAGCGACGCATTCTGGGTGATTATGCTCGCCATTATATTCCCCCCCAGTGCCGGTCTTGTCTGCATCAGGATTCCGACAAGCTCCTCGCTGCCCCGGGCATAGTCTATTATGTCCAGCTCGGTGCAGTCGGCGGTGAGTCCCGCCTTGGAGCGGAAAGCGACCCTGGGGGCGAGCTCCCTTCCCAGCGGCGTGGCGCTGAACAGCATTATTTGAGGCTTATATGTTTCAATCAGCTCGGAAATCACCTTTTTGTAGGGCAGGGGACGGAACTGCTCCAGCAGCTTGTGCTGGGCGATATAGACTTTGTCGGCGCCGTAGGCTAGCAAATCGCGGGACAGCTTTTCCACGTCCTTCCCCACCAGGACGGCTCCCGTTTTCTCTCCCAGCGAGCTGGCGAGCTCCGTTGCCTTCCCCAGCGCTTCAAATGAAGCGGGATTTATCTCTCCGCCCTCCTGCTCGGCGTAGACCCAGATTTCGCCCTTGTAGCTGCCTTTCTTCCCTGCGGGGAGGCGGTATTTTGGCTTGAGGGCTTCCTTGCCGACCTCCGGTTTCTTAAGATACGCTTCCTTTAGCATCCCGACCAGTTTCCCCGGGTCGTTTTCAAAGACGCAGGTCTTGCGGCTGACTTCCCTGGGAGAGAAAATCTTTACCACGCTTGTCCTTGAGCCTTTTAGTCCGATGCGAGATTCATCGGCGGCTACATCTTGAACATCCCACTGGTAAAGCCGTTGTGAATACGCCCACCTCGTCCTGCTGAACGAGGCGTTCAGCGGCTCCGTCCATTCCGCAACGGTTACCAGGCAGGGGTAAGTCTCCGGAGCCACGGTCTCGATGCCCCGCCGGGTTATCCTGTCGATTCTGAGCTCTCCGTTTTCAAGGTTGAACCCCGTGGCATAGGCTATATGGTTTATGCCCAGTTCTTCGGCAACCTGCGGCGGGACCTGTGCCGTGTCGCCGTCCACCGACTGCATGCCGGTGAAAATCAGGTATTGCTTATCCCCGCCGAATATGTCGGCAACGACCTTTCTTATCGCTTGAGCCAGCGAGTATGATGTCGCCGGCGTATCGGCGCCGCTGAATTTCCTGTCGGTCAAGAGAACGCCGGCGTCGGCGCCGACAGACAGGGTATATTGCAGCACCTCGGCGGCAAAAGGCGGTCCCATCGTTAAGCTGACCACCTTGCCTTCAAGCTCCTTCCTCAGCCTCAGGGCGAATGTCAGCGCCTGCTTGTCGAGCTCGTTGCAGACGTTATCCAGGAGGGCTCTCTTCAGCGTGCCCTTCTCCCTGTCCCAGGCGTCTTTAGGGATATTTTTAACATCGGGCACCTGTTTAACCAGAACAATGTAGTTCATTGCTCACTCTGGGGGCTAAGCTGCTGGAGCAGGTATTGCTTCAATAAGCTTAATGCCGCTTCAGAGGCGTCTTTCTTATTTTCCTCCCTGTTTCCGCTAAATGTGTGCTTCTGGCTCAAGCTCTTATCCCCCGCGGCTAGACCGATGTAGAAAAGCCCCACGGGCTTTTGCGGTGAAGCGCCTGAAGGTCCGGCGATGCCGGTGGTGGAGAGGCATATATCCGTGCCGAGGAGTCTCCTCCCCCCTTCCGCCATCTCAATAGCTGTCCGGGGGCTGACCGCTCCCTCTTTTTCTAGAGTCTCCTTTTTCACCCCTAGTAGGTTTATTTTAGCCTCATTGCTGTAGGCTACCGCCGACCCCTTGAAGTAGTCCGAGCTGCCGGGGACGCTGGTAAGCCTGTCGGCTATCCTCCCCCCGGTAGCTGACTCAGCGGTGCTTATGGTAAGCAGCTTCCCCCTTTTAGTCCGGTGCTCCCTGATTAGAGAGGCGATTTCCAACTCTAAATTTGTCATTTGGGCATGGTTATTTTAGCAGGCTCGCCTGAAAAAGACACGCCGGTTGCCCCTTAGCTTTCAGCCTTCAGCTGGTGGCTGAGATTGCTTCGCTACGCTCGCAATGACATACTAAGACGGGCTCGCAATGACCCCCCTTTGTCATTGCGAGGAGCGCTAGCGACGAAGCAATCTAACAGCTTTCAGCTATCAGTTTTCCTCGGCTGACTGCTCCAGCGGCTATTTTCCTGTTATAATTTACTTCACCTGGCAGGAGCGGAGAGAATAAAAATAAAGAGCTTCCTGGCAACGACATATTTTCCCGGAGAGTTCCCCCTCGAGTATCGTCTGCGCTGGAGCGTTTCACTTCCGTGTTCGGGATGGGAACGGGTGGTTCCACTCCGCTCAGGTCACCAAAAAGCTCCCCTATACTATAATATATTTCCCGCTAATTGTAAAAGGGGGTGATTTTTATTATGGAAGGGATTCACCGGATTGAGGTGCCTCTGGAGTTCATGGTGGAGTCCGTGTATCTATATCTACTGGAAGGTGATGAGGGCTTGACGCTGGTTGACTGTGGTCCGAACCTGGAGATAACCCGCAATTCCTTAAGCAAATTCCTGGCGGGCATAGGCCGCCAGGTTAGCGATATAAATCTAATAATCATCACTCACTATCATGTCGACCATTACGGATATGCCGGCGAGCTCAAGCGACTGACCGGCGCCGAGATAGCGATGCACCGCATCGGAGCCGGTCTGGTCCGGGGGTATGAGTCAGGTTCGGGAAGATACATAGATGCTGTCGTTCGGCTGGCTGCCCGCTACGGCATGCCCCGGGAATATATTGACATAATCAAGCCGTTTTTCGGGGCGATGCAGGAAGTGGTCTCCCCTGCCAGGATAGACCGGGTGCTGGAGGATGGCGATGAAATCTCTGTCGGCGGTTCAAAGTATGTGGTGCTCTGGACTCCGGGGCACTCTCCCGACCATATCTGCCTTTACAGTCCCGAGAGGAAGGTCCTCTTCTCCGGCGACCACTTGTTGCAGGAAATCACCCCTCACATCGGCATTGATACCCTGAAGGGAGTAAATCCCTTGAAGGACTACCTCAAGTCCCTCAAGAGGATGAAAGATTACGATATTGCCCTCGCTCTCCCCGGTCATGGTCCGGTAGTTAACGACCCTCAGGGACGGGTGGACGAGATACTGCGCCATCACGAGGAGCGGATGAGGCTGATGTATGAGGCTGTCGCCAGGGGTCCCAAGACTGCCTACGAGGTATCGCTGGATATTTGGGGGGAGGAGCTGCCCCTGGTTGAGAAGCCTCTCGCCCTGGCGGAAACGGTGCAGCATCTTGAGCTGCTGGTGGAGGAAGGGAGGCTCCACAAAGCCCTGCGTAACTCGGTTTTTTACTTCCAAAAGTAAGCTTGGCGGTAAAAGTTTCTGGTATAATCAGGAAACCCGAAATCTGCGGACAGGAGGTGGTCTATGTATTTTGATATCGATTCCCGGTTCAGGGAAAGTGAAGAGCTAGCCATGCTGAGGGAGGAGACGCACCGCTTTGCCGAGGAGGTAATAAGACCCGCGGCGAAGGCGTTAGACCAGATGGAGCCGAAGAAGGTGGCGGAAAAGGACTCGCCGTATTTTGATGTAATGAGAGAGATGCACCGGATGGGCTACCACAGGGTATATGTGCCCAAGGAATACGGGGGGCTGGAGCTAAGTCCCGAGGAAATACATATAATATTTGAAGAGCTGGGCTGGGGGAGCGTGGGATTTGCCACCGCAATAGGCGTGGATGCTATACCGCCGTCGGTAGCCGCCATGGTGGGCTCGCCGGAGCTGGTGGACGAAGTTGTCCGTCCCTGGATGGAGGATACCGAGGGCGAATATCACGGCTGCTGGCCCGTGGTGGAGGAAGCCCATGGCTCGGACTATATTATCGGCATGAGCCATCCTCATCCCGAGGAGTTCGGCACCAAGGGTTTTGTTACCGCTGACCCCGATGGCGATGGCTGGGTTATTAATGGTGCCAAGTCCTACTGGACATCCTCGGCTCCCTGTGCCAACCACGCTTTCCTTATCGTGAATCTCCCTCCTCACAATAGCGTTGCCTGTATCGGGGGATGTGTAATCCCGCTGACCCTGCCCGGCGTAACCCAGGGCGCGCCCATAGACAAGCTCGGCTTGAGGGACGACCCTCAAGGGGAGATTGCCTTTGATAATGTCAGGATTCCCGCCCATTATATGCTCCTTGTTGACCCCACCTTCGGGCGCTTTATGTCCAAAGGGGTTATCAGCCAGACAAGCTGCGGTATGTCCACTATGTTCACCGGACTGGCACGAGCGGCATTTGAAGAGGCGGTGAAGTATACCCGGGAGAGGGTGCAGGGAGGGAAGCCCTTAATAGAGCACGAGTCGGTAAAGCTGAGGCTTGCCACCATGTTTATGAAGGTTGAGACGGCGAGGTATTACACCAGGGCGGTGTCGCGACATGTCTGGGAATGCAGCTATAAAAACCAGACATATGACCAGTCAACGCCGCATGCTCTCCTGGCACAGGTTTATGCCACCAATGTGGCTTACGAAGTAGCCCATGAGTCCCGCCAGCTTCACGGCGCCAACGGGCTCACCAAGGACTACCTCATTGAGAAGCTTTACCGGGATGCCACATCGGGGTTGATGGAGGACGGCGCCAACGAAGCACTGGCTCTTGAAGCGGCGTATGCCCTTCTGGAAGAGGGGAGATATACCATATAAGGATGCCGCCACACCGGGGAATAAAAAATATTATTGAAGGAGGTGAAAATGGCAGTAGTGTTTGGGTCAATGGAATGGTATGAAAAGGTAAAGGAGATGGCGAACAAGGACGAGAGCTTCAAAAAAGGGACAGCGGACTGGGAAGGAGCCGTCCGCACCGTGGTCGTTATGGACGAGGAGCTTTTGAAGGATTATTCCCGCGAGGAGTATGTCCGGGGATTTATGGGCACGATAGCTTCAATGAGCAAGGAGCAGCGTGCCAAATACGAGGGGACCTCTATGGGAAAACTGATGAAGAAGCTGGGTTATTCCCCGGATGTGGATGTTGCCACGATAGACCCTGCGGAGTCAGCCAAGAGGTTCTCCAAACTGACCCCGGAGGATATAAAAGGGATAGAGATGCACGGTGTTTTTGAGCCTCACCATGGCGTTCTCAAGGAGATGAGGCCAATAATGCCCGACGAGTATAAAGATGCCCGCTTCACCCTCACCGGCTCATATTCCGCCTGGAAGGCGATGGCGACGGGGAAGGCAAATCCTACCCAGCTGGTGATGTCGGGCAAAATCAAGCTTCAAGGCGATATGGCATATATGATGAAGCACATGAGTGCGATGAATGCGCTGAACAAGATATACAGCCAGATTGAGGTTGTCCGCTAGACTCGTCTTCGGTAAGCAAAGGCTGTGGTCCTGAACCGAAATTTCAGGAAGGAGGGAAAAGATGCCGAGGATATATATGAATGAGTGGCCTCCTTATGCGCCACCGAACCTGGCAAGCAAAGAATGCTCCCTGATTGCGGCGAAGTTGATGTTCAACGCTGCCCAGACAGCCCCCGTTACCGGCGGGGTGGACCAGGTGGAGGGAGAGCTCGTTTACGGTATGGAGGAGCTGGAGGAGGTCGCCCGGAAGATGGAGGAGCTTGCCTACAAGTTAAAGAATAAGAAGATGGAGGACCAGTGGAAGTATGAAGCGGTCATGGTCCGCCAGTCGGATGTCATCCTTTTCCTGGGCAACTACCGGGCTAAGGAGACCCCTTTTGACCTTTCCTGCGGTCTGTGCGGGGGAAGACCTGATTGTAGCCATGTTTACTCCCGGAGAAGAGTCGCCGCCGGTCAGATAGATATAACCGACCGGAGCCTGTGCAAGACCGCTATTGATGGTCCACTTTGCGGGGTGAGGGTGGGCGATTTAGGGCACTCTGTTGGCTCAGCCCTCTGGATGGCGACAAAGCTGTTTGTTGACTGCCGACCGTCCTTGACCATGGGAATAGCCGGTCAAAAGCTGGGCTACTGCCGCAATTCCGCCATCGTGGTCGGCTTGCCCATCTCCACTACTTCCAAGAACCCCTATGTGGATATTCATCCTGATTACCATGTGGTCAACATGGAGAAGCTGATTGATTCGGTGCGTAAGAGCTACATTATCCCCCGTCAGGCTGGTCCCGACTACAGATTGTGGCGCTTGCCCCGGGAGAGGGAAGAAGAAAAAGAGGAGGAATAATATGATTATCGGAGCAGAAGAGACCAAAAAGGCAGCCTATGAGGACTTGGTCAGCGTTGCCAAGCACATTGTGCAGGCGATATATCATGCCCCTCAGATAACCGGAGCGATAGACATAAAAACAGCCATTGTAACCGGGGAGGAGCTCCAGCCCGCCATTGACCTGATGAAGGTGATGGGTGAGGTGGAAATGGTCCCGTGGATGGATTACCAAACTTACCAGATGGCTATGGATGAGGGAACTCCGCCCGTCGTCCTGTTCATCGGGGCGGACCTGACCAAGTCCCGGAATGTTTTGAATTGTGGGGCTTGCGGCTTTGAAACCTGTGCCAAGTTCAACCGCTATAGCTCGGAAAACTACGGGTTCGGCATGGGGAGCTTCGGTCCGTCATGCATGATAAATATACTGGACTTTGGCATTGCCTGCGACTGGGCCTGCGCTGCGGCACACCAGTATAATATCGAGAGCCGAATTCACGTAAGCGTGGGCATGACCGGTGTATTGCTGGGATACCTGGAGGATGTGAGCTATGTCCTGGGTCTCTCCCTGGGACCTCTCAAGGAGTTCTGGTATTACAATAGACCCGTTTTTACCAAGATGTGGAACAAGGAGTTTCACCAGCAGTTCTGGTTCCCCCTCAACCGGACGCTCTTCCCGGTGATGTTCCAATCTTTTTCGGGGGAGATGAATGCCTTTATCAAGACCTATGATAAGTGGTGGGAGAAGGATAAGCAGGACTATGTCAAGGTGGTTGAAGACCCCGAAATCAACGCGCTAAGAGCGGGGCTGATGACTAAGGTGATGGAGGCTGTTCCCGAGAAGCGGGCGCAGCTAGAGGCGCTAAAGGAGAAAAGAAAGGCGGAGGGAGCAAAATAGGAATAAGGAAAATTAACCACATCGGCATCGCTGCCCGCAGCCTGGAGCAGACGCTGAAGCTCTATGAGGCTGTCCTGGGCTTGAAGGTCGCCGGGATTCAGGATATACCGCTCCAGATGCAGCGGAGCGCCTTCATCCCCGTAGGAGAATGCGGTCTGGAGATAATGGAGCCCACCGACCCTGCCGGACCTGTGGGGCGGTTTATCGCCCGGCACGGCGAGGGACTTCACCACATTTCCCTGGAGGTCGATGACATTGACGCCCTTTCGGAGAAGCTGAGGCAGAAGGATATAAGGCTTATGTTCCCCGAGGCGGTGGAATTTGCCGGGATAAAGATTAACTTCGTGCACCCGAAAAGCATGAACGGGGTGTTGATAGAGCTGATTCAGCCGGGGTAGCTTAAAATGTAAGGGGGAGGGAAATGAGCGAACTGGACGAGCAGATGAACAAGCTGGCTGCGGATACCTTCAGCAAGATTGGCGAGCTGGGGATGGAGAACGCCACCGTGGGGAAGCTTATGGAGCTTAAGGCGGAGAAGAACAAGGACAGGGTAGCCATCCTGTTTGAGGAGCAGAAAATCACCTATAACGAGCTTGACCGGAGGAGCAACAGCGTCGCCAACGGTCTTTCCCAGATGGGGCTAAAGAAGGGGGAGCGTGCTGCTATCATGCTGCCCAATTGTCCCCAATACCTCTATAGCATGCTCGGGATGGGCAAGATGGGAGCAATTATCATCCCGGTAAACGTTAATTTGAAAGGAGAGGGGCTTGCCTATATCCTGAACCATTCCGAGGCAAGCACGCTGATTATAAGCCATGAGTATCTGGACAAATACCGCTTTATTGAGTCTGAGCTGAAGCATATAGCCAAGCTGGTGGTCGAGACCACGGGAGCGCCCCGGGCTCTCAAGCTCCCCTCAGGCTCCGTCCTGTTTAAAGAGCTGCTTAAAAGCTCCTCTCAAAGGCCCGAGGTTGAAATCTCTTCCCTGGATACGCTGTCCACGATGTATACCTCGGGGACAACCGGACCACCCAAAGGGGTGAACCAGCCGCATTTTGCAGTGATACTGGGTTTCGGAGTCGCCGCTACCATGGACTATACCCCTGAAGACGTCCTCTATACCTGTCTGCCCTTCTTTCACGCCAACGCCACCGTCCTGAGCTTTATGCCCGCTATAGCTGCCGATGCCACGCTGGCGGTGAGCCGGAGGTTCAGCGCTTCCCACTTCTGGGACGAGGTCAGAAAATATAATGCCACCGAGTTTAACGCCCTGGGGGCGATGCTCCCCATACTGATGAAGCAGCCGGAGAAGCCTGACGACAGAGACAACCCGGTGAAGCTCATCTTCAGCGCCGCCTGCCCTGCTGATATCTGGGAGGCGTTTGAGGAGAGGTTTGGCGTGGAGATAGTTGAGGGATACGGCGCGGTGGAAGGGTGTTTCGTGATAAACCGACCGACAAAGACCGGCTGGACGAGAAAGGTAGGCTCATTCGGGAGAGCCCTGGACTATATGAACGAGGTCAAGGTGGTCGATGAGAATGATAACGACTGTCCTCCCAATGTGGTCGGGGAGATGATATCCAAGCCGACCTACATCGCCACAGAACAGGTGGTGGAGTATTATAAAATGCCCGAAGAGAGCGCAGAGAAGAGCCGGGGAGGCTGGCTGCGGACGGGAGACCTCGTCCGCTGCGATGAGGACGGCTTCTTCTTTTTTGTGGGTAGAAAAAAGGACTACATCCGGAGAAGGGGCGAGAATATATCCCCCTGGGAGATTGAGACCACGCTGGCTAAGCACCCGGCAATAATGGAGTCAGCGGCGATTGGGGTAAAATCGGAGCTCGGCGAGGACGAGGTCAAGGTCTGCGTGGTCTTGAAGCCCGGCGCAAGCCTGAAGCCGGAGGAGTTGCTCTCTTTCTGTGAGGACAGGATGGCTTACTTCATGGTGCCGCGATATGTTGAATTCCTGGAGGAGCTGCCCATGACCGCAACGCACCGGGTGATAAAACCCGAGTTGCAAAAGGCGGGGATAACCCCAAATACCTGGGACAGGGAGAAGGCCGGATATAAGCTGAAGAGGGAGTAATCAGATGGAGATAGTCAATTTTGTGCAGGATAGACTAAAGGTATCCCCTGAGGGAAAGCCCGTTCTTGTAGGGATGAAGTGCCGCAGTTGTGGCGAGACAATGTTCCCCAGGGAGAGGCTCTGTCCCAACTGTTCCAGCGAGGATGTGGAGGAGGTCGCTCTCGGTAGCCGGGGCAAAGTCTGGTCTTATACCGTGGTGTATGAGAGCTATGGTAATTTCATCGGGCTGACTCCGCCTTATCCCGCCGCCTTCGTGGAGCTGCCCGAGGGCGCCTATGTCCATACTCCCATTGTGGGCTGCGCGCCGGAGGAGGTCAGGATTGGCCTGGAGGTGGAGCTGGATTTTCTAGATGTCGGCGGACAGCGGGTGGTATATGTTTTTAAGCCCGTCAGGGGGTGAAAGATGGCTCGTAAGGTAGCAGTCCTCGGGGTGGCGGTGACCAGGTTTGCCAGGGAGACTACTCTGGGCGTGGACGAGATGGCTAAGGAGGCGGCGTTGATGGCGCTTGAGGATGCCGGGATGAGCTATAAGGATGTTCAGGTGGGGTTTTGCGGGAATGTCTATCAGGTGGGTGCGGCGCCGTTCTCCTTCTATTCGCTGGGGAAGACCGGAATTCCCCTTACCCGCCTGGATATAGCCTGCACCAGCTCGTCCAAAGGAGTCCACCTCGGCGCCTATATGATAGAAGCCGGCGCCTGTGATACCTGCCTGGTTATCGGCGTGGAGAAGATGCCCCGGGGGATGGTGCCGATGCCGGTGGAGGGAGTGTCCTTTAAGTCCCTGGTTGACGGCTTGATGGGCTTAATCACCATGCCCGGGAGCTATGCTCATAAGGCTACCAGGCATATGCATCTCTACGGGAGTAGACCGGAGCAATTCGCCCAGGTCTCGGTAAAAGCTCACCGAAATGGCTGTCTCAACCCCAACGCTACCTATCAGAAGGCGCTGACCCTGGAGGAGGTGATGGAGTCCCGGATGATTAGCTATCCCATCACCATGTATCAGTGCTGCGCCAACGCCAACGGGGCTTCGGCGGTAGTATTATGCTCCGGGGGGAAGGCGAGGCGGTATACCACCAGAGCGGTATACCTGGCGGGCTGGGGCGAAGCAAGCATGAAATATACCCCCGGAGACCCCATTGAAACGTATTTATCCGACGGCGATACCGGGCTGGCGGGTAAGAAGGCTTACCAGAAAGCCGGCATCGGTCCTGAAGATGTGGACGTTGTCCAGGTGCACGATGCTTTTTCCGTCGGGGAGATTACCTCGCTGGAAGCCCTGGGCTTGTGCCCCGAGGGCAAAGGGGCAGTCTTCGCCTGGGAGGGAAATACCGAGATAGATGGAAAGCTCCCGGTCAACACCGACGGAGGGCTGCTCAGCTGCGGCCATCCTCTGGGGGCGAGCGGGGGACGGATGATTGCCGAGGTCGTCCTCCAGTTGAGGGGGCAGGCGGGTAAACGGCAGGTTAAGAACCACCGGGTCGCCCTGGTCCAGAATTCCGGCATCGGCGCCTCCAATGTGATGGTATTCAAGGTATAGCCGAATGGGCGGGCAGGCTCTATCACCGAAGTATTTCATCGGCACCAGCGGCTGGCATTACGAGCACTGGCGGGGACTTTTCTACCCCGAGGGGCTGGCGAAGACGGAGTGGCTTAAGTTCTACGCTAAACAGTTTAATACCCTGGAGCTCAATAACAGCTTCTATCACTTGCCTACCGAGAAGGCTTTTAACAACTGGCGGGAGTCATCTCCTGAGGGCTTTGTCTTTGCGGTCAAGGTGAGCCGGTTCATCACCCATATAAAGAAGCTGCGGGACATCGGCGAGGCGCAGGACAATTTCCTGTCCCGTGCTTGCCTCTTGGGACATAAGCTGGGTCCTCTCCTGTACCAGCTCCCGCCCGGTATGAGCCGCAACGACGAAGTGCTGGAAAATTTTCTGTCCCGTCTGCCGCCGGAATACCGCTATGTATTTGAGTTTCGCCACCGCTCCTGGATTGACGATGCCGTGTTTGAGCTGCTGAGGCGACATAAGGCGGGGCTGTGCGTTTTTGATATGCCCGGTTTCACCTGTCCACTGGAAGCTACCAGCGATTTTGCCTACATCCGCTTTCACGGCAGCGGGGATATGTATGCCGGCTGCTATTCCGATGAGGAGCTCTCCCGGTGGGCTGAGGGGATTGCCCGGCTGGCGGAGAAGCTCCAGGCGGTCTATATTTACTTCAATAACGACGCCGGGGCATTCGCGGTGAAAAACGCCCTGACCCTGGCGGGCAGATTGGGGCGGTAGTCTGCCTCAGAGGTATTCCTTGACCCTTCTGGCGAGCGCCGGGGTTATGCCCTTTGTCCTGCTGAGCTCCTCTTCCGAGGCTTCCCTGATGCCCCTGACCGACCCGAACCTCGCCAGCAGGGCTTTTTTCCGCCCCGGTCCGATGCCGGGAATGTCGTCCAGCACCGAGGCGAAGCCCTTCCTGCGCCGCAGCCGCTGGTGGTAGCTGATGGCGAAGCGGTGCGCCTCGTCCCTCGCCCTCTGGAGGGTATGGAGCGCCGGGCTGTCTTTGGGTATGGCGAGCGGCTCGGGACTGCCCGCTATGAACACATCCTCGTTTTCCTTGGCGATGCTGGCTGCCGGTATGTTGTCCACCCCCACCTCCTTCATCGCCTTGAGTGCGGCGTTGAGCTGTCCCTTCCCGCCGTCTAAGAGAACGAGGTCGGGGACGGTTGCCCAGCCGGCTTCCCCGGCTCTCCGGAAGCGGCGCTTGAGCACCTCTTCAATCATGGCGCAGTCGTCGGCGCCGACGACTGTCTTTATTTTGAAACGGCGGTAATGGGCTCGCCGGGGCATTCCCTTCTCCAGGACGACCATGCTTCCCACCGCCAGAGCGCCGTGAATGTCGGAAATGTCATAGCACTCTATCCGCAGGGGCATTCGCCGCAGGCGGAGCCTGTCCTTGAGCTCCTGCAGGCTGGAGATTACTGCCCCGGGGCTTATCTCCCTGGCTCTGGCTAGCTGGAGAGCTTTCTCGGCGTTCTCCACCGCCATGTTCATCAGCTGTCTCTTCGCCCCCCGCTGGGGAACCTGGAGCTTTACCCCGCCTCCTTTTTGTTCCCTGAGCCACTGGGTGAGCGTTTCGGGTTCGTTTACCGGGTGCTGGAGCAAGAGCGTCGGGGGGATATTTGGCGACGAGGCGTAATACTGCTTCACGAAGCTGGTGATTATTTCGCTCGGCGTCTCATCAAGGATGTTTTCCATGGTGAAATGGTCGCGCCCGACAAGCTTGTTGTTGCGGATGAAGAATATCTGGATGCCGGCTAGCTCCCGGTCCTGCGCCAGGGCGATGACATCCTCTTCTCCTCTTACGGTAACGGCGATTTTCTGTCCCTCAATCACCCGCTCTATCGCCCTGATTTGGTCGCGGACCAGGGCTGCCTTTTCAAACTGGAGCTGTTGGGATGCCTGTCTCATTTTTTGCTCCAGCTCGCTGAGGACCACCTCCTGCTTGCCTTCCAGGAACTGGACAACCTGGTTTATCATCTCGTGGTATTCCTGCCGGCTCACGGCGCCGATGCAAGGTCCGAGACAGCGGTGGATATGGTATTCCAGGCAGGGCTTCTTATCTTTGGTGGTGATGGCTTTGGTGCAGGAGCGGAAGGGGAAGATTTTCTTTATCAGCCGCAGCGTTTTGCGCACTGAGCTGGCGCTGGCAAAAGGACCGAAATACCTTGAGCCGTCCTTGTGGAAGCGGCGGGTGATGTAGACCCCCGGCCAGTCTTCGGCGAGGTTTATCTTGAGATAGGGAAAAGTTTTATCGTCTTTGAAGCGGACGTTATACCGGGGGCGGTATTTCTTTATCAGGTTGCATTCTAATATGAGCGCCGCCTGCTCCGAGTTGGTAACTATAAATTCAACGGCGTCCAGCTTGGCTATCAGCCGGGGGATTTTGGCGGGAAGCTCTTTACGCTCCCTGAAGTAGCTTCTTACCCGGTTGCTGAGATTGGAAGCCTTGCCCACGTAGAGCACATCCCCATCCTTGTTTTTGAATAAGTATACCCCGGGGCTCTTGGGCAAAGTTTTTATTTGTGACGCTAATTTCATCGTGGCAAAATTAAATTTATTGTAACAGGGGGGATTGTCGGGGGCAAAAATATGGTAAAATAGTAATACCGATGAAAGAAAGCATCGACGCCTTTCTGAAATACCTTGCTGACAGCCAGGGTTGCTCACAAAATACTCTGGCGGCTTATCGTAATGACCTGAGCCAGCTGGCGGCTTTCCTGGGCACCAATAAGGCGGATAATCCCGGAGGCAAGCCCTTGACGGATTACCTGTTTAGCTTGAAAGACAGGAGGTATTCCCCGTCCACGGTGGCTCGTAAAATAGCCTCGGCGAAGTCGTTTTTCAAATTTATGGTCAATACCGGCAGGTTGGGGAGCAATCCCGCCAAAAATTTGCTCTCCCCCCAGATAAGCAAGCACGCGCCTCTGGTTTTATCTTCCTCGGAGTGGCAGCGCCTGCTGGCGGAGCCGACAAAGCTATCCACCCCCGAAGCTAAGAGGGACAGGGTAATGCTGGAGCTACTTTATGCCACCGGTCTGCGGGTAAGCGAGCTGGTAGCGCTGAATGTCAGGAACATCAACCTGGAGCAGCGCTATCTTGATTGCTCTCAGGGCAGCTCGCGGAGGCAGGTTCCCTTTGACTCTCGCATCGCCCGGTTGTTGAAGGACTTTATCCAGGATGCCCGGTTTGAGCTATTGTCTGATGAGAAGGAAGAGGCGTTGTTTTTGAACCGGCTGGGCAAGAGGCTCACCCGGCAGGGGTTCTGGGAGATTGTTAAGAACTATGCTGCTAAAGCGGGACTCAGCGGCAAAGTTACCCCCCGCACCTTGCGGCACAGCTTTGCGGCGTATAAGTTACAGGGCGGTGCCCGGCTTAAGGATGTTCAGCGACTGCTGGGGCATGCTTATATTTCCAGCACCAAAATTTATGAGCGCGGAGTCCATCTCGTGAGGTAGTAAGATGCCTAAAAAGTCACGGCGGAACAAGGAAAGAAAACGGGCGAAGCTGGCACAGGTAGCCCGGGAGAGAGGTTCTCCACCGGCTGCTCCTGCCGTTGTCGCCCCCGCAGCGGTGGCGAATGTGCTGCCGAAAATGAAAATCAGCAAAGCTCAGGACATTGCTCTTCACTACGGGCATGTGATGGCTGACCTGCGGCGCGTCGGTATCCTTGCCGGAATCATGTTGCTAATCCTGCTGGTGTTATCTTTCATCATTCATTGACGCTATTTGGTAATGCGCGGTGGATTTAAGCTCGGCACGAGACAGATTGATTGCCAGGCTCAGCCTGGAGATTTCCGATAAGCGCGTAATTGAAGCCATGCGGCGGGTTCCCCGGGAGGCTTTTGTGCCTCAAGAGCTGGGTTATGCCGCTTATGAAGATAGACCGCTGAGCATTGGCTTTGGGCAGACTATCTCCCAGCCTTACATCGTCGCCTTGATGGTGCAGGCGCTGGAGCTGGAGAGCCAGGATAAAGTCCTGGAGCTGGGTGCGGGAAGCGGCTACGAAGCGGCGATATTGGCTGAGCTAAGCCGTGAGGTTATTACCATAGAGCGCATACCTGAGCTAGCCGACAGAGCGCGGCTGGTATTACAACAGCTTGGTTACTCTAATATAAAGGTCTATCCTGCTGGCAAAGAGCTGGGCTGGCCTGATGAGGCGCCTTACGATGCGGTTATAGTTTCCGCCGGCGCCCCTGGCGTTCCTCCAGCCCTTCTGGAGCAGCTATCTCTGGGAGGGCGGCTGGTAATTCCGGTGGGTTCTCGCTGGCAGCAGGACCTGTTGAAGGTCACCAAAGGGAAGAAGGGGAATAAGGTGGAAAATTTAGGCGGCTGCTACTTTGTGCCGCTTATCGGGGAAGGTGCTTGGGAAGAGGAATAATAAATAGCGGCTGTTTAAAAATGGAGGTTGAAATTCCTTTGGGCAGGCAAACTAACAAGGAAGTGGCTTTTGGATTACACTTCTCAAATTCTGGTTAATGGAGTTATAGCACCTTAACAGCGGTTCATCAACCCTATCCCCTGTATCCCCTTCCCCTTGGCAAGGGGAAGGGGAGGAGATTGGAAAGAGGGGCTAGCGCCCCTCTTAAACGCCCTGCTATTTTACTCCGGGAGAGTTAAAGAGAGGCTCTGCCTCTCTTACCCAAAATCTGAAGCTAAAATCGAGGCTTTTGAAAATTAAACAGCCTGATAAATAGCAAAGGAGGTAAAATGGAGGTAATCCAGGCAATAAAGACGAGGCGCAGTATCCGGCGCTATAAACCAGACGCCGTGCCTCAGGAGGAGCTTAACGCTGTCCTGGAGGCTGCCCGCTGGGCGCCTTCCTGGGCAAATACTCAGTGTCGGCGGTTCATCGTGGTCAAGAATAGTGACACCAAAGCGAAATTAGCCGAGGTCCTCACTTCCTGGAATCCCGCCCGGGAAGCCATCAAGGAAGCGCCGGTGGTCATCGTGGCTTGTGCTGAGCGGGGCAAGTCCGGCTTTTACCAGGGGGAGGCGGTTACCGACAAGGGCGATTGGTATATGTTCGATTCGGGACTGGCGATGCAAAACCTCACCCTGGCGGCTCATTCCCTGGGGCTGGGGACGGTGCATGTCGGCGCCTTTGATGCTCAAGGGGCAGCCCGAATTTTGAACGTCCCCGAGGGAGTGGCGGTGGTGGAGATGACCCCCCTGGGCTATCCGGCGAAGGAGGGCAAGACGCCGAGCCGCAAAGAGCTCTCCGAGCTGGTGTCCTACGAAAGCTACGGGCAAAAATAGCGCCAGGAAGGGAAGTGCCCCCAAGGGAATTCGAATCCCTGTTTTCAGCTTGAAAGGCTGACGTCCTGGTCCACTAGACGATGAGGGCAAGCAGCACTATTTTAGGGGTAAACAGCCAGGGTTTCAAGCCCGGCAGTCTGGGGTAAGCCGAACATCAAGTTCATATTCTGGACTGCCTGCCCCGCCCCTCCCTTTACCAGGTTGTCCAGGCAACTGATGACGATGAGCCTGCCCGTCCTGGAGTCGATTACGGGGTGGATGAGGCAGAAGTTGTTTCCCGTGGTGTGTTTGGTCTGGGGAGGGCTGGCTACTATCTGGACGAAGGGGGCGTTTTTATAAAAGTCGCGGTAGACCCGCTCCAGTCCCTTCGGAGTCAAGCTGCGGTTCTTTAGTGTGGCATAGCAGGTGGTCAATATCCCTCGGGTCATGGGGACCAGGTGGGGCACGAAGGTGGTGGACAGGTCAAGCCCGGGGTCCAGCGCCCCTAGCTCCTGCTCCATCTCCGGCAGGTGGCGGTGCCCTTCAAGGGAGTAGGCGGAGGCGCTCTCGTTAATTTCGGCATAGTGAGTGGCTAAGGTTAGCGCTCTGCCTGCCCCGGAGACGCCGGACTTGCTGTCGATGATTACTCCGGGCTGGATGAGCTTTTCCTTGACCGCCGGTGCCAGCGCCAGAATCGCCCCGGTGCTGTAGCAGCCGGGATTGGCTACCAGCCGTGCCGAAGCTATCTCTTTCTCGTGGAGCTCGGGCAAGCCGTAGACCGCTTCCGAGAGCAGGTCGGGAAACGGGTGGGTGAAACCATACCATCGGGGGTATTCACTGGCATCCTTCAGTCTGAAGTCGGCGCTGACATCAATTACCTTGATGTCCTGCTGGAGCAGGGGAGGCACTACCTCCACGCTTGATTTGTGAGGCATTGCCGAGAAAGCCACATCCACGCCGCTATCTATCCCGGCGGTTATCACCTGGTCTATGCCGGTAAGGTGGGGGAAAACCTCGCTCAGCTTTTGCCCCGAAGCGCTCCTTCCGGTGATGGATTTAAGCTCCACCCGGGGGTGTTGATAGAGCAGCCGGGCGAGCTCAATCCCGATATACCCGGTAACATTTATTATCCCCGCTTTAACTTTAGCCATAGAGGCTATTATACTACGCAAGGTAGAAAATTTAGCAACTCTCCAGTAGCCAATTTGATTAAATAAGGCGATAATGCTATCGTTATATTTTAATTTTTGGGGAGGGAAAGCATGCCCGGTATTTATTTCATCGACGTTACCAACCGTGACGGCGTTCAGACTGCCAATCTCGGTCTATCCAAGCTGGAGAAGACGATGGTAAACCTCTATCTCAATGAGATGGGCGTTTTCCAGTCCGAGTTTGGTTTTCCCACCACGAGGCACGAATCAAATTACCTCCAGGCTAATCTGGAGCTGGCGGAGATGGGGGTTTTGAAGCCTATCCGTCTGGGGGGGTGGCTGAGGGCGGTGGTCGGTGATGTGGAAACAGCGTTTAAGTTCGTTCCCAACCTCCGCCATCTTAATCTGTCAATCTCCACCTCGCCCCAGATGATTCGGGGCAAGTTCCAGGGAAAGAAGGGAGTCGAGGACGTCCTGGAGATGATGGTTGATGCCGTGGAAGCGGCTAAATCGCTCGGGGCGGAAAGCATCGGCGTGAATGCCGAGGATGCCTCCCGGACGGATGTAAATTTCCTCATCAAGTTCGCCTCAGCGGCAAAGGAGCACGGCGCTCAGAGGTTCAGGTATTGCGATACCCTGGGCTATGATAACCCCTTTACCGTCTATGAGACGGTTAAGACAGTGGCGGAGAATGTCGGGATTCCGTTGGAGCTTCACTGTCACGGCGACCTGGGCATGGCTGTGGCTAACTCTGTCGCTGGAGCTAAGGGAGCTATAGACGGTGGGCAGGACGCTTATATCAATACCACCATCAACGGCATCGGGGAAAGAGCGGGCAATGCCGACCTCGTGGCGACAATCCTCGCGGTTACCAAGTCCCGGGGGTTCGCCGGAAAGTATCGCCTGGGAAGCCGGGTTGACCTGAAAGCGGCATGGAAAACAAGCAAGTTCGCCAGCTATGCCTTCGGAGTTCCTATCCCCATAAACCAGCCGGGAGTGGGGGCTAATGCCTTTGCCCATAGCTCGGGAATTCACGCTGACGGGGTATTGAAAGACCCTCAAAATTATGAGCTATACGATTTCTCTGAGCTGGGTCGGGGCGAGCCCGAGCTCGTGGAGACCGGCAGGGAGATATGTTCCGGGGAATATGGCGGCATATCCGGCTTCAGCCACATAATGGGGAAGATGGCGGTGACCTTCGATGATGGCAAGAAGGCTGAGGAGATTCTGGAGCTGGTGAGATATGCCAATGTTGAAGCTCAAAAACCCCTTGTTGAAGACGAGCTATTGTTTATCGTTAAATATCCTCACATCGCCCGGAAGCTGCTGACCCTGACCCCGCTGGAGTAGCCTCTTTAAACTTCTTGTTGACATTGTCGTGTTTCAATCTCCACCCCTCCACCGAGATTGCCACGCGGAGTTTACCCTGAGCAAGATTCTTCCCCTTCACTTCGTTCAGGGTCAGAATGACAGGTAGCGAAGGGCTCGCAATGACAGAGAGAAGGTAACCCTCAGGTCTGCTGGATATCCTCAACGAGGTAGCTGAAGGTGCCTGCGGGAGCGGTAATGGTAACTTTTTCCCCCTTCTGTTTATCCAGCAGGGCTTTACCCAGGGGAGAGGCGGTGGAAATCATTCCCCTGGCGGCGTCTGCCTCTCTGGGGTCAGCCAGTATGTAGCGAAGCTCCCTGCCCGACGATAAGTCGCGGAGTTTCACCGCACTGCCGATTTTTACCTGCGAGGTGCGTTCAGTTTCGCCGATAAGCTGTGCCGATTTCAGGATTAGCTCCAGCTCTTGTATCCTTCCCTCCAGGTGCGATTTGAATTCCCGGGCTGCCTGGAAGGGCACATTTTCGCTGAAGTCCTTGTCCTCTGCCGCCCGGTGTATTTCCGCGATGACCTCGCTGCGCTGGCTCTTGAGAGAAGCCAGCTCGGCTTCCAATCGGGCGTAGCCTTCTGCGCTCAGAGTGGACTGGACTTTCGGCTGTCGCTGGGGTAGAGCGGCGGTTTTTGAAGACGGTTTCTTCACCCGGAGGTGGGTGGATAGATTTACCCTGGTAAAGCCCTTTTTGTGGATATGGCTGAGGAAGGACTTGACCGGCTTAGCCGCCGAAGGGGTAATCAGCTCGGCGTATTCCTCGATGTCCAGGGGATTGAGTCCGCTCGCCTTCCGGCTCAGCCCCAGCCAGCGCACAAAGTTATAGACTTCTATTTGTGCCTTTTCCTTATCTTCGGGGGGTAAGCCGGCGAGGAAGATATTAGCTGCTTCGCTTAGCGTAGCATCCTGCCTGGCGGCGTCTTCCATCAGAGGGGTAATAATAGGGCAGGAAAGCCGGTAGTGTCAACGGGTGCTGCTGGAATCACTGCGGCATGACGTAGCCCATAAAGCGGTAAGCCAGTTTAGCCAGCAGGAAGGCATAAGGGTATGAGCTTTCCCGGGGGGAAAACTCCATCAGGTCAAAGCCGACTACGTGCTTGTGGGCTGCCACCGTCTTTATTATCCCCAATAGCTGCTGCCAGCCGAGACCGCCGGGCTCAGGCGTGCCCACCGAAGGCATAATTGAGGGGTCGAGGACATCAACGTCTATGGTGACATAAACATCGCTGCCGAGCGAAGCCAGTATCTGTTTTTCAAAGTTTTTATCTTCAGTCAGCGCCGGCATATAAAATATCGGCAGCTTGCTCCGGCTTATGAATTGCTTTTCCTCCCTGCTGAGGCTGCGGATGCCCACCTGGGTGATGGGGCAGAGTTCCTGGATGCGGCGCATAACGCAGGCGTGACCGTACCTGGTGCCCAGATATTCATCACGGAGGTCGGCATGGGCGTCCAGCTGGAGCACGGAAAGCCCCGGGAAGGCCTCCTTGAAAGCCCGGGCTGCTCCCAGGGTGAGCGAGTGCTCTCCGCCAAGCATCACCACGAATTTCCCCTGGTTAATCAGTCCCCTGGCTATGCGGTAGACCCGGTCAATCATATCCTCGGGGCTGCTCGCCACCGGCTCTACCTCGGGCAGGGTGTGGATGCCGACCGTGTATATCTCGCAGTCCAGCTCAAGGTCGTAAAGCTCAAGGTATTGAGAGGCGTCAATGATGCTTTGCGGACCGTGGCGGGCGCCGCTTTGCCACTCAGTGGTGCCGTCATAGGGAACGGGCAGAATAACCACCTTCGCCGACTTCAGGTCGGAGTGAGGCGGCTCAAGCCCGGCAAAGACCCGTGGCGGCAGGAACAGCTGCCGGTTATCTTCCATGGTAGGCGAAGCCCGAGCTGACCGCAGCGTCTTCCCTGCCCGACCATTCTCTATCAATCACGCAGGTCCTTGACCTGACCAGCTGAAATCCCCGCTGGAAATCCCCTGCCGCCTTTTCGACGTCGAAGTCCTTGCAGGAAAAGAGGTCTATGTTGACATAACCCTGGTCAACGAAGGTATGGACGCTGATATGGCTTTCGGCGATGAAGATAAATCCCGATATTCCCCAGTCAGCGGGATTTGGTCCGACATATCTGACCACATATGGAGATGAAATCGGAGTCATACCGATTCTTTCAGGATAGCTTTCCAGCCAATCGGCAAGGAATTGCTCGTCCTGGAGGATTTCTTTGTTGTCCGAATAGCCATCAATGATTAAGTGCATTAGGCCTCCTCATACAATATCCTTCACCAGCATATTTGCTGTTTAGCCAGCGGGCGCTTCAGGTATTTCTCTACCAGCGCCATGGCGCAGTATTCGCCGCACATGCTGCAGGTCTGCCCCGTGGAGGGATGCTGGTTATGGATGCGTCGTGAGCGTTCGGGGTTCAGGGACAGCCTGATCTGGGTTTTCCAGTCGAAGTTTTTCCGAGCCTGAGACATCTCCCCGTCCTGCTCCTTAGCTCCCTTCACGCCCTTAACAATGTCGCCAGCATGAGCAGCGATGCGGGAGGCAATCACTCCCTCCTTTACATCCTCCACGTCGGGCAGTCCGAGATGCTCTGTGGGGGTGACATAGCACAGGAAATCGGCTCCAGCGGCGGCGGCAATAGCGCCCCCGATGGCGCCCACGATGTGGTCATAGCCGGCGCCGATATCGGTGACCAGGGGACCGAGGACATAGAACGGCGCTTGGTGGCAGAGGCTTTTCTCCAGCTGGACATTGCTGGCTACCTGGTCCAGCGGCAGGTGTCCCGGACCCTCTACGAAGACCTGGACGCTGGCTTCCCTGGCGCGCTTTACCAGCTCGCCCTGGATGATTAGCTCCTCAATCTGAGCCCTGTCGGTAGCATCGGCGAGGCTACCAGGACGCAAGCTGTCGCCCAGGCTCAGGGCGACATCATAATCATGAGCTATTTGCAGCAGGCGGTCATAATATTGATACAGGGGATTTTCCTTTTCGTTATGCAGCATCCAGCCGGTGAGGAAAGCGCCTCCCCGCGAGACTATGTCGGTCTTCCTGCCCTGGCGTTTCAGCCGTGCCAGGGATATCTCGGTCACCCCGCAGTGAACGGTCATGAAATCAACGCCGTCCTTAGCCTGCTGTTCAATGGCGTTGAAAATCTCCTCTGCGGTCATATTCACCAGGGCGCCGTGCTTTTCAATAGCCTCAATTCCTGCCTGGTAGATGGGCACAGTCCCGATTGGCACGGTGGAGGCGCTCAGAATGGCTCTCCTTATGGCGGGAATATCGCCCCCGGTGCTGAGGTCCATAACGGTGTCGCTGCCGAACTCAACGGCGACCTGTAATTTTCTTAGCTCTAAGTCCAGGTCGCAAAAGTCCGGCGATGTGCCGATATTGGCGTTGATTTTGGTCTTCAGTCCCCTGCCGATGCCGCAGGGAGCGAGGTTGGCGTGATTGGGGTTTGCCGGTATTACGATGGTGCCGTCAACCAGACCCTGGAGGATGAAGTCTACCTCCACCCCTTCCTGTTCAGCGACATGCTTTATCTGGGGCGAAACAGTACCACCCTTGGCTAATTCTATCTGTGTCATCTTGAATAGAAAAATCTAGCATAACATAACTGCCAATGCAAGCTCGTTGAGGCTCACAGGTCTCTGCTCGAAGTCCCCATAACCAAAGATGAAGAGGCTTGACAAAAACGGGTCGGCTTCCTAAAGTGAGGCTTTAGCCGCGGGTGGGCAGGTCCCGTTTGTTAAAGTGAGGTGGAGGTAAAGTTATGACAACTGGAAATCTGTCCCAGATAGCCGGCATCATCCTGGTCATGGCGGCGCTTCTTTCGGCGTCGTGCGGCGGCACAACGCCGGAACGCAAAACGTACTCATCGCCGCCGCCGATGATAATCGATACCAGTAAAAATTACACCGCCACCATTGAAACGGAAAAAGGTAACCTGGTTCTGGAGCTGTTCGCCCGAGATGTCCCGGTAACGGTCAACAACTTCGTGTTCCTCGCCCGTGAGGGGTTCTACGACGGCACTACATTCCACCGCGTCATTCCCGGCTTCGTGGCTCAGGGAGGAGACCCTACCGGAACCGGAACCGGCACCCCCGGTTACTCCTTTGCCGATGAGTTCAGCGAGCATACCCATGTCGCCGGCGCCCTGTCGATGGCTAACTCCGGTCCCAATACCAATGGCTGCCAGTTTTTCATTACCTATACCCCCCAGCACCACCTCGATGGCGTGCACTCGGTATTCGGGCAGCTGATAGAGGGAATGGATGTCTTGGAGAGCCTTGTGCCCGGCGATGTCATAATACGGATAACCATAAAGGAAGAATAACTGGCTCCGGCAGGGCTGGTATAATGGTCGTAAATTAAGGAGTCGGAGTGATTCAGAGCTTTAACGGCAAGGCGCCCCGGATAGCCGACTCGGCTTTCGTCAGCAAGATGGCTCATGTCATCGGCGATGTGGAGATTGGCGAAAACTGCGTGGTGATGCCTGGAGCAGTGCTCAGGGGCGACTTCGGTAAGATAAAAATTGGCGCTAATACCGTGGTGGAGGACAACTGCGTGATACATTCAGGGTCGGTTGCCGAGCCTGAGGATATCGTGATTGGAGAGAACGTGGTCATCGGCCATGGTGCGGTGAACCACGCCCGCAAGGTAGGAGACAACGTCCTCATCGGGATAAACGCTGTCCTTCTCCATGACTCCGAGGTAGGCGACTACTCCATCATCGCTGCCGGTGCGGTGGTGAGGCAGGGAGTGAAAATTCCCCAGAGGTCCTTCGTCGTCGGTGTACCGGGAAAGGTCACGAAGGAAGTCTCCCCAGAACAATTGGACTGGATGGTGCGTGGGGCGCAGGTCTATATGGAGCTGGCGAAGCAGTACAAGAAAGAAGGATTCTAGCCCGTGCCTCACATTCTTTCCGGCGAGGTCATTCCCATCAAGGTAAGCACCTTAGCCAGCACGATTTGAGTCGCCTTCACCAGCTTGAGCCGTGCCCCGGTCAGCGCCTCGTCCGGGGAGACGACCCGGCACTGCTTGTAGAAGCTGTGGAACACGGTAGCCAGCGCCTGGGCGTAATAGGGCAGGTGGTGAGGCTCAAGGTTGACGGCTGCCCGCTCTATTATCTCGGAGAGCATTATCAAATTGCGAATCAGGGTCAGCTCAGGCTCGGTGGAAAGCAGGGAGACGTCTCCCCGGCGGTAGTCTATCTTTCGTTCCCGGGCAAGCCGGAGGATGCTGGCAATACGGGCGTGAGCATACTGGACATAGTAAACGGGGTTGTCCGCCGACTGTTTTTTAGCCAGCTCCAGGTCGAAGTCCATCTGGCTTTCGGCGGAGTAGGCCAGGAAGGAGAAGCGGCAGGCATCTGCGCCCACCTCGTCTATCACCTCGCGCAGGGTGACGAGGTCGCCGCTGCGCTTGGACACCCTGACTATTTCCTTTCCCCGCCGCAGGGTAACCATCTGGCATATAATCACCTTGAGCTGTTCAGAGTCCTGTCCCAGGGCTTTAATCACCGCCTTCATCCGGGGGACATGCCCCTGGTGGTCCGCTCCCCAGATATCAATCACGGTATCGAACTTCCGCTCCAGGAACTTGTTGTAGTGATAGGCGACATCGGAGGCGAGATAGGTGGGTGAGCCGTCGCTCCGGATTAGCACGTTATCCTTGTCTTCTCCCAGAAGGCTTGATTCAAACCAGACGGCGCCCTCTTTCTCCGCCACGTAGTTTCCACTTTTCAAAATCGCCATAGCCTTATCATACTGCCCCCCTGCGTAGAGGCTTTTTTCGCTGAACCAGCGGTCAAAGGTAACATTCAGCAGCCGGAGGTCTTCCTTGATGTTATTTATTATCCACTCCAGCCCGATTTCGGCGAGCTTTGCCATTGCCTCCTGGGGAGCCAGGCTCAAAAACCTGTCTCCCTCTTCTTCAGCGATTTCCTTTGCCAGGTCGAGCATATAGTTGCCGTAATAGCCGTCGGGGGGCATCGCCGCCTCTTTGCCGAAATGCTGCTGGTAGCGGACATAGAGGGAATGGCGGAATAGCTCTATCTGGTTGCCGAGGTCGTTCAGGTAGTATTCCCGCTGCACGGAGTAGCCGGCGGCGGAGAGGATATTAGCCAGGGTGCTGCCCAGGACGGCGCCCCGTCCGTGACCCACATGGAGAGGTCCGGTGGGGTTAACGCTGACAAACTCTATTTGAATGTTTTTGTCCTTGCCCAGCGAAAGGTTCCCGTATGATTCTGCCGCAGCCAGGATTGTCTCTACCTGGCTGGTGAGCCATTCGTTTTTCAGGGTAAAGTTGAGGAACCCCGGCGGAGCAACGGAGGCGCGGTCGACCTCGGGGGGAAGCGACATTTTCTCCACTATCTTCTCCGCCACCTCCAGAGGGGACATCCCCATTGTCCGGGCGAGTCTTAACGGGAGGTTTGAGGCGAAGTCGCCGTGAGCGACATTTTGAGGGTGCTCGATGGTTATCTCGGGCAGCGCTCCTGCGGCGAAGATGCCTTCCTCCTCGGCTCGGGCTACCGCTTGTCTTAGAGAGTCGGCTATCTTTTGCCTAATCATGCTAAAAATAAAATTATATTACGTGATTGTATACTTAACAAACCCATTAAAGTAGTCCTAACTGCTTTTTAGTTTGAGAGGTATCCACTAATGACTTACCAACAATATCATCAAGTTGTTTCTTGTGTTGTTTCAATGCGGACGCATTTGTCTGCAGTGAGTCATAGTAAAGTACTTGCCATTGGTCGTGTTCAAACCATTGTTGGAACATTGGTGACTTGAGCTTCTTGGCTAATTGGCCAGCACGCTCATCTGGCAATACCATATACTTGGTCGTAGAATAGGGTAGAGATGATGCACGGCGTAATGCCTCTGTCATAGCTGTCGTATTTTCTACCTCAAATATAGTGTTAATCTTTCCGTCCTTGTACCACAATAGGTCAATACGTGCTGCTTCATTCATTTGGTCATTATTTAACTCAGTAATCATTAACTTCTTCGGATTGCACCAATCAGACAAGGGAATTCTTGAACCTACGGCTCCTTTTACAACTGCTGCTTGCTCTTTTGTCCCAATCCAAGTGTTAAATCCCAACCCAGAGCCTATGTCTGCCAACAAACTGATGATTTGGGCGTGTTGAGTTTCACGCTCCGTCACTATTGACTTTAATTTCCAATACCCACCAGATTCCTTCTTTGCATATTCCTTCAATATATCCATTATACTGAGGCTATCAGAAGTTAAAGAGTTTGGGAATTCAACACTTACTGCTTCCCAAACTTGGGTGAATGTCACCTTATACTCACTCACTAACTTGCGCAAAATCGTTTGTTCAACACGTTCTGATAACGGGATTTCAAAATGTGGGATAAGAGATGTATCTTTAAACCACCAAAATTCGCCCTCTGCGCTACCTATAGTACCATGCACTAAAACGAACTCTTTATCAATATGATTTTTTAAAACGGTTTTAACATCTAAACCAGTATGAAGGGCTAAGAAAAATCCGTGTTTAGCTAATACGGGGTCGATATAATTGATAATGATAGTATACGGAGTCGGCTCACCTCTTTCAGCAAGCAATTCCTTTGTCGTCTCAACTACAATGTTCTCGAATCTAGTCTCATCAATCTCCTTCGGACTAGTAGCCTCTATTCCAGTTGGAGGCTTGTAGAAGCGCAGATAGAAATCTCCAACGGCTGAACCAAATGGTTGAAGTAAGGATTTTGCAGATGGTCTGGCAATTTCTTGCCAATGAATCCTCTCGAAATTAAAGCCAGCGAAAATACCAGCTCTTATTGTAGAATTACGCACCTTGGTATTGGGATTATGAAACGTTACCGTCAAATAACCATTATTCTTGAGTACGATGGCCATTTCTTTAAATGCAGTAGATAGCATGCGGTAATAGGCGTCAAAATCTTTATCCTGCCGTTCATTGTGTATAACCTCATTCTTTAGGCTCTCAATATACCCCTTATTATCTCCAAACCAAGCTGTCCATAAGTAAGATAATTCGCCATATTGTATGGAGCTGTCATAGGGTGGGTCAGTAAATATATAATCTACCGTGTTTTCTTCTATATCCTTCATAAAATCTAGAGAGTTTCCCGTCACAATTAGAATATTGGCGTCTCCACTTAGTATCTGCTTCAAATTCTTTGCTATACGCACATCCTTAAGTTCAAGGTTAGATTGTACCTTAGCTTTGATAAGCCCTTGGTGACCTTTTATGGAGGCGTTAAACTTATTCCAGACATTCTGCTCCATATAGAACCCTGACGGATACCAATAACTGTGTTGAATCCAGGCAGAGCTGAAAGGCGTGAAATGACCTGCCTCTGAGATAGGACTCATACGAGAGCAAAGATGAACCATTGAGGTAAAAGCCATTTTCAGCATAAATCTTAATTCTGGGTTAGCCTCTTTTTCTATGGCGTCACGCAATACTGCCAAGGCTAATAGATTGCGGTGGGTGAACAATTGGTCGAGAGACTCGTACTTTTCTTTTTTCTTGAACGGCTTGCCATCATTGTAATAAAGCGGTTGATTAGGGTATGGTAACGTGATGTTCGACTGGTCGATTTGATGCAGAAGGTCTAGGTCGGAAGCCAACAAATGGCAGCCCTTTTCTTGCCTATCGCCACAATTGGGACATTTGTAGCGCACTTCCATTGGCTTATCCCCCTCCCAAATCATGCAGTCGAATTCTATTTGTTTGTGGCATTTTCTACATTTTGTTTGATAAAGTGGAATGATACTATTTTTAGCCTTTTCTTCCACTCGTTCAAATGCGTTCATAAGCTCCAGTAAATTCACCGGAGTTATAGTAGCGCGTAAGATATTATTTGCAATCGCAAGTAGGTCAACAGCAATAGCTCGACGACCTCTGCGTAAAGCCTCTATTGCCGTAACTCCACTTCCGCTAAATGGGTCAAGTACAATACCACCTTTGGGACAATATGTCTCTACAAACTGCCCGACAACATTCCATGTTTTACGTGCCCAAAATTTGTGCCAATTATACATTGGTGTGTGGGCTTCGGCTGGCAAATTAGTTTGAATATGGTTCATTGTAACGAGTGTGGCTTTATTATACACTAACTCCATTCAATATGCCCCTGCCACATCCGGGCGAGCTTTTCCCCCAGAGCCGAGGCGTTGTCTTTCAGAGCGGCGGGATTATTTTGAAAGAAGGCGGTCGCCTCCCGCCGTGCTGTCTCCAGGAGCTGTAGGTTGGTTATGCTGGCTATTTTAAGCTCGGGCAAGCCGCTCTGCTGGGTGCCGAAGAACTCCCCCGGTCCCCGCAGCTTCAGGTCCTCCTCGGCGAGCTTGAAGCCGTCCTGAATCTCCTCCAGCAGTTTAAGGCGGCGTTTCCACTCGTCGTCGCTTTTCCCGGTCTCCGCGCCCTCTTCCCGGGAGAGCCGGTCGGAGATGAGCAGGCAGTAGCCCTGCTCTTTGTCCCGTCCGACTCTCCCCCGGAACTGGTGAAGCTGGGACAGCCCGAAGCGGTCGGCTCCTTCTACCAGTATGACATTGGCGTTGGGGACATCGATGCCGACTTCCACCACCGATGTTGATACCAGGATGTCGAACTCTCCGCTGCGGAAGCGGCGCATCGCCTCCTCTTTGTCGGCGGGAGACATCCGACCGTGCATCAGCCCCAGCTTCAGGTCGGGGAAGACCTCTTTGCTCAGCCGCTCATATTCGGTGGTCGCCGCTTTTGCTTCTATCGCCTCCGATTCCTCAATCAGGGGGTAGATGATGAAAGCCTGTTTCCCCTTATCTACCTGGCGGTGGATGAAGGAATAGGCTTTTCCCCTCCCCCTGGGGTCAAGCCATTTTGCCGGGGCAAGCCTCCGCCCCGGGGGTAGCTCGTCGATGATGGAGAGGTCGAGGTCTCCATAGAGGGTCAATGCCATGGTCCGCGGTATGGGCGTGGCGGTCATCGCCAGTATATGGGGATTGAACCCCTTCTGCCGCAGGGCTGACCGCTGCAGGACGCCGAAGCGGTGCTGCTCGTCTATCACCGCCAGCCCCAGCTTGTGGAACTCCACCTCTTCCTGGATGATGGCGTGGGTGCCGATGACGATGTCGACCTCGCCCTGCCTGATTTTGCCCTGCAGGTTCTCCTTCTCGCTGCCGGTAATGCTGCCGGTGAGCAGGGCAACGGTGAGGGGTCGGGGAAAAATACCGCCGTATTGCCGGAGATTGCTCTGCCCCGGCGGTTCGGGCTGCCCGCTGGCTCGGGAGAGGTAGCTGGTGATGTTGTTGAAATGCTGCTCGGCTAAGACTTCGGTGGGCGCCATAAGCGCTCCCTGATAGCCGTTATTGCTGGCAATCAAGAGCGCCAGTGTGGCGATTACGGTCTTGCCGCTGCCCACCTCTCCCTGGAGAAGGCGGGACATCGCCCGTGGTTGTTTAAGGTCGCTCATTACCTCGTGGAGCACGCGCTCCTGGGCTGAGGTTAAGGCAAACGGCAGGTAGCTTAAGAAGGTTTTAAGCAGCTCCTGGTTGATGGTGAAGGCGTTGCCCGGCTGGCTTTGCTGCCAGTTTTGCTTTCTTAACAGCAGCCCCAGTTGAAGTAAAAAGAGTTCGTCAAAGGCGAGCCTTTTTCTCGCCTCCTCCGCCTTCTCGGTGCTGTCGGGATAGTGAGCCTGGGCGATGGCTTCGGGAAGGTCGGGAAGGCGACACCGCCTCTTTATTTCCGGGGGCAGGAAGTCAGTAAGCTGCCATGCCCAGCCGTCTACCGCCTCCCGGGTCCATTTTCTTACCTGGCGAGGATATAAGCCCGAGGTCAGGGGATAAACCGGGACCAGTCGGGCGGTGTGGATTAGCTCCCCGGTCTGGACAAGCTCCCACTCCGGAGAGATAAAGACCCGCTGCCCTTTAAACGAGCTGACCATGCCGCTGATTGCCACCGTGGCGTTGATGCGAAAGTTCTTCGCCAGGTAGGGCTGGTTAAACCATACTGCCCGGATATTCCCGGTGTCGTCGCCGACGATTAGCTCGGTGCCCCGCCTCCGGCCCAGTTTGACGATGCGGGATTGCCATACCGTGGCGATGATGGTCTGCTCTTTGCCCTGCCCCAGCTCGGCGATTGGTTTTCTCTGGCTATAATCAATGTAGCGGCGGGGAAAGAAGTGAAGCAAATCATAGATGGTCTTCACGCCGAGCCTGGCGAACCTGTCGGCGGTGGTAGCCGCGATGCCCCTGATGCTGGTGATGGACAGGTCCAGCCCCGGGGATGTTTTTTTGCGGCTCCTCGCTGCTGCCGCGGGGCTGCCCGCCGCTGCGGTTGTCCTCTTTCTCTCCCTCGCCGCCTCCGCCCTGTCGAGCCAGTTGAAGATAGCGGCTATCCACTCCTGGCGCCTCTTTTTATCCCAGGAGCGGTAATCGGACGTGGCAAAGCCGAGGTTATTGAACGAGGCGAGAAGCTGTCGGTCGGTTATATCCTGTAAAATCCGTCCCTCCTGCCGGCGCAGGAATTTGTCCAGCCCCCCGATTACCGCCCTGTCGTCATATCCCTTGCGGCGTTCCAGTTCCAGGACTCTCCGGAGGGAATTGATGCCTGTCTCCCTGGGGGACTGCTCCAAATCTTATTCTCCTTCCCTAGCCATAATACAAATAAAATGCTCGTTGCACGGGTGGTTATGTAGCGGACTACGGGATTATAGGCTAAAAATTAGCCGTTTTGTCAAGTTTGTTATTTCGTGGTAATATATGGGGCTTGTAATGGAAATTTTCGGAGCAGACGATGAAATGTGATATTTGCGGCAAGATTGCTCAGAGCGGTTGCAGTATAAGCCATTCCAAGAGGCACACCAAGCGGCGCTGGCTGCCTAATATCCAGCGCCTTACCATCGTAGTGGATGGCAAGAAAAAGAAGGTGAATATCTGCACCAGGTGTCTGCGCACCCGGTATAAGGAAGCCCGCTCTAGCCCGTTGCCTTAGCGAACATCTGCATTGCCCCCGCTATCCCCTCACTGGCGTTGAAGATGCTGTTTCCGATTGCCAGGACATTGGCTCCCGCCTTGACTATGTCGGGGGCATTCTCCAGGGTGATGCCTCCATCAACCTCCAGCTCGGCGCTGAGCTTCCGTTTGTCAAGCATTTTCCGCAGGGTCGCTATCTTGTCTAAAGACGAGGGGATGAAGCTCTGCCCTCCGTAGCCCGGCTCGACGCTCATCACCAGGACGAGGTCAACAGCGGGGAGAATTTTCTCTACGGAGCCCGGCGGCGTGGCGGGACTTATTGACACTCCTGCCTTTACCTTCAGCTCCTTTATTGAGCGAATCAGGTCTTGAAGGGAGGGGCAGGCTTCAGCATGGACGGTGATTATATCGGCGCCCGCCTGAGCAAACCGGGCGATGTAGCGCTCAGGGTGCTCTATCATCAGGTGGACATCCAGGGGCAGCTTTGTCCAGGGGCGGATGGCGGCTACCACGGGAATGCCGATGGTGATGTTGGGGACGAAATGACCGTCCATAACATCAATGTGGATATAGTCGGCGCCTGCCCTGGCGACCTCGGCGACCTGCTCGCCGAGCCGGGCAAAATCGGCGCTGAGAATCGAAGGGGCCAGCTTGACCTTACCTGCCACTTTCCTCACTCAGGATAAACTCCGCGAAGAATCCTCTTCGCTTTCTTCAGCGCCGCCTTCACCTGCCTCGGGGCAGTCCCGCCGGCGACGTCCCTGGCGGATACCGATGATTCCACGGTGATGGCGTATACCTTCCGGTCAAACAGGGGGCTGAATTTGCGGTATTCGCTCAGTTTAAGCTCGTGGAAGCCCTTCTGCTTGGAGAGGGCGTAACGGCTTAGCTTAGCCACCGTGCCGTGGGCTTCCCGGAAGGGCATCCCCTTGTTCACCAGGTAGTCCGCTAGGTCGGTAGCCAGGATATAGTCCTTCATCGCCTCCTGGATGCGCCGGGAGTCGAGCTTGATTGTCCGGAGCATTTCGGCGAATACCTCCAGCGTGGAGTTAAGGGTATCCAGGGTGTCGAAAAGCCCTTCTTTGTCCTCCTGCATATCCCGGTTATAGGCTAGCGGCAGGGCTTTTAAAGTGGTCAGGAGGGAAAAGAGGTTGCCGTATATCCGCCCGGTCTTGCCCCGGGCAAGCTCGGCTACGTCGGGGTTCTTCTTCTGGGGCATAATGCTTGAGCCCGTGGTGAAGGCTTCGCCGATTTCTATGAAGCCGAACTCGGCGGAAGACCACAGGACGAGCTCCTCTGCCAGCCGGGAGAGGTGCATCATGGTCAGGGCGGCTGCCGCCTGGTATTCCACCACGAAGTCCCGGTCGGAGGTGGCGTCAATGCTATTTTGGCTGAGCTTGCTGAAGTCAAGCTCCTGAGCCAGGAACTGGCGGTCAACAGGGTAAGGCACTCCCGCCACTGCCCCGCTGCCCAGGGGAAGGACATCGGTGCGCTTGAGGCAATCACCGAACCGCTCCCTGTCGCGCTCCAGCATCTCAAAATAAGCCAGCAGGTGATGAGCCAGAAGGACCGGCTGTGCCTGCTGGAGATGGGTATAGCCGGGGATGATAAGCTCGCTGTTTGCCTCAGCCAGCTTAACGAGCGATGACTGCAGGGCTTTTATCCGGTCTATGGTCTGGGGTATTTCTTCCTTGAGGAAAAGCCGCATGTCCAGGGCTATCTGGTCGTTTCGGGAGCGGGCGGTATGCAGCTTGCCGGCGGCGTCGCCTATCTTCTCAAACAGCCGCGCCTCAATGCTCATATGTATGTCCTCAAGCTCGGGCTTGAACTGGAATTTCCCCCGCTCAATTTCGTCACGGATGGAGTTGAGCCCGGCGATGATTGCCCGGGCGTCCTTGGCGGCTATTATTTTTTGCCCGGCGAGCATTTTGACGTGGGCGATGCTGCCCTGGATGTCGTGGCGGTAGAGCCGGCGGTCAACGGGGATGGAGGCGAGGTAGTCCTGCGCCATTTTAGGGCGATTTCGCTGGTAGCTCATTCTAATCACTCTCCTGAGGGAAATCTTGATACTTTCTCTTCCAGTTTGTCAACCATTGGTGCTCGGTCGCAATTATAGCGGCATCAAAAGGCGGGGGACAATGGAGCCTGCCGGCGGGTTAGGATTGACCGCCTGGGGGGTTGGATGGTAACATTACCACAGCCCTGACGGGCATATCTGAATAAAAGGAGGGAGAGATGCCAGAGAGTGTCTACAAGTTCATCGAAATAGCGGGAAGCAGCACTGTGTCGTGGGAGAAGGCGGCGGCGGCGGCGGTGAAGATGGCGGCGAAGTCGCTGCGAGACCTGCGCATTGCCGAGGTCACGGCAATGGATATGCAGATTGACAATAAAGGGAATATCATGAGCTACCGCACCAGGATAAGGGTCTCTTTCAAATACGAGGGTGGCATCGGGCGCTGAGCCTGTTCCGTCCTCTCCATAGCGCCGTCGCTGCCTGACAGGCGGTAAATTCTGCTGCCGTCGTTCTTGTTTGACAGTCAGCCTGACTGGGGTATAATAAACCTGAAAAAAGGCACATCAGCCGGCGCGCCGAGGTGGTATGTCAAAAGCGAAAATGGAAGCCTTTTTGCGGATAGAAAAAGGCCGGATAGAGGGGTATGGGGGACTGGGGAAAATCCCGCTGAGTAACACCAACCTGCTTATCGGCCGGGTGAGCGAGACGAGCGCCCCGGATGTTATGGTCTGGGACGATTATGTCTCCCGAAACCATATTGAGCTCAGCTATGATGGCGACAGCGGGCAGTTTTCGCTGCACGACCTCGGCAGCCGTAATGGCACTGAAATTAACGGGAAGCGAGTTAAGCCGGGTAAACCATATCCCCTGAAGGATGGCGACTTCATCGGGCTGGCGATAATCTCGGGGGAGCCGCGGGTCGTGCTGCGGTTCCGCCAGTCGGAGGTAACCCTGGCGACACCGGCTGAGCCTCGCAAGGAGAAGGTAGCCCCGGGGCTCGTCCTTGATTTACAGGTGGAGCGAGTATTCGTCGATGGCAATGAAGTTTTCTTGAGGAAGCGGGAATTTGACCTGCTGGCTTTTCTCTACCAGAACCGGGGCAAGGTGTGCAGTGAGAGCGAAATCGCCGAGACGGTCTGGGCTGATGTCAACGGCGTGGTCAGTCCCGAGACGATTAAGCAGAGCGTCCATTCCATAAAGAAGGCGGTGGAGCCCGGGCTCTCCATTCCCCGGGACATCATCACCCTGACTCCCTACGGATACCGGCTGGAGTGGTAGCTGCCGAGGCGGTATGTTAAGCGCGAATGCAGAGGCTTTTCTCCAGATAGAGAAAGGTCATATTGATGGGTATAGCCGGGAGGGGAAGATTCCCCTGGGCACAAGCGCTCTGCAGGTGGGGAGGACAAGCCAGAAGAATGCTCCCGATATCAAGGTCAAGGACGAGTATATCTCCCGGAACCATGTTGAGTTCAGCTACATTGGGGGGCGTTTTATGCTGCGCGATGTCGGCAGCCGCAACGGCACCGAGATTAACGGGGAGCGCCTCGAGCCGGGCAGGTTCTATTCCCTGGAGAATGGCGACTTCATTGGTCTGGCGATAATCTCGGGGGAGCCGAGGGTCGTGCTACGGTTCTGCCGCCCCCGCCAGTCGGAGGAAACCCAGTACATGCCCGCCCACCCGCCCAAGAAGGCTGAAGGGCTCATCATTGATGTAAAAGCCCGGGGAGTGTTTGTTGACGGCAGCGAGGTCTCCCTGGGGAGACGGGAATTTAACCTCTTGGTCTTTCTCTATCAAAACCGGGGCAGGGCGTGCAGCGAAAGCGAAATCGCCGAGAAGGTGTGGGCTGATGAGGGCGGGGTGGTCAGCCCCGAGACGATTAAGCAGTGCATCCAGCGGATAAAGAAGGGGATAGAGCCTGACCCTTCAAAGCCCCGGTATATTACCACCCTGCCCCAGTATGGATACCGGCTTGAGTGGTAGTCGGGACTGCCCTGTCGGCTAGATTTATTCGGGTGGTTTCTGGCGCCGCACCCTTGACTGCGTCCTCAGGGGCAGCCCCCAGATGTGGATAAATCCCGGGGAGTCGCTCTGGTCGAAGGCGTCGCCTTTATCGTAGGTAGCCAGGCTGTAATCGTAGAGGGAGTAAGGCGATTTCCTGCCGGCTACCTGACAATTGCCCTTGAAAAGCCTGACCCTGACCTCGCCGGTAACATATTTCTGGGAAGCATCCACATAGCGGGCTAAGTCCTCGCGGAGCGCCGAGAACCACAGCCCGTTATAGACGAGGTCGGCGTATTGCCCCGCTACGATGTTATTGAAGCGGAGCTGGTCCCGTGAGAGGGTTAGCGCCTCCAGCGCCTGGTGGGCTTTAATCAGCACGGTGGCTGCCGGGGCTTCATAGACTTCCCGCGATTTTATGCCTACCAGCCTGGTCTCAACATGGTCAATCCGCCCCACCCCGTGCTTGCCGGCTATTTTGTGGACCTGCTGGATGAGGGCTGTTCCCTTCCGCTGCCGCCCGTTGATGCTCGTGGGGAGACCTTCATCAAATCCCAGGGTGATGTAATCGGCTTTGTCCGGCGCTTCCCCGGCCGACTTCGTCCAGGCGAAGACATTGTCTGCCGGTTCAGTCCAGGGGTCTTCCAGGACGCCGCACTCAATGCTCCTCCCCCAGAGGTTTTCGTCGATGGAGTAGGGGCTGGCGGCGGTAACGGGGACGGGAATTTTGTGGGAGCGGGCATATTTAATCGTTTGCTCCCGGGTCATCTTCCACTCCCTGGCGGGGGCGATTATCCGGAGCTCCGGGGCTAAGGCGGCTACGCTTACCTCAAACCTGACCTGGTCGTTGCCTTTGCCGGTGCAGCCGTGGGCAACTGCGGCAGCCTTTTCCTTCCGGGCGGTCTCCACCAGGAGCCGGGCGATGAGGGGACGTCCCAGCGCCGTGGCTAAAGGATATTGACCTTCATAGACGGCGTTGGCTTTAAGCGCCGGAAAGACAAAAGAGTTGACGAAGGACTCGCGGGCGTCAGCCACAACTGCCTTTATTGCCCCCAGGCTGAGCGCCTTTTTCCTGATTGCTTCAAGGTCAGCCACATTGCCGATGTCTGCGGTGAAGGTGACGACCTCCAGGTTGTATTTTTCCCTGAGCCATTTTATGGCTACCGAGGTGTCCAGACCGCCGCTGTAAGCTAATACCACTTTATCCATTTGCTTCCTCTCTTATTGCCTTCAGTGACTTCTTCAGTATGCCCACGGCTTCATCCACCTCGCCGGTGGTGATGATAAGCGGGGGCATAAAGCGGATGGCGTTTGGCTTTACCTTGTTGACCAGCAGTCCTCTGGCGAGGCACTCCATAGCCACCTTCTGGGCAATTTCGCTATCAAATTCCATCGCCAGCAAAAGCCCCCTGCCCCGCACTTCCCTGATGAACTTAAATTGCTTCTTCAGGCGTTCCAGCTCCGCCTTGAAGTAGCTTCCCGTTTGTTTTACCTTTCGGGGGATGTCGTTATCAAGAATGTATTTCAAGGTGGCATAGGCGGCGGCGCAGACCAGGGGATTGCCCCCGAAGGTGGTGCCGTGCTCGCCGGGGACGAAGACCGACGCCTTCTCTTTAGCCAGAAAAGCGCCGATGGGCACGCCACTTCCCAGTCCCTTGGCTAGGCTCATTATATCCGGCTCGACGTTATACTGGCTGTAGGCGAAGAGAGTCCCCGTCCGCCCGATGCCGGTCTGGACTTCGTCTAAAATGAGCAGGATTCCTCTCTCCCGGCACCAGCCCTCCACCTTTTTGAGGTAGTCGTCGTCGGGGATATTGACTCCGCCTTCTCCCTGAATCGGCTCCAGCATTACCCCGCAGGTCTTCTCGCTCGTGGCGCGCTTTATCGCCTCGGGGTTATTATACTCCACATTTGTAAACCCTTCGGGCAGGGGGATGTAGGGTGCCTGGAACTTATGCTGCCCCGTAGCCGCCACCATCGCCAGCGTCCTGCCGTGGAAGGACTCATAGGTGGTGATGACCTCGTAGGCGCCGTTGAGGTGAATCTTACCGTATTTCCGGGCTAGCTTCACCGCTCCTTCGTTAGCCTCGGCGCCGCTGTTGCTGAAAAAGACCCGGTCAAGGCAGCTATTTTCGGTCAGGAGCAGGGCTAGCTTTATCGCCGGGACGGTATAGAACTGGTTGGACGCCTGGATAAGCGTTCTGGCTTGCTCCTCCAGGGCCTTTACCACCACGGGAGGGCAGTGTCCCAGGCTGTCAACAGCCCAGCCGCCGACGAAGTCAAGATACTCCCTGCCCTCTTCGTCCCATACCCGGCTTCCCTCGCCTCTCACCAGGGTCACCGGGAACCTTTCTACCGTATTCAGGAACAGCTTGTCGGCCAGCTCCTGCCACTCGCTACTCTGGGACAATGCTTGTTCCCCCGATTTTGTTTTTCATCTCTTTAAGCAAAGCGTGGGGCGTTTTGCCGTTGATGATGCGCACCAGCGGCGTTGCCGGGAGAGCCTTCAGGCTCGCTTCTATCTTGGGAAGCATCCCCCCGGTGGCGGCGCTGCCGGCGAGCATTTCATTTGCCTGGGCGGCATTGAGCCGGGAAATCAGCTTTCCTGAGCCGTCGTAAACGCCCTCAACATCGGTGAGGAAGATGAGCTTTCCTGCCCCCAGCGCGGCGGCTATTTCCCCGGCGGCGGTATCGCCGTTGATATTGAGCAGCGTCAGCTTTCCCTTTAGCTCTCCCAGGCTTAACGGCGCCACCACGGGCATATACCCTGATTTTAGCAGTATCTTCAGCAAAGTGGGGTCGGTGGCGATAATCTCGCCGGTGTAGCCCATTCTGGGGCTCATGGGCTTTGCCCGGAGCAGATTGCCGTCGCTCCCGCTTATGCCGATTGCCTTTCCCTCCCCGGCTTGAATGTCGAGCACCAGCTCCTTGTTGACCAGTCCGCCCAATATTGCGGTGACCACTTTTAAGGTCTCGGCATCGGTGACCCTGAGTCCGTCTACGAAGCTGGTGGGTATGCCGAGCCGGGTGAGCCAGCGGGTGACCTCCGTGGCGCCCCCGTGGACTACCACCAGGGGCACACCCTCCTTCTGGAGCTGGACCAGGTCCTCCACGATGGACTGGTTTTCCAGGGTGCTCCCCCCGATTTTAACTACCACTGGTTTCATAATAGTGAGTTATTCCCCCCTCAGGTCATATACTCGCTGTTTATCCTAACATATTCGGGGGAGAGGTCGCAGCCCCAGGCGGTAGCCCGACCCTCGCCCAGGTTAAGCCGCGCCTTGACCAGCACGGTGTCGGTTTTAGCTAAGGACAGCCGCATCTGCTCCGGGTCAAACGGTGCGGGGAGACCCTGTTTCATAACGCATACATTGTTGAGGTAGATATCCAGCCTGTGCTCCGTCACCTCTGCGCCGCTTCTTCCCAGTGCCGCAGCTACCCGCCCCCAGTTAGGGTCGCTGCCGTATACCGCCGCTTTCACCAGCGGGGAGCTGACTATGGTCTTAGCCGCCCGGCGGGCGTCGGCCTGGTTTGCCGCTCCCTCCACGACGACCTCGATGAGCCTGGTCGCCCCCTCGCCGTCGCGGGCTATTGCCTTAGCCAGGTAGGTGCAGAGCTCGGTCAGGGCGTCCTGAAAAGCCTTGCCGTTCCGGGAGCCAATCTCAGGGTTTTTCGCCTCCCCGCTGGCGAGCAGGAAGACGCAGTCGCTGGGGCTGGTATCGCCGTCGATGCTGAGCATATTGAAGGAAGCGTCCGCCGCTTTTCTAAGCGACTGCTCCAGGAAATCGATTTTCACCACGGCGTCGGTGGCGATGAAGCAGAGCATGGTGGCTAAATCAGGGCTTATCATCCCCGCCCCTTTAGCCACCCCGCCCAGGGTAAACTTGCCTTCCCCGGAGTCAACGCCCAGGGCGATTTCCTTGGGTCGGGTGTCCGTGGTCATCATCGCCCTGGCGAGCGCGTGACCCTTATCCGGGGCAAGCTTTATTTTGGCGATGCCGTCTCTAATCCGCTCCACAGGCAGCGGCTTTCCAATCACGCCGGTGCTGGCGACAAGCACCTCTTCTTGGGGTATGTCCAGCTTCGCCGCGGTCAAGCTCGCCATTTCCGCGGCGTCGGCGAGCCCTTGTTCGCCGAGGCAGGCATTGGCGCAGCCTGAATTCACCACGATTGCCTGTGCCTTTCTCTGCGCCAGGCGTTTCTGGGACAGGACGACCGGGGCGGACTTGATTCTGCTGGTGGTGAAGACGGCGGCGGCGAGGCACGGCGTTGGGGAATAAAGGATGGCGAGGTCAGGCTCCTTCTTACCCTTTATGCCGGCGTGGACTGCGCCAGCGAGAAATCCTGGCACTGAGGTGATGGTGCCTGAGGGAATTAACCGGAACATCGTTTTAGATATGCCGCCATGGCTAAGGAGCGTGTCCTAGGTTAAAGCCGACGCTCCTAAAATTTCACGACCTAATACCAGCTTCTGGATGTCGGTAGCGCCGCCGGCAATGGTGAGCATCCGGGCATCCCGGTAATACCTTTCCAGGGGATATTCTTCCGAAAGACCTATACCGCCGTGAATCTGGATGGCATCGTAAGTCACTTTGTTTGCCGCCTCGGTGGCGAAGGCCATCGCCAGGGCATCTCTCCAGCGAATTCCCTCCTCCCCTCTCCTGAGAGCATCGGCGGCGCGATAGGTCAACAGCCGAGAAGCCTCGGTAACGGAGAGCATGTCATAGATTCTGTTCTGCACCATCTGGAAGCCGGCAATGGGCCTTTTGAACTGTGTCCGTTGTTTAGCGTAGGCGACGGAAGCATCGAGGGCGGCGCTGCTGAGCCCTGTCCCCATCGCCGCGATGCTCATGTGAAGGATGATGAAGAGGAGCTGAAGGACGGGTAATTTTAGAAGCTCCGGAGGCAAATCGCTCATAACGACATCGTATTCCCCGGTGAGGTCAGCCAGCTCTCCGCTGGAGATTAATGCCATCATCCGGTTCATGATATTGCATTCCTTGGGCACCTTGCAGTCATCAAAATATATCTCGCCCATGGGGCAAGCGCGCAATCCCAGCTTTTGCAGCTCTCTCGTTTGAAAGGGGGACGATTCTTTATCCACCAGGATAAGCTGCCTGTTGTCGGCTTTATCCCGGGCGAGGACAACGAGGACATCGGCGATAGAGGCGTTGGTTATCCAGGTCTTGGTTCCATTGATAGTGTAGTTGCCGCCACTCAAGGTAGCCTTCGTCTGGAGGGTTCGGGTATCCGAGCCTGCGCCCGGCTCGGTAATGGCAATGCTGCCGATGAGGTTGCCGTCATTAAGCCGGGGAAGCAGTTTCTCCCTTAGCTCGTTGGGGGCGATGATGATTGCCATGGCGGGGAGAGACCAGGTTATTGACGCCACCAGGCTGCACCAGACCCGGGCAAATTCCTCCCGCAGCAAAAAGTAAGTCAGCGGGTCTCTAAATTGCCTTTTGATATTTTTGAAGGTGGTGAAGCCAAGCTCCACTGACTCCAGCTTTCGGGCAAATTCTATTACTTCCTCTCGGCTCAACGGACCTTCCTGGTCCCGTTTATTAGCTATGGGGGCAATTTCTTTATCCAGCAATTCCCGGGCTTTTCTTCTCGCTGTTTCCTGCTCGGTGGTGAATGCAAAGTCCATCGTTTTTATGATATTAGCACCTCAGACAGTAAAGATACAATGGATGTTGTTGCATCATTTTTGGGGGTATGATAATATTATCCTGACCTTTAAATCAGTCCGGTGAGGCTGGTAAGGGGAAAAATGCTGAAGCAGACAGCGCTAAAAGCAAGTGAAGCCTCTTGCCAGTTTTGTGGCAGGAGGCTTTTTTAATGCCCTCAAAGCTCCTCATGACCCCCGAGGATGTGAAGCGGGCGGTAGTGCGCATTGCTCACGAGATTGTTGAGAGGAACAGGGGCGCCGAAGATGTTGTAATCGTGGGTATGTGGACTAGAGGGGTGCCCCTGGCGCGGCGGCTGGGGAGCACAATTCAGAGCCTTGAAGGCATTCCTGTCCCTGTGGGTGTCCTGGATATAAACAATTATCGCGATGATATTCCTTCTCCGGAATTAAAGCCGGCTAACCAGCGCACCAATATTCCTGTTGAGATAAATGACCGGCAGGTAGTCCTGGTGGACGATGTCCTTTATACCGGGAGGAGCATCCGGGCGGCTATGGACGCCCTTATTGATTTAGGTCGTCCTCGCTCAATACAGCTGGCAGTTCTTATTGACCGCGGTCACCGTGAGCTTCCCGTCCGTGCTGACTATGTGGGTAAGAACATACCGACCTCCCGGAGGGAGAAGATACAGGTCCATCTGGAGGAGACCGACGGCGTGGACGAGGTGACGATTATGGAACTGGAAGAGAGCGACTCTCACGGGAGAAGCAGGGGGAGAGGTCATGAACCTGGTAAATAGAAGCGTGGTAACCATAGACGATTTGTCCAATAAGGAGATAGAGGCGATTTTCTCCCTGGCGGACAGAATGGCGGACTCACTGGAGGCCCAGTCGAAGGTGTGCCCGGGAAAGATTATGGCGAGCCTGTTTTTTGAGCCGAGCACCAGGACACGGCTCTCCTTTGAGACGGCGATGCTCCGGCTCGGGGGAAAGGTTATAACCGCCGTTGAGGTCGGGGCGACCTCTCTGGCTAAGGGCGAGAGCCTTGCCGATATGGCAAGGGTGGTCGGGAGCTACGCCGATATAATCGTCATCAGGCATCCCTGGGAGGGAGCCGCCCGGGTGGTTGCCGACTACGCCGGCGTCCCGGTGATAAATGCCGGCGACGGAGCCCATGAGCATCCCACCCAGGCATTGTGCGACCTCTATACTATTATGAAGGAGAGGCGGACCATTAAAGGTCTGAAGATTGCCCTCTTCGGCGACCTGAAGCACGGGCGGGCGGTGCATTCCCTGACCTATGCCCTGGCGAGGTTCGGCGCGGTTATCCTCTTCCCCTCCAGTCCCGGACTGGAGACGCCGGAGCATGTCCTGAGGAAGCTGACCACCGAATATGAGGGCAAGCTGATAAAGCTTGAGGCTTTAAGCAAGGAAGCGAAACAGGCACCTTTTCCCCTGGATGCCATATATGTAACTCCGAGCAGCTCGCATCAGCTCGCCATGCTCCCCGATGTCAGCCTCCAGATAGAGCTGAAGAAGGCGGGAATCGACACTCTTTATGTTATGAGGCTTCAGAAGGAAAGATATGCCTCTGCCGAGAAGGAGGAGGGGTGGGGAAAGGGCTACCCCGTGGTGGATAAAAAGCTCCTCAGGGAGAAGGAGTTCAAGAGGACGCTGGTGATGCATCCCCTGCCCCGCGTCGATGAGCTGGCTTATGAGCTGGACGCCGACCCCCGGAGCCTGTATTTCAAGCAGGCGGCTCGCGGGGTGCCCGTCAGGATGGCGCTCATCGCCCTGCTGCTCGGAGCGGAGAAAATCACCCTCCCCACGGAGGATAAGTCCTTCGTTCCCAAAGACTATCCCCTTTATGCCCGGGACTCCGGGGTCAGGTGCCTTAACGAAAACTGCGTCTCAAACCAGGAAACGGAGATAAGGTATATCAAGCCCCGCTTCAAAATAGTGAGCCAGGCGCCCCTGACGCTGAGGTGTCTCTATTGCGAGCGCGAGCTTCAACCGCCCTACATCGCCAGCTCGGAGTGGCACCAGGGGCTGGTGGAGACCAAGAGATACCACAGCGCCGACAGCCACCTGGTTCGGAAGATTAAGCCCGAGAATTTGATTATTTTTGGTTCAGAAAGCGAAGCTCAGGCTCACGGTTTTAAGCCCAGCAGCTATGTAAGAGATGAATAAAGGACTCGTGCCCCTGCTTATCCGTAACGGACGCATAATCGACCCCGGTCGGGGTATAAGCGAGGCTGCCGATTTGCTCGTTGAAGAAGGCAGAATCGCCGCGCTGGCTAAGGGTATACCGGTTCAGCCGGGGCAGGAGGTAATTGATGCTTCGGGGATGGTTGTTTGTCCCGGCTTTGTCGACCTGCACTGCCATCTTCGGGAGCCGGGGTTTGAGGACAAAGAGACAATCGCCACAGGCACCAGGGCAGCCGCCGCCGGCGGCTTTGTCGCTGTCTGCTGTATGGCGAATACCGAGCCGCCCATTGACAGCCGCGCCGTGGTGGAGCTGGTGAAGCAGAAAGCCAGCCGGGAGGGTGTAGTCCAGGTCTTCCCCCTCGGCTGTGTCACCCGGGGAAGGAGGGGAAAGGAGGTCGGCGACCTGGCGGAGCTGGCTTCCGCCGGAGTGGTCGCTTTCAGCGATGACGGCGACCCCGTGGCTGATTCTAAGGTGATGCAGCGCGCCCTGGAACAGAGCCTCGCCCTCGGCTTGCCCATCGTGGCCCACTGCGAGGATAAAGCCTTGAGCCGGGGCGGCGTGGTAAATGAAGGTCGGGTGTCTTTAGAGCTCGGCGTGAAGGGAATTCCGGCGAAGGCGGAGGAGGTTATGGTAGCCCGTGACCTCGCTCTGGCAAAGCTGACCGGTGCCCGCCTCCACATCGCCCATGTAAGCACCTGCGGCTCCGTTGCGCTTATCCGCCGCGCCCGCGAGGAGGGAGTCGCGGTAACCGCCGAGGTCACTCCTCACCATTTAACCTTGACCGAAGAAAGGGTCATCGGCGGCGATACCAACGCCAAGGTAAACCCGCCCCTGCGGACTGAAGACGACATAAACTGCCTGGTCGGGGGACTCCGGGACGGCGTGCTTGACGCCGTCGCCACCGACCACGCCCCGCATACCCTGGCGGACAAGGAATGCCCCCTGGAGGCGGCTGCCTTCGGCATCAGCGGACTTGAGACCGCTTTTGGCTCCCTTATGGGGCTGGTTCATAGCGGGGAAATAGACCTCGCTACCTTAATTTCCAGGCTGACCTGCGCGCCGGCGAAGCTCATCGGCAAAGAGGGCGAGCTGGGCGTTCTTAAGTTGGGCGTTCCGGCGAATATCACCATATTTGACCCTCACCGGGAGTGGACGGTGGACAGCAGAAAGTTCGTCTCCAAGGGGAAAAACACTCCCTTCCAGGGCTTTAAGTTCCAGGGCAGGGTAATGGCGACCATAGTCGGCGGGAGGGTGGTCTATAAAGACGCTTCCCTGAAAGGCGATTGTCAGCCCCCTTTTGTCATTGCGCCCCCTTTTATCATTGCGAGCGAAGCGAAGCAATCTGATGGCTAAAAAGGCGATTCTGGTTCTTGAGGACGGAGGGGTCTACGCTGGCGATTCCTTCGGCGCCGAAGAGAACGCCTACGGCGAGGTGGTGTTCGATACCAGCATGACCGGCTACCAGGAGATGCTCACCGACCCCTCTTTTGCCGGGCAGATTCTGGTGCCCACCTATCCCTTGATTGGCAACTACGGCATCAACGAAGCCGATTACGAATCAAGACAGATTCAGGTGAGGGGCTTTGCCGTCAGGGAATACTGCTCTCAGCCCAGCCACTGGCAGAGCACGATGACTTTACATAACTTTCTGGAGGAGGGTGGCATTCCCGGCATTAGCGGGATAGATACCCGGGCGCTGACCCGCCGCCTGCGCTCGCGGGGGACGATGATGGGGATTATCACCTCGGAGATGACCGCTGAGGAGGCGCTGAAGGAGCTGAAAAAGTTGCCCCGCTATGGCTCCACCGATTTCGTTCGCCAGGTCAGCACAAAAGAGCCCTATGAGTGGCAGCCCGGCAAGCCTGCCATCGCTCCTCCTGTCATTGCGACCCCTCCTCCTGTCATTGCGAGCGTAGCGAAGCAATCCCACATCGTGGTCGTTGATTACGGCTTGAAATACAACATACTGCGCCTCTTAAGCCATTTTGGCTGCCGGGTGACTGCCGTCCCCTGCGCCACCACGGCGGAGGCTCTATTAGCCTTGAAGCCCGATGGCATCGTTCTCTCCCCCGGTCCCGGCGACCCCGCCCTCCTTGACGATATAACGGAGACGGTGAAAAAGCTCATCGGTAAAAAACCGGTGATGGGCATCTGCCTGGGGCACCAGCTCATCGGCAGGGCACTGGGCGCCGGGACATTCAAGCTCAAGTTCGGACACCGCGGCGGCAACCATCCCGTGAGGGAATTAGCCACGGGCAGGGTTTACATCACCGCCCAGAACCACGGCTATGCCGTGGACGCCGCTACTCTGAAAGGAGGGCTTGAGGTCAGCCACATAAACCTGAACGATAACACCGTGGAGGGTCTGAGCCACCGCGACCTGCCCATCGTGAGCATTCAATACCACTCCGAAGCCTCTCCCGGTCCCGAGGAGAACAGACCTCTGTTCCAGCGCTTCCTGGAGATGGTGAGGGGTACAACTAAATGAAAAAAGAATCAAAGAAGAGGCAATCTTTCGAGCAAGTTAGTATTAAAATACCAAAATATTCACCGGGGCACCCTCCAAAGAATTATAATCGTAAGAAGGCAATTAGTCTCTTTTGTTGCCTATCGTTTAGCTGTGGTCCTAGATGTCTTGAACTCCTGACAGCTTCAATTACTAGCAGAGGGGATATTTACGTTATGCCTTTTACAGAACATGCTTCGGGCGACTTTCATCTTTCCTACCACAAGTCTGGGAAGTTTCACTGGACTCATAGAGGAAATCATATTCAACCTATTTACGGTGAGGATGATTCACCAGCAGCAATGAGACTTTGGCTTAAATTCAAAGAGCCTCCGTGTTTTTGTCTTCGAAAAGGCAGAAACTTAAATGACGAAGAAATATTTATGCTCCTTCAACGGCTGGCCCCAAATTTACCCTTCGCCTTCGATATAGAAAAAGTTTCCTGTGACTTAAAAGATTCAAATTATAGGATTTTTAAAGCGTCTAAATCTAAGGAGTAAAGTTTGAAACCATCTAAAGTTATGGTGATTGGCTCGGGGCCCATAATCATCGGGCAGGCGGCGGAGTTCGACTACTCCGGCACCCAGGCATGCCGGGCGCTGCGGGAGGAGGGCGTCACCACCGTCCTGGTGAACTCCAACCCCGCCACCATTATGACCGACGAGGGCATCGCCGACATCGTCTACATTGAGCCGCTCACCGTGGAGGTCCTGGCGCGCATAATTGAGCGGGAGCGCCCCGACGGGCTGCTCCCCACCCTCGGAGGGCAGACGGGGCTGAATTTAGCGGTGGAGCTGGCTGATGCCGGCGTGCTGGACAAATACCAGGTGAGGTTGCTGGGCACGCCGGTGGAGACCATCAAGAAGGCTGAGGAGAGGTCGTTATTCAAGCATCTCCTGGTGGACATCGGTGAGCCTGTGCCTCAGAGCGCCACGGTGAAGTCGGTTGAGGAGGCTAGGAAGCTGGTGGAGTCCATCGGCTTGCCGCTCATCGTCCGTCCTTCCTACACCCTCGGCGGCACCGGCGGCGGCGTGGCTTACACCGTGGAGGAGCTGGAGAAAATCGTTGACAACGGGCTGGAAAGCAGCATGAGCCACGAAGTCCTGGTGGAGAAGTGCCTCTTCGGCTGGAAGGAAATTGAATATGAGGTCATGCGGGATGCCGCCGATAACTGCATCACCGTGTGCAATATGGAGAACATCGACCCCATGGGCGTGCATACCGGCGACAGCATCGTGGTGGCTCCCAGCCAGACGCTTACCGATAAGGAATACCAGATGCTCCGCTCGGCGAGCCTCAGGATTATCCGGGCTTTGGGCATTGAAGGCGGCTGCAACATCCAGTTCGCCCTCACCCCGCACCCCGTGGTCGCCGCCAAGTGGGCTAAAGACCAGAAAAAGGTTACCGCGAGCCAGTATTATGTAATTGAGGTCAACCCCCGGCTCAGCCGCAGCTCGGCTCTCGCCAGCAAAGCCACCGGCTACCCCATTGCCCGCGTGGCAGCCAAGATAGCCATCGGCAAGAGGCTTGACGAGATACCCAACCGCGTTACCGGTAAGACGCTGGCTTCCTTCGAGCCTGCCTTGGACTACTGCGTGGTCAAAATTCCCCGCTGGCCCTTTGATAAATTTGCCTCAGGCGATAGGCAGGTCGGCACTCAGATGAAAGCCACCGGTGAGGTGATGGCGATTGGGAGGAGTTTTGAGGCTGCGCTTCAGAAGGCGGTGCGCTCCCTGGAATTCAGTAAGCGGACGCTCTTGTGGGAGGACTCCCGGTGGAGGAAGGGGAGGGGGCTTAGCGCTTATCCCCTTCATCCCAACGACCTGAGGCTCTGGGCGGTTGTGGCGGCGTTGAGGAGGAAGGCTGCGCCTGAGAAGCTTTCGCGGCGCACGGGAATAGACCCCTGGTTTATCTACAAGCTCAAGAACATCGTGGATATGGAGCAGAGGCTGCTCTCCGAGCCGTTGAAGCCCGAGCTTCTCCGCGAGGCCAAGAGGCTCGGTTTCTCCGATGAGCAGATTGGCACTCTGGCCGACAGGCTGCCGGAGCAGGTGAGGCAGTCGCGCAAAGAGTGGGGCATCCGCCCGGTGTATAAGATGGTGGATACCTGCGCCGCGGAGTTTGATGCCGAGACCCCCTATTTTTACAGCACTTATGAAGAGGAGAACGAGGCTGAGCCCCTGGAGGGCAAGACGGCTCTGGTCATCGGTAGTGGACCAATCCGAATCGGGCAGGGGATTGAGTTTGACTACTGCTGCGTCCACTCCGCCTGGGCGCTTCAGGACGTCGGGATGAAGAGCATCCTGATTAATTCTAATCCCGAAACGGTCTCCACCGATTTTGATACCAGCGACCGCCTTTATTTTGAGGCTCTGGACGAGGAGAGCATCCGGGATGTGCTGGAAAATGAAGGCGAGGTTACCCCGCCCGCTATCGTCCAATTTGGAGGACAAACAGCCATTAATATGGTTGAGCCGCTGGCACGCAATAACCTGCCCATACTCGGCTCCGGCGCTGAGGCGATAGATATAGCCGAAGACCGCCGTCGATTCGAGGACTTTCTCGACCGGCTGGGCATTCTCCAGCCGCCGGGAGCCGGAGTGGTGTCCGTTGAAGAAGCGTTAAATGTCTCCCGCTCCCTGGGCTATCCCCTCCTGGTGCGTCCCAGCTATGTCCTCGGCGGCAGGGCTATGGAGATTGTCCATAACGAGACGGAGCTGATTCGCTACCTGACCGAGGCTCTGGAGCTTGATATTCAGCATCCTGTCCTTATTGATAAATACCTCCAGGGCAGGGAGGTCGAGGTGGACGCCGTTTGCGACGGAGAGAGGGTGCTTATTCCCGGCATAATGGAGCATATTGAGCGGGCTGGCGTGCACAGCGGCGATGCCGTGGCTATCTATCCCGGGGTCAATCTAACCGCGGAAGAAGTAAACACCATGGTGGACTACACCACCCGGATTGGACTGGCGCTCCAGATTAAGGGGCTGATGAATGTCCAGATGCTGATTATGAGCGAGAACGGGCATTCCGCGGTGTATGTTTTTGAGGTGAACCCCCGGGCCAGCAGGACTGTGCCCTTTATCTCTAAGGTGACCGGCGTTCCCCTGGTGCGGATTGCGGTGAAGGTGATGGCGGGCATCAGTCTTGCCGCGCAGGGTTATAACGGGGGATTATGGAAGAGGCAAAAACTGGTGGGCGTAAAAGCTCCCGTTTTCTCTATGTCCAAGCTGACCGGCGTGGACAATTATCTTGGCCCGGAGATGAAGTCCACCGGCGAGGTAATGGGGGTTGATTATACCCTGGAGGCGGCTCTGGTAAAGGCGTTTTTAGCTGCCGGGCTGATGCTGCCCCGCGGCGGCGGCTTTTTATTGAGCATCGCCGACAGGGATAAAGCCGAGTCTCTCCCCCTGGTTAAGAAGCTGCACTCGCTTAACTACGGGCTTTATGCCACCGAGGGCACCGCGGCGATGATTGAGGCAATAGAGCTTCCCGTGAAAATGGTGACCAAGAAGCTGAGCGAGGGACATCCCAATGTAATTGATGTGATTCAGGATAATTCCGTGGTGGGGGTTATCAACACCGTTACCGGCGGGCGGCTGTCGTTGAAGGACGGGTTTAATATCCGGCGCGCCGCCGCGGAAAAAAGGATTCCCTGTTTTACCTCGCTGGATACCGCGCGGGTGGTCATTGAGGCAATGAGCGGTGTCAGCCAGAGTTTCAACGTCCAGCCGCTCCGGGAATACCTGAAGAGAACCCCAAAATCCCCATGACCCAAAAATTGAATAACCTATCCCCCTGCCCCCTTCCCTTACAAGGGAAGGGGGAGAAGAAAGAGAGAGGGGGCAAAGCCCCCTCTCTAAAAGACTCTTCCCAAAGGGGGTGGTTGAGGAGA
>Ga0315282_10001177_pt1 | contig 50209 bp, 52 predicted proteins | sample YL17G07_20_MG_FD_203693 | JGI IMG/M metagenome (GOLD analysis project Ga0315282, IMG submission 203693) | Sediment microbial communities from Yellowstone Lake, YNP, Wyoming, USA - YL17G07_20 | ecosystem: Environmental > Aquatic > Freshwater > Lake > Sediment | place: USA: Wyoming | collected...
AGGAAAGACTCGGTTTCCTGTCACCGGCAGCATATGCCCAGAAATTCTATGCCGGACAACTGGCGGAATGAAAGGTTTGGTGTCTATTTTTGACATCCGATATCAAATTGCAAGTATCCACTCTTAAAAAACTGATGTTTAGCTTACCTTATGAAGAATTACAAGCCTATATGGGGTCAGGTAAAGATTCAAATGATGTATTCAGTGTCAAGATACACGAACCTGTATCACCTAGCACAACATCAATTTCGAAGACACCAAAGCAAAATCCGACGGTAAGTTTTAATGACGCTATAGTGAACTTCAATGATGCAAACCTTGAGGCTGTTATCCGCCAGGCAATAAATAAACCCACTGGTGACATTTATCGCTCTAATCTCCAAGCGCTCACTGAGCTTGATGCGAATCACAGTAATATTAGTAACATTCACGCTCTGTTGTACTGTATCAACCTTACAACTCTTTACCTTAATAATAACCAGATAAGCGACATCTCAGATCTACTCTGGCTGACTAATCTTAGGACCCTTCACCTTAGCGGTAACCAAATAAGCGACATCTCGCCACTCCTAGCTAATTCCGGACTGTCCACAGGAGATATTATTTACCTCAGAAATAATCCATTGAGCGTGACGTCTATTAATTCCTACATTCCTCAGCTGAAGAGTAGGGGTGTCTCGGTTGAATTTTCCGAATAAAATAAGCGTTATACCTAAGAAAACCTAAGTATTGTCCCGCGTGTAATTCGCCTCGTGATCGAACTGTTGTTTGAACGAAATTTGATAGTAAGGACTTGATGCTATAATTGCTATTACATGGTGTGATGGTATACTTACCATTAATTAAAATAAGGCAATTATCCCTTGACAGCATGTATTTATGTTATAATAATGGTGGCGAAGATATGGGGCATTGGCTTGTTGTATCCCGAATAAGATTTGGAGGTCTGAGAGCCAATGAGGATTATCGCAATTCTCGCCATAGCCTCCCTTATTGTTGCTAACGCCCAATTACTAATCACCGCAGCAGTTGTGTTAGCTACAATCGGTTGGATAAACAAGTTCTTCCATTCTTGACCCACACCCCCATATCCTTCGCCATGAATTATCCTCCGAATATTAACATCTATTATCATTTATTTGCGGTACATGGTTTCAAGGGATAGTTGCCTAAAATAATAATTGCTAATTAAAACGGTCTTGAACTGCGAATGATAAAGGCTGTCATAATACCTTCCTTAAGCAGGATATTTTATTTCAAATCTTTTTCGTATTTTACACCGACATTACAGGCGATTGACTATAAGTCCAATATAACGGGACCCTTAGCTCCCGGAGCGGTGGGGCCATCGTAAGAGAACTCTTTACCGTTCACAGTCTTGGTAAACCGGGGAGACAGCAGAATAGCGTGGAACAGGATAGGTTCGTCAATTTTTCTAAAGTTAAGCGGGCAATGGACCAGCCCCCTGGGGATAAAGATTATCGTGGCTTTATTGATGAGGTGCTTTTCCTGCTCTTCGCCTATCCAGAAATCTACTTCCGCCTTAAAGGATTCGAAAAGGTCTGGCAGTTTGCCCCCGAGGAAGATAAGGTATTCATCGACATCGTGAGTATGGGGTTCTTTTTCCAGGTGTATCGGTTTGACGAATAGCTGCCAACCCATGTTGAGGTTAGCGCCGGGAATCTGCCGGGCACCTCTGAAATAAGCCTGCGGGCCGGCCACAGCCGGAAGATTGGACGGCTCTTTAAAATCGGTGAGAAAGTATTTATTGTATTTAGCTTTAGCCATATTTTTTAATCCTCCATATTCAGTACAAGTTATCTACCCCGTCAATTATCCCATTCCCTGAAAGAAGCTTCAAGGAAGCTCTCCGAAGGTTACCGGCTCTGGCATGCCGTTATTTTCGCTGGGATGCCGGCGGCAGCGGCCTGATAGAAAACCCGGGAGAAAGCGTTATATCGATAAACATAAAAGGTTTGTTTACTTTTTTTACATTAAGGGGGCAATGATACAACCCCGCAGGTACGTAAACACATGACGTATAGTTGATGATTTGTTTTTCCTGGTCTTTTCCCAGGTGCATCTCCACTTCGGCATCGAATTCGCCGACTTTACCGGGGTCACCGCCGAGGAAGAAAATAATCTGGTCGAAATCATGGGTATGAGACTCCGCCACCATGAGGAACGGCTCGGTGATATAAGACCAGCCCATGGAAAATTTGGCGCCTTTCAAGTCTCTTTCACCGCCGATAGCAACCTGGGGCGCGGTTATCTGTTTAAACATCGATTGAATTGTGCCAAGTTCCGTAATATATTCTCCGTGTTTTATGTTTCCCGCCATGTCAGTACTCCTTTATCGTTTATACTCGCCTTTTAAGGGGGGTGTTCCACAATATGGAATTCATATACTATGATCTTTAAGATAATTTACCCAATATAAAAAATAATATCAAATATAGTTAAGAATACAAATAGGTAATTTCGGTGTATTTTTCCGGGACAGGCGGATAGGGAAATAGATGACAATTTACGTTATCAATGGAAAGGCAGGAAAGTAATTCCGGAAGAAATAATAACTCTCCTGTCTTCTTTAAGATATGAATATGCTCCATTAACTAGAAGCCACAGAAAACCTTACTAAAGTTTTCCGTGACAAAGCTTCAGCTTGGTTGGTAGCTTTATATTTTACTACGGGTCTTTTAGACAAAGAACCCGCGGGATATTTCAAAGGCAATAACAGTACTATCTAGTTCTCGAAGAAGGGAGACTGTTCAATATGCTTTTCTTTTAAAGCAAGGAATGCCTCATCCAGCGAGATAGCTTCCCGCTTAACTTTATCTTCGAGGCTTGCTAGATTTTCGGATACTTCGGTAATCCTATCGCCCAGGGCATCGGCGGCTCTGGCTGCCTCTTCCCTTACCTTGGCGACGGCGGCATCAGCTGCCTTTTTAGCGGCTTCGGCGGCTTTTTCACCGGCCAGTTTTGCCTGGGCGGCGGCTTCTCTTGATTCTCTGGCGGCGGCCTGCGCCTGTCTGACAGCTTCTTCTACCCGTTTGATATAATTCTCGAGTTCATCGAGAATCACGGGAAGAGGCTGGGTCATTATTTTAGGTTGTTTATCTTCCATCTCCACCGACTCACCAGTCGGTTTCCTGGGATTTTTACTCATCAGGCTTTCTCCTCCAAGCTATTATTTTCGCTTTGACTATTACTTTTTGGTAGAGAGTTTTTTCTCTAGGCCCTGGGCCATTTCCATAACGGCTGAGTTAAGCAGTTTGGCCAGTGCTAGAGCGTCATCCGCGGTCTTCTGGACCTTCGAGATTGCCTCAGCGGCTACTCTGGCGGCTTCATTAGCCGCCTTTTCGCCGGCACGGCGGGCTTCCTCAGCCGCTTTTCTGGCGTCTCTGGCAGCTTCATTAGCCAGCCTGATACTATCATCAATTTCATCGAGGATTTGCGGGAGTGGTTGAACCATTATCTTCTTCGGTTTCGTTTCCGTTACCATAATATCTCCTTTTTAAAAACTGCCTTCCGGCAATTTTATCGTTCTTTTTCACTTATATATAACGCTCTTAATTCCGATAAGATAGTGGAGAACCAGTCTATAAATAACCGGTCCTTCACCGAGCTATCAGTTACGAAAGGCTTTACTTTATTCTTTTTTCATTACGGACGCAAACTGGATAGTCCGACGCTTATAGCTACTGCACCAAAGACCGCAGCGAGCATGGCAATTACCAGGAACATGATGAATTCCCAGGAGCCAAGTATCTTCCTGACGAGGGCGGTCGGGATAGCGGCAGTGGCTTTGGCAATGGCTTCTTCGGCGGCCCTGGCGGCGAGTTCGGCAGCTGCCTTGGCTTCCCTGGCTACCGCTTCAGCTCTAGCGGCGGCGGCCTCCGTAGCTCTCCTAGCTTCCTCGGCGGCAGCCATGGCGGCTCGGGCTACTTCTGCGGCCCGTTTGGCGGCTTCCTGGGCGGCTAACTTGGCTTCTTCAGCCGCTCTCTTGGCCTCTTCGGCCTTTCTGGCGGCCTGTTCGCCAACGGCTTTCATCGCAGCTTCGGCGGCTTCCTTGGCGGCTCTAGCGGCTTCTTCAGCCCGGCGTCCGGCTTCTTCAGCCGCTCTCTTGGCCTCTTCGGCATTTTGGGCAGCTTCTTCACGGGCAGCTTTAATGGCTGCCTCGGCGGCTTCCCTGGCGGCTCTGGCGGCTTCTTCAGCCCGGCGTCCGGCTTCTTCGGCCCTACGTCCAGCCTGTTCGGCGGCTTTCTTGGCCTCTTCAGCCTTTCTGGCGAACTCTTCGCCGGCCTTTCTCATGGCTGTTTCGGCGGCACTTGCCGCTTCACGCGAGGCGGCCTTGGCGGCTTCAGCGGCAGCTTCGGCGGCTTTAGAAAGAGCTTCCGCCTGCTTGACCATCTGGTGCAATGCCTGGGAGGCCGCTTCAAGAGCTTCGTCACCGGCTACATCAGCCAGCCCGGCCTTCTTGCGGAGCTTTTCAACAGTCTGAATACCTTTAGCAGCCGCATCCTTGGCTTCCCTGCCGGCCTCGTCCACTCTTTCGGCAAGTCGACCGGATACCTTGGTAGCTGCTTCAATCGCTTCATCGCCAGCGCTGTCAGCAGCCTGAGCTCTTATCTGGGTAATATCAGCTGCCTGATAGGCGTTGGCAGCAGAGCGTTTCGCTTTTCTTCCCGCCTGCTCGGATTTGATGGCTGTTTCCGCCGTTAATGATTTGGATAATTCGGTGCGGGCAGCTCTGGCTTCTTTAGCATCTTCGTCCGCCTGCTTGCCAGCGGCATTAGCCGCTTCAATGGCTTCCCGAACGGATTGGGTAGCGATAGTGGCTTTCTCTTGAGCTCGAGCGGCCGCTTCTTCAGCAGCCCTTTCAGCGGCAGCGGCGGCAGCCCTGGCGGCAAGTTCCACTTCCTCCATTTTACTGGTCGCCTCAGCGGCGGCTTCTTCGGCGACTCTCTTGGCCTCAGCGGCGGCTTCTTCGGCGGCCCTCCTCGCTTCAGCGGCAGCCAGGGTAGCAGCCTCTCCAGCCTCTTGAGCCAATCTGGCGGCTTCTTCGGCGGCTCTCTTCGCCTCGGCGGCGGCTTCCTGAGCTGCCTTCAGTGCTTTGGCAGCGGCAGCCTTGGCAGCTTCGCTTGCCTCAATGGCTTTTCGAGCGGCTTCCTCGGCTTTTTTGATCGCGTCAGACGCCGCTTTCTGAGCGGATTTCGCAGCCATTTCAGCGGCGGCCCTGGCGGCATTGCTTGCCTCCTGTGCTTTTTTGGAAGCCTCATCGGCGGCTTTTCTAAATGCTTCAACTGCCGCTCTGGCACTGGCATCGGCTTCTTCAGCTTTACGCGATGCTGCTTCAGCAGCCAGTCTGGCGGCTTTGGCCGTTTCTTCGGCTTTTCTGGCCGCTTCAGCAGCAGCCCTGGTGGCCGTCTCAGCTGCCAACTGGCCGGCTTTCTTGGCTTCTTCCGCACGTTTCTCGGCTTCAGCCGAAGCCTTGGTGGCGGAACTGGCAGCTTCTTTAGCTGCCCTGGCAGCCTCTTCGGCTTTTCTGGCCGCCTCTGCCGCTGCCCTGATATTATCATCCATCTCATCGAGAATCTGGGGGAGCGGCTTACTCATTATTTTTGGCGCTTTGACGACCTTTCGTTCTTCTGGTTCCGGGACATTTTTAGCAACCATCTATGGCCTCCTTCATCGCCTATAACTATTTCAATGGCAGTCTTTGGCTGCCACTAAAGGCTTCAATAATTATACTCTGTCCAAATAGCATTTTCCAGACATTTTTCATAGATTATACATCTTGAAAATTAATTTTTCCATATGTATACCACGGAATTATACATCTTTTAGTCTAAATTTACCACTGAATTATACATCTTTTTATCTAAATTTAACAGGCGTATTTTTTTGAGGTCTTGCAATTGGCTGGAGAGTATGATATAAATGATTATACATGTGAAATTAATACATGAATTATTATATCATGAATGATATCATCATTATAGTTGGGTGTCAATAATTTTTTAATTTCGGATTTTTTAAGGAGCGTCAACCATGCCAGAGTGGACTTTTATCACCAAACATGCCGTAGCCCTCAGCTTAATTGCCAAGCATTCCCGTATTACCGCCCTTGAGCTTGGAGCAGCTATAGGTGTAACGGAGAGAGCAGTCCGTAAAATCATTGCTGACCTTTACGCTGCCGGCTATATCCGGAAGAAGAGAGAGGGCAGGGGAGTGAGGTATCGAATCAACCCCGATCTCTCACTACGCCAGCACACTCACCGCGAGGTCGACATCGGCGATTTGCTTACATCCCTTGGTTGGAAAAGAAACCGGAGAAGAAAATAAAATTATATAATATATATAATAATAGGAAGCAACCGGTTTTCTTTTTCGTACGTGATATAAAGTTTTCCCTCCTCAAAAATTTCTTTCCCATTTATTTTTCCTAAAGAATTGTCCTCATGATATAATTTTCTCAGTACCCGGTGTCCTTATCAAAAAATTCTGAGGAGTTGACATAACAAATGTCGATAGCGCCTGTGGCTATTACCGAGCTGATTCATGTTCAGCTTGAGAGTCTCGTAGCGTCAATGGGCGAGCCAGAGTACCGGGCGAAACAGCTACGGAACTGGGTCTACAAGAGCCTGGTTTTTTCTTTTGAAGAGATGACCGACCTGCCGCTGGCTTTTCGCCAGAGGTTAGAGCGTGAAACCAGGTTGCACAGCCTGGGGATTGTGCAGGAAGCAGCAGGACAGGATGGTACTTTGAAAGCCCTTTTCAGCCTTGCCGACGGCAAAACCGTAGAGTCCGCGCTGATGTATTATGATAGGAAGAGCGCCGGGCGACGTTGCACGGTCTGCGTTTCTACTCAAGCAGGCTGTGCCATAGGTTGCCCTTTCTGTGCGACCGGGCAGCAGGGTTTCGAGCGTAATCTAACCCCCGGCGAAATAATCGACCAGGTGCTTTATTTCGCTCACCGTCTCCAGGGAAAGCGTAACGAAGGTAAGAACAATAAGGAGAAAGCGAAACGGATTACCAATATCGTCTTCATGGGCATGGGCGAACCACTGGCGAACTATGATGCCCTCTGGCAGGCGATAGAGATGCTTAACTCCCCGGAGGGTTTCGGGCTGGGTGCCCGTAATATGGTTATTTCTACGGCCGGACTGGTGCCCCAGATAAAACGCCTGAGTCAGGAGAAGCTCCAGGTAGGGCTGGCGGTATCTCTCCATGCCAGCGATAATGTGCTGCGGAGCAGGCTCGTCCCGATAAACAGGAAATATCCCCTGGAACAGCTTATCCCGGCCTGCCAGGACTATTGCCGGTTAACGGGGCGTCGGCTGAGCTTCGAGTATATCCTCTTTAGCGGTATCAACGATTCCATAACGCAGGCGCATGCTCTGGCCGGACTTATCCAAGGATTGAACTGCCATGTTAATTTAATCCCGGCCAATACCACGGATGACCTGTCTTTCCGGCCACCGTACCGGCGGGTGATTCTTGCTTTTGAAAATGAACTCAAGCAGTGCCACATCAACGTGACGCTGCGTGAATCGCGGGGGGAGGATATAAGTGCCGGCTGCGGCCAATTGCGCAGTCGGCGTACATTTGCTTCCCCTGAACAAAAATGCTATACTTTTTAGCTTGGCGGATTTTGTTGACCATTTCGCAATGATGGCTCATAGCGAAAAGAAGGCGGTGGTGTTTAATAGAGTGGGGGTGAGAGAGTAATGAGCGAAACCTACTTCTGGCCAATCTTCGCAGCTATCTTTTTGGCAGCACTTACCCTTGATTTATTTGTCTTCCAGCGCAAATCTCATGTTATTCCTGTCAAAGAAGCCCTCAAACTGGTTGGGTTCTGGTTCGCCTTAGCCGTTATCTTCAATGTCGTTCTATATATCTATCTGGGACGAGACAAGGGGCTTTTGTTCACTACTGCCTATCTGATCGAGTATTCCCTGAGTGTGGATAATCTCTTTGTCTTCTTGACAATCTTCACCTACTTTGCTGTGCCCCGTGAGGCGCAGCGGAAGGTCTTACTCTGGGGTATTTTTGGTGCCATAGTCTTCCGCGGAATATTCATCTTTGCTGGGATTGGCTTGATTTCGAGATTTCATTTTCTTATCTATCTCTTGGGGGCTTTTCTTATCTATACCAGCATAAAACTGGTAACGCAAAAAGAAAAGGAGGTCGATCCAGAAAAGAACCCGGTGGTCCGGTTCGCCCGAAAAATCGTACGCGTCGCACCGGCGTATGAGAGTGCCAGCTTTTTTAAGAGAATAAATGGAGTGCGTTTTGCCACGCCCCTTATCATCGTCCTGGTAGCGATTGAGACTATGGACATAATGTTCGCTACGGACTCAGTTCCGGCGGTATTAGCCGTTACCCTTGACCCTCTTATCGTTTATAGCTCTAACATATTTGCGATTCTGGGTCTAAGAGCCCTTTTCTTTGCCCTTGCCGGGCTTTTTTACCTCTTCCGCTACCTTTCAATCGGTATCTGCATCGTCCTTGCCTTTGTGGGAGTCAAGATGATACTCAGCATACTTCCCGATGTATTCAAAATACCATTTGAAATACCGGTGTTAGTCTCCCTGGGAGTAGTGGTGGCAATCCTGGTGGTTTCTGTGATACTTTCCATCGTTCTTCCTAAGAATGAGGCAGAAGAAGCACCGGCTTCAGAGGATCCTTCCACAAAGGAGGAAAGGAAGGACTAGCCCAAAGCACACTTCTGAAGAATGTAACCTGCCTGTGCGGAAAATAGAAATGCAAAGAAAGGAAACGAGAGACGATGTATAGGAAAATTATGGTTCCGCTGGATGGCTCAAAGTTGGCTGAGTGTGTACTGTCGCACCTAGAAGCGGTGGTTAGAGGGAGTGAGCCCACCCCCGATGTATTGCTGGTGCGAGCCGTCGAGCCGATTGCAATACCCTACGGTAGAGAAGTGGCAGAGATTACGTCCATGGAACAATTGAAAGCCTTTGAAACTCATAACAAGATAGAAGCTGAAAAATACCTGAAAGAAATTGTGGCTCAACTGGCAAAGGTCGGTGTCAATGCCAAAGCCTACGTAATCTATGGTAAGGCCGCCGAGGTCCTTGGTGACTTTGCCAGTAAGAATGATGTTGACTTAGTGATTATTGCTACCCACGGACGGTCGGGAATAAGCCGCTGGGTATGGGGTAGTGTTGCTGACCGCCTTCTTCGTTCTGTCTGTGTCCCCGTCCTAATGGTACGAGCTCCAGGATGTGTGCCAGGCATCTAGTGTAGTTCTATTAGCAAATTGAGCTTCCAAGAGATTAAACTTCTGTAGAGAATACCTATGCCGGCCATGATAGCAGGCATGACAGCCGCCGCCATCGTCACGCTTCTCGGGGTGAAGATGCTGGGTTCAGCATTCTTTCACGTACCTGTATCCATATCCCTGGGGGCGGTGGTAGGGATACTGGCGATATCCGCCCTCGCTTCGTTTTTGTGGCCGCCTAAAAAGAATCTCACTCACGAATGAACCTGGAGGTGTGAAAATGAATGAAAAAAAAGAAACCAAAGTTGGGTGGGGCAAGAAATTAAGAGGCCAGTTCATAACAGGGCTAATCGTTACCGTGCCGTTAGGGGCGAGTATATTGATATTGTACTGGATATTTACCTCCATCGATAACATCTTGCAGCCTATAATTAACCGGATAGTCGGGCACAACATTATCGGAGTAGGCTTCGGTGCTACCATAATTTTAATTTACCTGGCCGGGGTGATAGCGAGAAATGTCGTCGGCAGGAGAATAATGAGATACGGTAATTCATTATTGAACAGGGTGCCCGTATTCCGCTGGCTTTACAACGGTATCAAGCAAATAATGGAGAGTTTCTCTAGTCCTGATAAAGCCGGTTTCATGCAGGTGGTGCTGGTGGAATTTCCCAGAAAGGGGATAAGAGCTATAGGTTTTGTCACCAATGAAATAACCGATGAAGCCGGAGAAAAACTGCTGAGCGTTCTCATACCCACTTCCCCTAACCCTACGACCGGCTTTCTGCAAATAGTGAGAGAAGAGGATATCATCCGCACCAAGTTATCGGTAGATGATGCGGTGAAGATGGTTGTCTCGGCGGGGAGGATGACACCGGGAGAAATTCAAACCGGGATACCAGGATATAAGTTATAGAGCAGGTGTGACGGCTACTTAATTTATTTTGAAATCCTTAAAATTTGCGCATGGACTACTAAGGACAGGGACGATTTTTTAGAAAACCTTACAATAAAACAAGTCAATTTCTAGCTTTTGTGTAATCCTCTTTGAAGCAACTCATCGAATGCAGCAAACCACTTTTGCTTGAGCTCTTCGCTCCAGGAAGGGTCGAAACTGGGAAATTTATCGAGGAGTTTGCTATTCCACGACGAGTAATCTGGTATTTCATCCGTACCTTGTGGAATTATCACATTCCGATTAGTCCTAATACCAGCTTTCTTTGATACGGTCTTAGTTCCAGCACTGGTATGCGCTGAGCGGGTACGTCTGGTAATAAAAGGCGATAAAGTCATGCCGGCATCGCTGGCCATGGCGATGAAGAATTTCACGCATTTACGGCTGACATCATCGGTCAGTTGAAAAGTATTGTGAAAGACCTCTTCCAGCTGCGAATAGGTGGCACTTTCAAGGTCAAGGGAGCTTTTCAAGACGAAACCGAAAGCATCGTAAGTTATTTCCTGGAGGAGTTTCGTTCTCGGCTCTCCCCTGGCAGCGACCAGCGGCTTGAGTCTTTCCATAGGCTTGCCGTTAGCATCGATGAGGCCTAAAAAACGCAGGGCTGCCATGAGCTGTATGCCGGTACTCCCGGATAAGATATCGCCCCAGTAGCTTCGGTCAATGCGTGACGGCATACGCTGTTGCAGTTGTTCAACGAAGTTATGGAAGGTGCGGTAGGAAACATAAGGGGGTAAGTGTTTTCGTCCTTTTTCAGTGGTCACGGCATACCCTCGATTGATTGTCTATAATTATATTCCAAAAAAACGCAAGTTACAAGGGGGTATTTCGTCGTGGAATTATAATTTGAAAATTATGGTAATAGCAAGAAAGCATTATGGAATTTTCAAAGGACGCTGAAGAAATAGAAAGGACAATAATTTTAACTGGTTAATGGAACGTTATATGATTGTTAAAGTGCACTGTAAAAACAGTCGCTAATGGTATTAAAACAAATATAGAAGGAGGCATCAAATCAAATGGGTACACCAATCGAGTATCAAAAGCTCATGACGGAAATCGTGTACATCAATCTCCCGGGGCCTGAAGACTCGGCTCCGAACATGACCGGCGGGGAACTGCTCCATGGCTTTCTGGCTGAACTCTACCGGCTACCGAATCCGGAGTTCAAAGAACATCTGCTTTCTCTCTGCAACAAGTGGAACATCCGCTACCGGGAACAGAGAGGCAAATAACAATCACTAATAATATAGGTAATAACCTGTCACGCAGGCGGCTTTGAAGCCGAAAAGGAGGAACAAGTGAAAAGAGACAGGGTTGCTGCTATTGATGTTGGGACGACCAAGGTATGCACTATCATGGCCGATGTCTATGATAACGAAGGACTTCGCGTTCTGGGCGTCGGTGTGGCTCCGTCGCGCGGGCTGCACAAGGGACTGGTAGTGAATATCAATGAAGCCAAAGAATCGATAAGGCAATCGGTAAGGATTGCCGAACAGATGGCCGGACGCAGGCTGGAATCGGCCTATGTTGGCGTTACCGGCAGACACATTACGTCGGTGAATAACAAGGGCTCTATCGCCATCACGCGTAATAATCAGGTGGTACGGCCCGATGACCTGAAGCGCGTCCTCGATGTTGCCCGCAGCGTGAAGGTACCCACCGAACAGAAACTGCTACACGTTATTCCCCGTGAATATGTTGTTGATGGGCAGGGAGGGGTCAAGAACCCGGTAGGTATGCATGGCTTCCGGCTGGATGTGGAAACTCATATTATTACCGCGGCGATAACCTCTATCCAGAACCTGACGAAGTGCATCCGCGGCATCGGCGTGGAAGTCGAAGACCTCATTATGGAGCCTCTCGCCAGCGCCGAGGCCGTTCTGGAGCCGGAGGAGAAACAGGATGGCGTGCTGCTGGCGGATATCGGCGGCGGCACCACCGACCTGGCCCTCTTCAAGGACAATACCATTTACCATACTTCCGTCCTGCCGGTGGCCGGGTATCAGGTCACGCGGGATATATCGGTAGGCCTGGGGATTACCTTCGAGCTGGCTGAGGAAATGAAGAAGAAATACGGCGATGTAACACCGAGAGAAGATAATTACAGCGCTAAAGAAATTTCAATTACCGGTGATGGACACAGTATTTCCTATAATGACCTGTCCGAAATTATCCGTGTCCGTGTGGAGGAAATGCTGCGACTGATTATGCTGGAGCTTCCTCAATCAGACTATCGCAAACTTATCCCGGCAGGGCTGGTTATTACCGGCGGCGTCGCTAACCTTCCCGGTATCGCCGAGCTCGGGCAGAAGGTAACCAGAATGCCGGTAAGGCTGGGGTGGCCTGTTAAACTGCAGGGGGTCTCGGATATCCTGGATAATCCGGCCTACGCTACGGGCGTCGGTCTCCTTATGTGGAAGATGGGAAATCATGATACAGGAACTACGGCAAAGTCCAATGAGAAGGGCATACGCGGTTTCCTGATGCATATGCTCCGAATCTTTCGCTAAACTGGATTAATAATTACTTAAAATTGGAGGGCTATAATGGCAAAATTAAGTTACGTCCCCAGTGGTGCAAGAATTAAGGTTATCGGTCTGGGAGGGTCGGGCTGTAATGCTATCACCAGGATGGTCCGTGAGCAACTGCACGGGGTAGAGTTTATCGGTATGAACACGGATGCTCAGGCTCTGGAAATTACCGAAGCCACGCAGCGTATCCAGCTGGGTGAGAAACTGACCCGCGGCCTGGGTGCCGGCGGCGACCATAATATCGGCCGGAAGGCCGCCGAGGAAAGCCGTGACGCTATAGCGGAGGTGGTTAGCGGGGCGGACATGATTTTTATTACAACAGGTATGGGCGGCGGTACCGGCACCGGCTCGGCTGCGGTCGTGGCGGAGGTGGCCAAGAAAACCGGCGCGCTTATTATTGCCGTGGTTACTAAACCGTTTTCGTTTGAGGGTACTCACCGCGACAAGACAGCCGAAGAGGGCATAAATGCCCTTATGCCAAACGTGGATACCTTGATTATTATCCCCAATGACCGTCTGCTCGACCTCTGTGACCAGAAAACCAGTGTCGATGGGGCTTTCAGACTGGCCGATGAGGTGCTGCATCATGGCGTCCAGGCAATCGCCGAGGTAATTACCGTCCCCGGTCTTATCAACCTGGACTTTGCCGATATACGGACGATAATGAAGGATGCCGGGCCGGCCTGGATGTCTATCGGGCGGGGGACCGGACAGAACCGCGCGGTAGACGCCGCCAAAGAAGCTCTGGCCAGCCCGCTACTGGATGTTTCCATGCAGGGCGCCAAGGGAGTCCTTTTCAACATTTCCGGCAGCAATCTCACGCTTTATGAAGTGAATAATGCCGCTGAGGTCATCCGTCAGGCGGTTGACCCGCAGGCGAATGTAATTTTCGGTGTGGTGCTGGACCCGAACATGGGCAACGATGTCAGGCTCACCCTGATTGCTACCGGTTTTATCACCAGAGAGGCTATGGCCGGCGCCGCCAAAGAAAAGGAGCTGACGCGTATTCTCAAGGGGATAGAAGATGATGAGCTCGATATGCCATCCTATCTGCGGCAGCGTGAAGCTTACCAATCGCAGCGGACCACTACAGGTAGAAAAGCATTAAACTAACGAAGGTAAGCAAGAAGCCGGGAAAGGAGACTCCCAATGACTATTATCGAAGTTAGCCAGAAGAAAAACCGGCCATATTTGGGCCAGCTTATGAAGAAGCTGGTGCACAACCGCTGTTCTCTGGAGCTGCTGCGGTTTTTCGTGGAACACCCTAACGGTCGTTTCAGCAAACTGGCTATTGTTCATGCTATCGACGAAGGCAACAGCAGGCTGGAAACGGAAAGAGCTTTAGCCGAGCTGGTCGAAGAAGGTATTTTAAAAACCAGTATTGAAAACAATATCTGTTTTTATATGTTGACCCGGGAAGAGCCCATGCGCCGAATGGTTTTGAACGTGGCTCTGTTTGATTTGCGTGAATGGCAACTGGTTCTCGAACATGTTTAAATAATGCTTCCCATGACAGCCGTTGGCTGGGGCCTGGTCTGGGGCTGCGAAGCTAATTAGTAACAGATAACCGGATTGGGATATAATGAAGACAACAACTATTGTAAAGGAATGAAAAATGGGAAGAAAAGCAGAAAAACAGTCTCAGCGGAGAAGCTATAAGGAAGCTTTTAAGCAGGTCAAGCACGGTCATGGTACGCGTGCTGTCAGGAAGAAGCAGGAATCAGCTCTGGGCAGATAAATAAAATCTGCCGGGCTTATGCCCTGGATGGAGGGATAGTCATGACAACAGGTGTCGTAAGGCGTTTGGTTGGCGAGCATGGCTACGGATTTGTTTCCAGCAATGCCGGCAAAGACATATTTTTCCATTACAGCCAGCTTCAGGGTGTTAAATTCCAGTCGTTGAGAGAGGGGCAGAGCGTAAGCTATAAGGTGGGGTTAGGGGAAAAAGGATTTGTAGCTAAAGATATAAAATTGTGTAAATAGAAGGCAAGAAGCCGTAACAAATCCCGGAAAAACGACAGCCGACTCAGAGTCACGTCTTTCAGCTTGATATGGCTGAGTGATTTCGGGATTTTGTATGCCGGAGACGGTTAAGGTTAATTTAATAGGAAACCCGGGAAAGTCTGCTCAAGCAGGCTTTCTATTTTAGCCATAGCGATGCATCTATTAAAGATATTATTTCCTTAATGCTGAAAGAAAGGTATTAATCATACGACTCGCTCCAAAATAGCCACGCCCATCAATAGCCGCAAGGCTGATAATAACCTGCTTCGTTTCCACGGCGATGCCGCCTCTACCGCTGTTGGTGACGCCGCTGATAGCTATCAAGCACCGTCAATAATCGCGGCCGGTGCTGACGCTCAAAGCGTTTCTATACTGACGACGCTGGTTAATCTCAGCCTTTCGCTGATATGTATTAAAGCGCCTTATCTTATCGAGCGTGCGGGCTTGGGCAAAAGAGGGGCGATTATTCTCGCCTTTCTTAATCTCTGTGCCTGGGTGCCCCTTATCCTGGCGTTCTTGCTATCGCAGCTGGGAATAGCGCCGGTATGGTTTGCCCTTTTATGGTTAGTCAACCTGATGCCGGGGGTACTACTGACGTTTCAGCGGGATAACTGGCTATCCAACCTGGTCCCCCGGGGTGTGCTGGGGCGATATCTGGGGCAGCGTCTGGCGATAAAAAGCGGTTTTTATCTTGGAGCTTTCTTTTTACTGGGGTACCTGCTGGATACATTTGGAGGAGAAAGCCTGGCGGCTTTTGCTTTAGTATTTACACTGGCTTTAGTGATGGCGCTCGTGGATTTTATAATTTTTACCCACATGTATGAGCCAGATAAAAAAGGCGACGATGCCCCGAAACAGGAACCCCAGACATTAAAGTTCGGCTTATTCGATTTTCTCGGGGAATTGAAAGAGAAGAAGCTGGACACCTTTGTTATCTTTTCTTCGTTTTTCTATCTTACGGTCGGTTTCAGCGGGCCTCTGTACGTCGTATACATGCTCCAGGAGCGGCATTTTACCTATCTGAATTTCACCGTGATAATTTCTGCGGAGTTCCTCGCCAGAGTTGTCAGCGCGCCTTTCTGGGGTCGTTTCGCTGATAAAGCCGGCAATATAAGGGTCCTCAGCATAGTATCTCGTATAATCCCGGCAATTCCCATCTGCTGGCTTTTCTTCTCTAGCATCTGGTATCTTGCCTTCGTTCAAATTGTATCGGGTATCTGCTGGGGGGCTTATGACCTGTGCACACAGAGTTACCTGTACAAGGTGGCGCCGAAGCCGAAGAAGTTGCGCTATATTGTTTATACCAGATGTCTGCTCCTGTTCAGCACGGCGCTGGGAGGTTTGATGGGCGGTTACCTCGTCAAGGGCATTTTTTTCACCTTCGGCAGCAGATTACTCAGCATTTTCCTGATTTCCGGGATTTTCCGAGCTTTAGTAGTGATGTATCTGATGCCCAAGCTGGTGGATTTAGCAGTATCTTATGGTAGACCGCCGGCTCCTCCCACGGTTGACCTGGAAAAGCTGGGGAGGGTAATAGCATCGAGGCGTGGGCTATTTTACCGGCAACAAGAGCAAACGGAAACCCCGGTGAAAAATCAATTCCAGAAAAGGGACGCGGTTACAGTTAATCAAAACAGCCGGTATTCCCGCCGGCGGAACTGGACTTTACCTGAAGAATCGGCAAAAAAGAAAAAAGAGGTAAACAGACCTATCATACCGGTCACTTCACGCCGTGTCTGGTATCATCAACCCGGGACTCTTACTGCCGCAACCGTCAGGAGGGCCAGCCCATCTCTTCCAGAGATGGGAAAGCATGTGGAAAAGCTGAAGACCCGTCCCGGTCTTTACCATGACCAGACTGGATGGGCAAGTTATATGAAAGAGACACTTGATGCCATCTTACAGGACAGACAGGGCCAGAAAGTGCCGGTGATAGTCAGTTCCTGGAGCGGGGCCAGCGTCCCTGGCGCGACTCGAACGCGCGACCAACTGCTTAGAAGGCAGCCGCTCTATCCACCTGAGCTACAGGGACATGCTCTGCTTCCTTAAAAATGTATCACGAATGAAGCATTAGGTCAATATAGTCGTTTTGCTAAGGTTTAGTGAAGAGCGAGCTTATAACCGGGATGATGTGCTTCAGCCTGCTTTCAATTATCATTAGCTGGAATTATGGCCTTTTGTGTGCCTGATATGTCTGTAAACATATAAGCCGATAAGAGCAAATATTATCGCGATGAAAAGGGGGTCGAAGGGACGCATGGCATTTCGTAATTGCTCCCAGTGTTCTCCCATCTGGTAGCCGCCGTAGGCCAGGCCGGTGCTCCAGATGAAAGAGCCTATAAAGGTATAGGCCACGAATTTGACAATATTCATTCTGGCAATACCGGCCGGCAGGCTGATATAGGTGCGAATTACCGGCAGTATGCGGCCGATGAAGACCGTCCAGCTGCCCTTGCGGGAAAACCAGCGGTCTGCTATATCAAGGTCGTGCTGGGATATGAGGACGTAGTGGCCGTATTTATTCAACAAGGGACGGCCGGCCCACATGCCCACGATGTAGGCAATGACTGAGCCGATGGTATTTCCTATAGCTCCATAGGCACCTCCAATCAAAGTATGTATCGCCGGCAGAGACTGCTCCTTGATGAGCATCCAGCCCGCCAGAGGCATGATGAGCTCGCTGGGGAAAGGAATGCAGGCACTCTCTATCGCCATCAGGCCTATTACACCTGGCCACTGTAATAGGTTATAGGTAGAGGCAATGAAGTCAAGTATCCATTGTTCCAGACCTGTCACCCTGCGAGTTTAACAAAAGGACATCAGGAGCGTCAAGCTAGCTATAGGAAGCGGCATCCGACATGCCTTCAGCTTGACAATTATTCGTCCGCATTGATAGTATTGACTGAGTGCTCCTGATTAATAAGTTAAAAGGCTATGCCGAAATTTCTGGATAAAATCGATAGTCCCGCCGACCTGAAAGGATTATCGCCGGAGGCGCTGGAGGAACTGGCTGCCGAGCTCAGGCAAGAAATTATCACCACGGTAACCACTACCGGTGGTCATCTAGCCTCCAATCTTGGTGTCGTTGAACTTACTATAGCTCTGCATCGAGTCTTTGATAGTCCCAAAGACAAAATTGTCTGGGACGTAGGTCACCAGAGCTACGTGCACAAACTACTTACCGGACGCAGGCAAAATTTTAATTCCTTACGCCAGTACGGGGGGCTTTCCGGGTTCACCTGCCGTGACGAGAGTGAGCACGACCCCTTTGGGGCCGGCCATGCCAGCACATCGATTTCGGCGGCGCTGGGCATGGTCATCGCCCGTGACCTTGCCGGCAAAGACTACCAGGTGGTTGCCATTATTGGCGATGGTGCCATCACCGCGGGGATGGCTTACGAGGCGCTGAACCATGCAGGTCACCTGGGTTCCCGTCTCATCGTAATTCTCAACGATAACGGAATGTCCATTTCACCTACCGTGGGTGCCCTGGCCAAACTGTTGAGTCGGGTTAGATTCGACCAGCGTTTGCGTAAGGCAAAGAGAAGAGGTAAGAAGATAATTACGGCTCTGCCCATGGGTGATAATCTGTGGCAACTGAGCCAGAAGATAGAGGAAAGATTCAAGGGATTTCTGGCGCCGACACCGCTATGGGAGGCGCTCGGCTTTACTTACATCGGGCCGATTGACGGACATAATATTCAGGACCTTGAGAGTGTTCTTACCCAGGCCAGGGATTACGCTAACCGGCCGACTCTTATACATGTCGTCACCACCAAAGGCAAAGGCTACTCTCCGGCGGAGAGCAATGCCGTCTATTTCCACGGCGTGCCGGCCAAGGGAAGCAATGACAACAAAAGGCCGACCTATAGTGAGGTTTTTGCCCAAACGATGCTGCGTCTGGCCCGCGAGGAGCCCAGGCTGGTGGTGGTTACGCCGGCCATGCCCGAGGGGAACTGCCTGAGCATTGTTGAGGCCGAGTTCCCGGAACGCGTCTTTGATGTTGGCATCTGCGAGCAGCATGCCGTCACTTTTGCCGCCGGCATGGCGACCCAGGGCTTCATACCGGTCGTGGCGATATACTCGACCTTTTTGCAGCGTGCCTTTGACCAGATAATACATGATGTTTGTCTCCAGAACCTGCCAGTTGTCTTCGCAATTGACCGTGGGGGAATTGTCGGCGATGATGGCAAGACACACCAGGGCACGTTTGATGTCTCTTATCTCACCCTTATCCCCAATCTGGTCCTGGCGGCTCCCAAAGATGAAAACGAACTCCAGCACCTTCTATATACCGCCGTAAAGTCAGGACGTCCCATGGCAGTACGTTATCCCCGCAGCCCCGGTCTGGGAGTGCCGCTGGATGCCACGCTCCGTGAGATACCCATAGGCGAAGGTGAAGTGGTCAGGTACGGGGAAGATGTGGTGCTCTTCGCTTTAGGCGTCTCGGTAGAGGCTTCGCTGGAGGCAGCGGGCGAACTGGCAAAAAAAGGTATCGAGGCTACTGTGGTCAACGCTCGTTTTGCCAAGCCTCTGGATAAATCGCTTGTCCTTGACCTGTCCGGTCGTATCAAACGTATCGTTACGGTCGAGGAGAATGTGCTTAACGGCGGCTTCGGCAGCAGTATTATCAGGCTGCTGCAGGAGTCCGGAAAGTGTGACGTGACGGTGAAGAACATCGGTATCCCGGATGAGTTCGTTGAGCAAGGGACTCAGGCTATTTTACGCTCCAAATACGGTCTGGATGCTAACGGCATCGCGCGGAAGGTGTTAGAACTGTTTCCCGACTCTATTTCTAATGTACCATTAAACGTTAATGATAAAGCTAAAACAACGTAGTAGGGTAGGGGAGTGACGTTATCTTGAATGGGAAATATATAGCCTGCAAGTTATTTATTTCAGGTTATTGATAATCGGGAGCGATACATGAATAAAATGACCGTCAGGGACATTGAGGTTAGCGGAAAAAGGGTTCTGGTCCGCGTTGACTTCAACGTGCCGATAGACGCCAGGACCGGCGCGATAATGGATGACAGCCGTATCCGGGCATCCCTTCCCACGATTAAATATCTCATCGAACGTAAAGCGAAGGTTATCCTGATGTCTCATCTGGGCAGGCCCAAGGGAAAGGTTGTCGAGGAGATGCGGTTGAAACCGGTGGCGCAGCGTCTCTCTCAGATTCTGGGGCAGCCGGTCGGGGTTGTCATGGACTGTATCGGGCCTGAAGTAGAAAAGTCCGTGGCGTCCCTCAAGGCTGGCGATGTCCTGCTCCTGGAAAATCTCCGTTTCCATCCCGAAGAGGAAGCCGGCAGCGAGGATTTTGCCAGGGCTTTAGCCCGCCTGGGCGATGTCTTCGTCAATGACGCCTTCGGCACCTCCCACCGTGCCCATGCCTCGATAGCCGGCATTACGCACTACCTGCCGGCGGTAGCCGGTTTTCTGCTGGAAAAGGAAATCAATACCCTGGGCGGTCTGATGGAGAACCCGGCCCACCCCTTTACCTCCATATTCGGCGGCGCCAAGGTAAGCGATAAGGTTGCCTTGTTGAAAAACATCATGGGCAAGGTAGACTGCCTGTTAATCGGCGGCGGTATGGCAGCTACCTTCCTGAAAGCAAAGTCATACGAAGTGGGCAGGTCGCCGGTTGAAGTGAACGCCCTGGGCATGGCGGCCGAGTTAATAAAAGAAGCTGACAGGAGCGGCACCCGGCTTATATTGCCAGTTGACGTAGTGGTCGCGGATGAAATCGATAGCAACGCCGTGGGGAAAGTCGTATCGGTCGATGCGATACCGCCGGATAAGATGATTGCCGATATCGGCCCGAAGACTATCGAAAACTTCCGTCGGGAGCTGAAAAAAAACAAGACGGTATTCTGGAACGGCCCGGTGGGCGTGGAAGAGATACCGCAGTTTGCCAGAGGAACGCAGGCACTGGCCAGATTGCTCCCAGAACTTAAGGCAACGACTGTCGTGGGCGGCGGCTCAACCGCCGAAGTGATAGAAGCCCTGGGCCTGGCTGATAAAGTTACGTTTGTTTCTACCGGCGGCGGCGCTTCGCTGGAGTTTTTAGGTGGCGAGGAACTGCCCGGCGTGGTAGCCCTGCGTGATAAAGGGAAGCTGTAAGGGACTGATAAAGTGATATGGTGAGTCTGGAGCTGATAAAGGAAATTTCGATAACTTCGCCGGAGAAGATTGTATTGCTGGTAATCGACGGCCTGGGCGGGCTGCCGGACCCGAAGACGAGTAAAACGGAACTGGAGACCGCCCGTATCCCCAATCTTGACGCGCTGGCGGCTAGGGGGATTTGCGGCCTTTCCGACCCCATAGCTCCCGGCATAACACCCGGCAGCGGTCCCGGGCACCTGGCACTGTTCGGTTACGACCCCATCAACTGCAATATCGGACGCGGCGTACTGGAGGCCGTCGGTATCGATATCGAACTCAAGCCGGGAGACGTGGCTGCCCGCGGCAATTTCTGCACCATCAACAAAAAAGGCATTATCACCGACCGCCGGGCGGGGCGTATCTCTAGCGAGAAATGCGCCGAACTGTGCCAACTGCTAGATGGTACATCCATTGATGGAGTTGACATAAAGGTATATCCGGTAAGGGAACACCGCTTCGTGGCTGTGTTTCACGGCGATAATCTGATAGCCAATGTTACCGAGTCCGACCCATCGCGGACGGGCGTAGCCCCGTTGGATATTACCGCCTTGAGTCCGGAGGCCGGCAGACTGGCTGATATCGCCAATCGGTTTGCCGCTAAGGCAAAAGCATCGCTAGCCAGGCACCATCCGGCCAACATGGTCCTGCTGCGCGGTTTCGCCGGTAAGCCCAGTTTCCCCACCATGCAGGAAATCTATAAGCTGAACCCGCTGGCTATCGCCGTTTATCCGATGTACCGCGGGCTGGCCAGGCTGGTCGGCATGAAGGTCGCGGAGACAGGAACAACGCTCGAGGATGAATTTAAAACGCTGCGGGAAAACTATAAAAACTATGATTTTTTCTTCCTGCACGTGAAATGGACGGATACTGCCGGTGAAGACAGCGACTTCGCTCGAAAAGTCAAAGTCCTGGAGCAAATCGATGCGGCTTTACTTGTCCTGATAGGCCTAAACCCGGATGTGCTGGTTATCACCGGCGACCACTCGACGCCGGCAATATTCGGCGGGCATAGCTGGCATCCGGTGCCGGTGCTGATATGTTCAAAGTACTGCCGCACCGATAGCGTTAAAAAGTTTTCCGAACCGGCTTTTCTGGCCGGCGGCCTGGGCAGAATTTCTGCCACGCAGATCATGCCCCTGGCCATGGCTAACGCCCGGAAACTGACCAAGTTCGGAGCTTAGGAGTTAAAGATGACACGTATGCCGATGATTGCCGGTAACTGGAAGATGAACACGACGATTGATGATGCTATTAATCTGGTCAAAACGATGCAGCCCGGCCTCGAAAGAATACGCGGTGTGGAGAAGGTGCTCTGCCCGCCCTTCGTGTCTCTGGTGGCAGTGAGAGCTATTATCAAGGGGAGCAACACAAGGCTGGGAGCGCAGAACGTCTTTTATGAAGACAAGGGGGCCTATACCGGAGAGATTTCGCCCATGATGCTGGCTAACCTCTGCGACTATGTCATCATCGGGCACTCAGAGCGGCGGCAGTATTTCGGCGAGACCAGTGAAATTATCGATAAGAAAATAAAAGCGGCCATCAAGAGCGGACTGAAACCCATATTCTGTATCGGCGAAACCCTGGAAGAGAACGAGGCCGGGCAGACGAAGGAAGTCCTGGGACGTCAGCTTGTAGCGTCTTCCGACCGGATGTACTTTCTCAGCGGACTCGTTATCGCCTACGAGCCGATATGGGCTATTGGCACCGGCAGGTCGGCTACTGGTGATGATGCCAACAAGACTATCGGTTTTATCCGGCAATTTATCTCTCACCTGCACGGCAGCGGAATTGCGGGCACTGTCCGTATCCTTTATGGCGGCAGTGTAAACGCCGCTAATATCGCCGAATTCATGCGAAAACCCGAGATTGACGGCGCTCTGGTCGGCGGAGCGAGCCTGAAAGCCGACGATTTCCTGAGCATCGTGAGGCAGGCTTCCGAGATTCGGGGCCTTTAGCCGCAGCATGAAGCGTCTCATCGCTATCGTTGGTCCCACCGGTGTCGGCAAGAGCCGCCTGGCTCTCCGCCTGGCCGGGCTTTATCAGGGAGAAATCGTCAGTGCCGATAGTCGGCAGGTATACCGTTACATGGATATCGGCACAGCCAAGCCGACCCCGCAGGAGCTAGCCAACGTACCCCATCATCTGATTGATATCATCGACCCGGACGAAGATTTCAGCCTGGCAATGTATCAGAAAATGGCGTATCGGGCTATCCAGGATATTCATGGGCGCGGTAAGCTGCCTTTTCTGGTCGGCGGCACCGGCCTGTACATAAAAGCGGTTCTGGAAGGATGGCAGATACCCGGAGTTTCACCCGACCCTGAATTCAGGTATAATAGAGAAAAGAGAGCCAGTGAAAGTAACATCGATGAACTCTATGAGGAACTTGTCGCTGCCGACCCTGACGCGGCAGCAAAAATTGACCGCCGCAATGTGCGCCGTGTGATTCGAGCACTTGAGGTGCATGCCAAAGCCGGAAAGGCTTTTTCCAAACTCGGGCGTAAAAAAGCCCCCGCCTTTATTTCATTTATCATCGGCCTGACTGCCGTAAGAGATGAACTATATCGCCTGGTCGACCGCAGGGTCGATGAAATGATAGAACGGGGCTTCGTCCGGGAAGTGGAAAATCTGCTGGAAATGGGGTATGATTTAGACTTGCCATCCATGTCCGGCATCGGCTACCGGCAGGTCGGCCAGTTTTTAAAGGGTGAGCTGACACTGGAAGCGGCGACACAGAAAATAAAAACGGAGACCCACCGGTTTATCCGTCATCAATATGCCTGGTTCCGGCTTGACGATGAAAAAATACACTGGTTCGATGTCGGTCAAAAGGATGACCTGGAGATTGAAAAAACACTAGCCGAATTTTTAAAAAGCAAATAAATGAGACTGGAGAGTGAGATAAGGAATGGATTTCACCAAGATGCAGGGTGCTGCTAACGATTTTGTCATGGTAGATGCGCATAATATGAAGCGTAACTGGTCTAAACTGGCGATAGCCGTATGCGACCGTCACCTGGGTATCGGTGCCGATAGCCTGATAATATTGCTGCCCTCGGATAAGGCGAATTTCGGTATGCGTACCTTTGATACCGATGGCTCCGAGGCGGAGACCTGCGGCAACGGTATCAGGTGCCTGGCCAGGTACGTTCTGGAAAAAGGGCTGGTCAGCCAAGATATTGAGGAAATAACCATAGAGACGGTAGCTGCCATCAACAGGGTTAAGCTTGAGAGAAATGGCGGCAGGGTCATAAAATTCTGGGCCAACATGGGCAAGCCCAGATTTGCCGCCGACATGATTCCGGTAAACCTGAAGGCTGGCAAGGGCGATGTCCTTGACGTCAAGTCCATGCTCAGCTATAAGGTCACGGTAAGCGGCAAGGAACTGACGCTCAATCTTGTTTCCATGGGGAACCCTCATGCCGTTTATTTCAGCCAGGAGCCGGTCGCCGATTTCCCGCTGTCCAAGCTTGGCCCGCTGGTAGAAAATCTGCCGATATTTCCCAACAGAGTCAACTTTGAGGTGGCGCGGGTGCTTGATAATAAGCACCTCGAGGCGCGTGTCTGGGAGCGTGGGGTGGGCGAGACTCTGGCCTGCGGCAGCGGCGCCTGTGCGATAACGGTATCCTCGAAATTATGCGGCTATACCGAATCCAAGGTGGACATTAAACTGCCCGGCGGCGTACTGAATGGCGAGTGGAACGGTAATGGCGAGGTAGTACTGGGCGGGCCGGCAGAGGTGGTTTTTGAGGGAAAATGGCCTGATTGAGGTGTGACTATGAAAGTAGCCAGGCGCATCGTAAATTTAAAGCCGTACCTGTTTGTCGAGATTAATAAGAAAATCGCCGAGAAGAAGGCCAAAGGTGAGGAGGTCGTCAGTTTCGCCATAGGCGACCCCGATATCCCCACGCCCCCGCATATCATTAACCGACTCTGCCAGGCGGCTCAGGACCCGGCCAACCATCGCTATCCTGAATCGGAAGGGCTGCCGGAACTGCACCAGGCTATCGCCGAATGGTATAAGAGACGGTTCAATGTCACCCTCGACCCGGCCACGGAGGTGCTGCCGCTTATCGGTTCCAAGGAGGGCATCGGTCATATCGCTTTTTGCTTTATCGACCCCGGGGATATCGCCCTGGTACCGGACCCGGCTTACCCGGTATACTCGGTCGGCACTCAACTGGCCGGGGGCAGGCCTTACTACCTGTCGCTAAAGCAGGAGAACGGCTTTCTCCCCAATCTAAGGAGTGTCCGTGATTTTATTCTGAAACAGACCAGGGTTCTCTGGCTGAACTACCCCAATAATCCCACCGGGGCTGTCGCCGGGCTTGATTTCTTTAATCAGGTGGTCGCCTTCGCCAAACAGAATAATATTCTCGTCTGCCACGATGGGCCTTACTCGGAGGTGGCGTTCGATGGTTACCAGCCGGTGAGCTTTATGCAGGCGGACGGAGCTAAAGATGTCGGCGTGGAATTCCACTCTCTTTCCAAGAGCTATAACATGACCGGCTGGCGTATCGGCATGGTGGTTGGCAATACCGAGGCAATTGGCGCTTTGCGGACGCTGAAGTCCAACCTGGACTCGGGGATTCCGCAGGCTATTCAGTATATGGCCATCGAGGCGTTGAACGGACCGCAGGACTGCATCTCGGAGCATAACGCTGTTTACCAGAGGCGCCGCGACCTGATTGTCGAGGTGCTGAATAATATCGGCCTGGAGGTCACGGTGCCCAAGGCAAGCCTGTACGTGTGGGCCAAGGTCCCCGAAGGCTATAACTCCGTGGATTTGACGACCGACTTGCTGGAACAGGTGGGCGTAGCGGTTACCCCCGGAATAGGGTATGGCCGCAGCGGTGAAGGTTACGTAAGACTGTCTCTGACTATACCTGATGCATCCCTGGTAAAAGGGCTGTCGCGGCTTTCGGGATGGCGTAACACCCGGCGACTGACATTAAAGAAATAACTTGACATAATCCTATATCCCGAGGAGAAAAGTATCACCAGGAACACCATTGTTACCAGGGATATAAAGGAACGTGCCCTTTTGCTGGCCGTAACTCACAAGGGGAGCCGGTTCAGGCAATCGGCGGCGAATTCGATAGAGGAACTAGCGCAGCTGGCTGAGTCCGCCGGTGCCGAGGTCGTCGGTAAAATCATACAGCAGCTGCCGGTGCCGTCGCATGATTCCTATGTAGGCCGAGGCAAACTCCAGGAGCTGGTGGCTTTAAAAAGCACGACCGATTACACCGTCATAATTCTCGATGATGAGCTTACACCCAATCAGCAGCAGAACCTGGAAGAAGCCCTTGAGGTAAAGGTTATCGACCGCGCCGCGTTAATTCTCGATATATTCTCCAAACGCGCCCGTACTCGCGAAGGGCGTTTGCAGGTAGAGCTTGCCCAGCACCAGTACCTTCTCCCCAGGCTCGCCGGACAGTGGAGTCACCTTGAGAGGCTCGGCGGCGGCATCGGTACTAGGGGCCCGGGAGAATCGCAGCTGGAGACGGACCGCCGCCTGATACGCCGTAAAATTCAACGCCTCCTGGAGCAGACCGAGGAGATAAGAAAGCGGCGCTCTTTATACCGGCAACAAAGGCAGAAGAGCGGCATACCAGTCGTGGCGCTGGTGGGCTATACCAATGCCGGCAAAAGCACTTTATTGAATGCCCTCTGCCGGGCCGATGCCCTGGTGGATGACAGGCTTTTCGCCACCCTCGACCCCACCACTCGGCGCCTGACCCTTCCCGATAATAATACGATACTGGTAACCGATACCGTAGGCTTTATCCGCAAGCTGCCGCCGACGATTATCAACGCCTTCCGGGCAACACTTGAAGAGCTGTCCGAGGCCAGCCTGCTGCTGCATGTGGTCGACCTGGCTTCGCCGGACGCGCCGGAGCAGTGCCAGACAGTGGAAAATATCCTCGGTGAACTGGGGCTGGGAGACAAGAAAAGGCTGACGGTATTGAATAAAATCGACCGTCTTCTCCAGAACGAACCGGCTCAGGAAGGTCAAGGGGTGGAGAACGTCCTCGCCAGTCTGGGCGTGGCCCCGGATGAGAGCACCGTGATAATATCGGTGTTGCGCGGGTGGGGTCTGCCCCGTCTGCTGGAGATGATTATTAGGGCATTGCCCAGTACCGCAGCGCCCGCAACCCTGGATTAACGCTAAGTTACTTTTGTCATTACGAGTCCTTCCGCTGAAGGACGTGGCAATCTCAATATAACGCTGTTAGAGATTGCTTCGTCGTTACACTCCTCGCAATGACCATATATCCAAAAAAGAACAACACCATTATGGACACAGGTTTAATTCTCGCGCTCATAGCGGCAGTCAGCTTTGCCGCCGGTATCGTTATGGTCAGGAAGACCGCCGGCGAGGCGGGAGAGTCCTTCAGCGTCACGGCTATCAGTATCTTCATCGGGATTCCCTTTTTCGCTATTGCTATCCTGGTCAGCGGCGAATGGAGCAATCTCCTGAACATATCCTGGCGGGCTTTAGCGCTGCTCGGTTCCGCCGGCATCATCCATTTCATCATCGGACGGCTGCTGGGATACAACTCTTTCCGGCTTATCGGGGCCAACAAAGCCACCCCTTTCACTATGACCAACCGCTTTTATACCGTTCTCTTCAGTTTCCTTTTCCTCAAGGAGTCGATTACCTTGTATATTATCTTCGGCGTTTTGTGTATGTTCGCCGGGGCGGCTCTAATTTCCACGGAGAAAAAGAGCATCGCCGAAAGAATGGAGAAGTCGTTATCCCGCAACGAGGTCAGGGGCATCCTGGCGGCGCTGGGGGCAGCGCTCTGCTGGGGCATCACGCCGGTGCTCATCAAACCGGGCGTCGAGGAAATCGGCTCTTCATCCGCCGGGGCTTTTGTCTCTTACGCCACCGCTGCGATGGTGATGGGTTGCCTTCTTTTAAACCGACCGCGACGGAAGCAACTGACGCAATTGCCTTTGAAAAAGAGTGTCCTGCCGATGGCTTTAGCTGGCATGTTTACGGCCACCGGCCAGCTTTTGAATTTTACCGCTCTGGGTAAAAGCCCGGCCAGTGTTGTGACGCCTTTACTCAGCATACAGATATTGTTTATCTTTTTCTTTTCTTTGCTGATTAACCGGAAGATTGAGGTTTTCACCTGGAAGGTTATCCTGGGGATGGCGGCGACGGTGGCAGGGACGTTTTTGCTTTTTCAGTAAGGCATTACTTAACAATGTCATCCCGACGCAAGTCGGGATCCAGAGCCCTTAACCCCCCAACTGGATTCCCATTTTCGTGGGAATGACGCCAAACCATTACAAAACGTTCTCCAGTATGGCATTTGCCCTCTAGCCCGAAGCTAGCACGCGCTACAATCAAAATCTACGCCTTTTGCCGACTCTCTGAGGGGAATTATACCTTTGGGAGGGGCTGGGAGGGGCAGTAAACACCTGAAATTTCTCTTTTTTACCTTTTTTAAAGAAACCCACCACTTTTACTCCCCACCATGTCATTGCGAGTCCTTCCGCTGAAATCGTGGCGACGTGCCTGCACGCCGAAGTGCCTGCCTTCGCCCCAGCGGCTACGCGCAGGCAGGCGTTACGGCACGCAGGCGTGGCAATCTCTATCTACCTCACCCCTTGTATCCCCCTCTCCTGGCAAGGCTTTCAGCAGGAGAGGGGGAAGAAAAAAAAGAGGGGCTGTCGCCCCTCTTAAACACCCCGAATAAATATGTTGACATAAGATATTGACATTCTAAGGTATAATGTATCATTTTCCAGAAGAACGAGACTTCTCATTAAGATATTCTTCTATAATATTCCAATTATTCTTATGCTCCTTAATAACTCCTTCTAATTTGGGCATATAACGCCACCATTTCAATTTGTTTTCCTGCCCATTGTGACGTTTTTCTATGACTCCTTTAAACCAGTCAGACACAATTCTAGAAGGAAGAATAAAAACATCGGGTAATTCATTTTTCATTCCCTTCAAATCAACAAAAGCAAATAGGTCTGCTTGCTGCAATTTTTTCATACTTAATTTTGTGCCAACTGCCCAATCGTAACGGTATGGCTTTTTATTTGTACCGCGACCTCTTGTCCTTAATGCTGACTTTGAAGTCTTTACTTGCAGAGATAGGGTAGCTGAACCATCCAATTTCCCAACCAATATATCCACGGAAGGAGCATTACCGTAAGTTACAGCAGCATGAAAATCACGCATTGCTAATTGAGATGCCATGTAATATACACCGGCAGTACCAATTAAAATACCTGAATGCTTTATCATTTCCCAGCTTCACTTTATTATGTCAAACCTATAAGCCCCAAAACACTGGGGCGCACAATATATGTTATGTAGAGTAACGTACGTACGGAATATAATTTTACATAATAACACAGGGCGCTCCCCCTACTCAATTCAATTGTCATTGCGAGCGAAGCGAAGCAATCCGCCAATCCTTAAGCGGAAAGAATCGCAATGACAAGGAAAATTATTTACCACCGAGTTTCTTCACCATCGCCACGACTTCTTTGCCGGTGGCGCGGGATTCCTCCAGGGCCGTCGTGCCGATGCCGGCGCCTTCTCCCGTCCTCACATCACCTTTTTCACGTCCGTAGCCGATGGCGCCCCGCACCGGTATCATCCCCTGGGCCATGAACCACCCGAAGAGCTGCACGCGGGTCTGCCCGCCGCCTATCTTTCGCAACGCCAGCACCGGCGCCGCCACTTTACCTTGCAGCTTCCGGTTCCCCAGGTAGCAGAAAGTCCTGTCCATGATTGCCTTGGCCTGCGCCGTGACATAATTAAAGTAGACCGGACTCCCGAAGATAATGGCGTCCGCCCACTCCATCTTTTTATACAGCGACTGCATATCGTCCTTGATTTTACAGGCGCCGGTCTTAAAGCAGCTCCCGCAGGCATCGCAACCGTTGATGGTCTTGCCGGCGATGAGAAAAATGTCCGTTTCCGCGCCTTCCTCTCGGGCCGCGGCCAGCGCCTCCTCCACCATTATCTCGGTGTTGCCCCCCTTACGCGGGCTACCCACGATACCCAGCACGTTCATGTTCGATACCTCCTTTGCTATACAGTAAGTATATGCGGTTTATGAAAATTTAATCAAACCTTTATCAAACCTTAACAAAAAAGTCTTCGCCGCCTGGCAAAGCTTGGTTATAATATAAAAAGTATGGGATATTTCTCGCGTGGTATCTTGAAGATAGTGGCCTTTATCTTCGTTGTAATAGCCATTGTGGTGACCCTGCCTCGATTCAGTCCGGTTATTTTCCCCCGTATTCAAGAGCCGTCGCCGGCCTACGATTGCGATGACGATACTCTCCAGATGTACCGGGAATTCGAGAGACTGGGGATAGAGGCTACCCCGATAGTGGGCAACCTGGATAAAAGCGGCGAAGCCTATATGGAAAGCAACCATGTCTGGCTGCTGGTGAAATCCGGCGATAAGGAAATCGCCTACGACTGGGGCACTCCCCGCTTCGACCAACAGCATTACGAGGGCTATACCATCAGCCTCGACTACCTTTTATATGCCGTCAACCAGGACTTAAAAGGCGACAATGCTCTGGCTTCGACAGAATAGTAGCTTCGTGGTTTAAAAGCTAGACTTCCCCTGACGACACAATTTTCTTGTTGAACTTGAGTACATTATGTAAACTGTTTTAACGAGGCTCTTCCAGTTTCTCTTCTAAGAATATTTCGGCTTTCAATAAATCTCTTTCGCTGGGCCGACCGCGTATATCCCCGAACCAGTATCCCGGTGTGGGACGTTTCCCTATGCTGCCGGGGCAGGAAAATCTCCCGATACATTTGAATCTCAGATGTTCTATATTAAGCTCCAGTAAACTGAGCGCCGGTTCGGCTTCTTTTGGTCCCAGGTGGGTTCCGGCATAGGTTACAAAAACTATCCCCGTCTTAGGCCCGAGAGTTATTTTTCTGTGCACACGGACTATCTTGCCCGCTCTTCTGGGTCGGTGCGTGGTCTTGAACATTACATCGGTTAGTTCTTTGCCGGGCAGCGCGGCGTATACTCCGGAACCGGCACAGAGGAAATCATAGTCTTTAAAATCAAAGGGAAGGTTATCGATATCCATATCTTTATCAACCTTGAAAATATCGCACTTCCACCCCTTTTTTTCAAATACCTTTTTAAACCTCAACACAACTTTTTCCGTGTTACCGGTCATCGTTTGGTATAGAATAAGGCTTTTTTTGATTTTTGGCATTTATACCTCTCTTTATTCGGCAATGGGCTCGGTAGGAATCGAACCTACGACCAAGCGGTTATGAGCCGCCCGCTCTGCCTCTGAGCTACGAGCCCTCGAAAACGTTGTGGAAGTGAACTCTCCCCTCCCCGTCTCAACTATTTTACCCCGATAGTCTCTCAATATCAAGAGAACCTGTTTGAATTCCCATCTGTTTAATAGTAAGATAAAAGTAACTATAAGCTGGGATTTTCTTTCATGCCTGATTGGGAAATTACGGCGACTACGATATACTGCGAAGACGTTGATGACGAGGTCACCCTTTTAGTCTATGGTGACGGCGCGTCGATATGTACCGGCCATCATAAATATGCCTGGCCCGATACGGAAACAGCCGTAGCGGTTAAAAAGAAGAGTAAGCAATCGGGTAAGAAGCTGGGTTGCAGCGGGGCCGAGTGCCACAGGATAGTTCAGTACAGGAATAAGTGGCTGGGTATTTAAAGTATCAAGAATATGAGCTCCAACGGCGTAAAAATAAGAATTGAAAATCTTACTCTTTCCTTTGGCGGCGTCAAGGCTCTGACCGATATCAACGTGGATGTCAGGGATAAAGAGATTCTGGCTGTCATCGGACCCAACGGCGCCGGTAAGACCTGCCTGCTGAACTGCATCAATGGTTTCTACAAGCCGCAGGCGGGCGCTATCTATTTTGACGACAAGAAAATCACGCGCATCCGCCCGGATAAAGCCGCCAGACTGGGCCTTGCCAGGACCTTCCAGAACATCGAACTTTACACCGGGCTGAGCACTCTGGACAATATCATGGCGGCCCGGCATGTCCTGATGAAGCAGAATGTGTTGAGCAGCGCCCTGTATTTCGGGTGGGCGCACAAAGAGGAAGTTGTGCACCGCAAGACCGTGGAAGACATTATCGACTTCCTGGAGATTGAGTCGATTCGCAAGAAAACGGTCGGCATGCTCCCTTACGGTATGCGCAAGCGGGTGGAACTGGGTAGAGCGTTAGCGTTGGAGCCGAAGGTCTTACTTTTAGACGAGCCGATGGCGGGCATGAACCTTGAGGAAAAAGAGGATATCGCCCGCTTTATCATCGATATCTTTGAAGGCCAGGGGGTAACCTACCCGGATACCCCCGTCCTGCGGGACGGCGTCGGCTGTATCGTCCTTGTCGAGCATGACATGGGTGTGGTCATGGATATCGCCGATAGAATTGTCGTGCTGGACTTCGGCAAGAAAATCGCCGAGGGGACGCCGGATGAAATCAAGAACAACTCGCAAGTTATTGCCGCTTACCTGGGGGAAGAGAAGAAATAAAAATATGTTATTATTATATTATATTATCGTTTTTGTTTTGGGGGTAGAGACATGGAAGTAAAAAATGGGTTGAAATTTGCGGATATCAAAAGGTTCATAGGTGAACATCTAAAAACAGCTATGGGCATCAATACTTTTAGTATTAGTTTTGCAAAACATGAAGAGAATAAATGGCGGGTAAATGTTGAGTGGAAAGAGGATATAAGCGGAACCGGAATATTATTCACACAAACAGCTTTATTTACTTTAGATGACAAAACTGGTGAGATATTAGAGTTTCAAAAAGGCAAATGGTGGAATTTTTAAGATAGTTCAATGAGCGTATTTAGACAAGGTATAGAAGTGTTTGGCTTACGTAAAAGTAAAACCATTCTTGCCTTATTTGACAGTGGAGCTTGGAGTAATTACATGCGTAATAAGCTTGAGGATGAAGATACTCCTGATGATATAGGTTTTCATACGTATGAAGGAAAACACGATGCTATTATGGCTAATCAAACTATATCACCTGGCGAAGGTGTTAGATTTAATCAACTAAAAATTAATGAAAAGATTGTGACTAATCCAAGATTTGTATTAATGGAATCTTTGGGTGATGAGGTAATTATTGGGGCAGAAACCATGCAGGAACTAGGAATTATACTTGATTTCAAAAATGAAAAATTGATTTTTTAGCACTATCTATATTAGTTTTTTATTAATTGATTATCCTACTCCCACTTCCTCTCGTCTTTAATGCCCTGCTGCTTTTCAGAAATAGCCCCGGCGTCAACGAATTCAATTTTATCAATTTTGATACGGCAGATGTCCTGGAACTTTTGATTTATGTCAATTGATAATTTAGCCTTATCAGCCCCGCTATCTTTTAATGCCACTTTCAGGGTCATTTCGTCGCGGTGCTGGCGGCGTCCCACGACCATCTGATACCTTGCGACCTGCCCGAAGCTCATTATCGCCTGCTCCGCCTGCCTGGCCACGATGAACATTCCCCTCACCTTTACCGCGTCCCCTGCCCTACCGACGATGCCGGTAATCCTGTTGGTGGTGCGGCCGCAGGGACACGGTTCTGTGATATATGAAGACAAATCACCTGTCCCGAACCGTATCAGTCCCCAATTTTTGTTGAACAGTTGCGTGGTAACGATTTCACCGACCTGGCCGGGTCCCAGTTGCTTCCCTGTCTCGGGGTCGACTATCTCCGTAACGTATTCATCCATGAGGTGCATGCCGGACTTCCGGTGGCATTCGTAGGCGATGGCGCCACCCGGCTCGGTGACGGCATAAGCCTGGAACGTGGCAATACTATAGTCTTCCTCAAATGTTTTCCTGAGCGAGGGCGGGAGCATTTCGCCGGTGAACCAGGCGCGTTTGAGAGAAAAATCTCTCTTTAAGTCGTGGCCCATTTCCTCCGCCCGTTTGATAACGGTCATCAGAAAGCTGGGGGTGCCCACGAATCCGGTAACCTTGAGGTCTTTCATTATCTGTATCTGGAGGTCGGTGTTGCCGGTGCCTGCCACGACCACCGTCGCCCCGCAGTCGCGTATCGCCTCGTGGAACAGGATGCCGGCCGGGGACATGTGGTAGGTAAAGGTGTTGATGACCACATCGCCCTTTCTGAACCCCGCCGCCCAGAAAGACTTGGCGAACCACTTGATATTGGACGGTTGCATCTCGTAAATCGGTCCGGGAGAAATAAACACGCGCTTGACGCCTTCAAGTGGTATGGCGAGAATGCCGCCATAAGGCAGGTTTGCCCGCTGCATCTCCAGGAGGTCAGTCTTCCTGGTGACAGGCAGCTTCTCCATGTCTTTGACCGTGCGAATCTGGTCCGGGGTCACACCGGCTTTATCGAAAAGCTTTTTCACAGCAGGAGCGTAACTATAAGCGTGCGCTACCGTCTCGGAAAGCTTCCGGTCGAGGTACTGGCTGCGGGCTAAGTGGGACATTATTTCCAGTTCGTCAAAGAACTCGTCTTTCCGGGACTTTACAGCCATCTCTTTCTCCTCTTGTAATGCTTCACCTCGCGATAGCTTTTTTGGGTACCCAGGGCGGAAAGGCCCATGTAAAACTCTTTCACGTCCTCATTATTTTTCAGGAAATCGGCGCTGCCGTCAAGCACGACCCGCCCGTTTTCCATGACATAGCCGTAGTTGGCGATACTCAGGGCAATTCTAACGTTTTGCTCTACGAGCAAGACTGATGTTTTTTGCTCGGTGTTGAACCGCTTAATTATATCGTATATCTCTTCGACGAGCAATGGCGCCAGGCCCAGCGATGGTTCATCCAGCATCATCAGCTTCGGGGTTGCCATCATTGCCCGGCCGATGACCAGCATTTGCTGCTCGCCGCCGGAAAGGTAGCCGGCCGTGTTCCGATGCAGCTCTTTCAGGCGCGGGAAGTAATCATAGACCATTTCCAGGTCCTGTTTTACGGCGCGGCGGTCTTTACGGTTATGGGCGCCCACTATCAGGTTTTCCTCGGTGGTCAGGTGTTCGAAGACGTGGCGGCCTTCCAGCGCCTGGATAAGGCCCAGTTTGCCTATCTCTTCAGCGTTTTTCTTTTCGATACGCTCGCCGTTCCACTCAATAGAGCCGTCAGTAACCTCACCCTCTTCTACATGAAGTAGTCCCGATATCGCTTTAAGGGTGGTGCTTTTGCCGGCACCGTTGGCACCGAGTAAAGCGATGATAGCACCGTCTTCCACAGCCAGGGAAACGCCATGCAGCACCCTGATGACATTGAGATAGGTGACCTCAATGTTGTTCAACCTGAGCATCTATGGTTCTCTCCCATTGGGGGGCGTCGCCGCGGCGGCGCCCCCCGGTTTCTGTTTCTTATTTACCGAACCAATCAAACTCTTCGTATTTTACCAGTGATGCCTCAGTCCAGGCACTCGGGTTGGAAATTTTTCCATTTACTATCTGGTAAATGCGATTGAATTTGGTTAACCTGTTATCCCCAGGTGTATAGCTTACAGCGCCCTGAAGGCCACCGACATCATAGCCCTTCAGCTTCTGGATGCCTTTTGTCTCCACCGCCCGCCAGGAATCCACATTGCCTTTAGCCAGTACATCGTAGCCGGCGTTCTTGATAGCATTCTTCAGAATCTCGGCAACCACGAGGCTCTGCGCCCAGGCGGTAATGTAGTCCATGTTATCCGCATCTTTGGGGTGCTTCTTCTGCAAATATTCAGTCATCTTGGCCATACCGGGTACGTTCTCTCCCCACATCACGGTGGGGAATGCTCCATAAACACCATCAACGATATCTACTCCGGCAATGTCAATGAGTTTCTTGGTGAAGCTGGCATGACCACAGCCGATGGTTATCTTGGGGTACATGCCCAGTTCCGAAGCGTTCTTGATAATGACAGCCGTGGGTGCCGGCGTGCTGGAAATGTACAGTACATCGGGATTCATTGCCTTGATTCGGGTCAGCGCTTCCGTTTCGGAAGTAGTGGTCGCAGCATGTTCGAAGGCTTTACCTACCTGGCCGTCCCAGAGAATCTCTATACCCAGCTTGTCAGCATAGGCCCGAGCGGCATCTCTGGCCCCGTAGCCGGTGGGGTTACTGAGCAGGAGGAGCGCCATCTTGGGTTTACCGGAACCCTTCCATATATTCTTCAGGTAAAGGTTAGTAAAAGCTATCCAGTCGTCACCGTAATCGGGCGTCTGCCCGTAGACATGCTGCGGCGGTCGGTGCAGGCTGGGAGCATTGAAGCAGACCAGGCCGGGAAATTCCGCCCGGTTGGCGATTTCCATAGCGGCCTGCATTTCCTTGGACGAAGAGGTGGTGAAGAGAAGGCAGCCTTCATCCATCAAATTCTTGACGATGGTAGCCACCTTGGCAGCGTCATAGTTGCTGTCGCGCCAGACGGCTTCTATCTTATACCCATCAACGCCGCCGAGTTCGGTATTGATGTATTCAATAGCATCCAGGTTGGCATCTCCCATCGGGGCACCTTTCTCGGCCGCCGCGCCGGTCGTCGGCGTGATGATGCCCACCTTGAGCACCTGTCCCGGTTGTGCTTTAGTGCCGCAAGCGCTGAATAGCGGCAACACCGCTACTATCAACGCCAGGCAGATAATGACCATGATGACCAGTTTCTTGTTTTTCATTTTTCCCTCCTCAGTTGATTAATTGGTTCGCTGTTCGTGTTACCAGCGGTAGACTACATAAGCCATACCCTCCTTTTTATATTGTTAATATGAAAACGGCCACAGGCGGTAGGCCGATTTAAAAAGCCCCCAGCGGTGGGCGATTCCCCTCGGCTCCAATATCAGGAAAAGGACGATTACCAGTCCGAAGAGCATGGGCGTGACGCCGGTGGCAAACCCGGCCGGCAGCATGGTGAAGGTGTTTTCCAGAAATGGGACCAGGTTCACCGTCAGCACCTGCTGGAGAATCCGTATAAAGACAACCCCGAAGATGGGTCCGATAGTCGTGCCCAGACCGCCGATAATAATCATGCCAATGTAAAGTATCGACTCCGTAAAGCTGAACTGCTCCGCGTTGAGAAAGCCAATCCAGTGAGCGAGCAGGGCTCCGGCGATGCCGGCAAAGAAGCAGCCGATGAAGAAGGCGAGCAGCTTGTAATACAGAAGGCTGATGCCCATAACCTCGGCCGCTAGGTCGTTATCACGGATGGCGATGAAAGCCCTGCCCACCTTCGTCCTGGTCAGGTTTTTAGCGAAGAAGACGCAGAGGGCGGCAATAGTGATGATGAGATAGAACTGGCTCGACTCGCTGCGGAAGACCAGGTCGCCTATCGAAGCGTAAGGCACCTTGATGCCGTTAAAGCCGCCCGTTAAGCTCCAGTGGTTGATGACCCAGACGATGATAAACTGGGCGGCAATGGTGGTGATGGCCAGATAAAATCCCTTGACCCGCACCGAGGGTAAGCCGAAGATAATCCCGATGAACCCGGAGACAAGCCCGGCACCGATGAGTCCCACCAGGAAGGGCATCTCCAGCCGGTTGGTCAGGATAGCCGCTGTATAGGCGCCTACGGCGATAAACCCGGCATGTCCGATAGACAGCTGCCCGCAGTAGCCGACCAGGATATTCAGCCCGATGGCCGCAATTAACGTAATGCCAATCAGGTTAAAGACTCCCAGCCAGTAGTTGCTAAAGTATAGCGGCATGGTGAAAATAATGATGAGAAAGGCAATGAGAAGCGCCCAGTGCGTTTTGGTGCGTATTATGGCCATGTCCTCGGCATAATTATAGTTGCGGATGCCGCAAGGTAAACTCATTTTAAATCCTCTCGATGCGCTTCTCTCCGAAAAGTCCGTAGGGTTTGATGACCATGACGATGATGATGATAATAAAGGGTATGATATCCCTGACTCCGGACCAGAGAAATTGCGTAAGATAGCCGCCGCCGAGGCTTTCGCAGAGTCCGATGATGGGACCGGCGATAATCGCCCCGACGAAGGAATCCAGGCCGCCGAGAATTACTACGGAGAAGGCTTTCAGCCCGGTCTCTACCAGTCCGTTGGTAATACCGCCGATGCTGGAGATGAGGATGCCTCCGATAGCCGCCACAACACAGGCAAACATCCATGACGTAGAAAAGACCCTGGTCACCGGTATGCCGCAGGCTTGCACCGCCATCTGGTCATCGGCGGTGGCTCTCATAGCAATGCCCATCCGGTGATAGCGGAAAAACAAGGTCAGCAGGATAAAGACTATGAGGCAGATGCCGATTACCCAGAGATATTCCTGAGAAATGACGGCTGGCCCGATGTGGACGACTTCCTTGGGGAAAAGGCGGGGTAAAGCGTCAACGCTCCAGGGCCAGATAAACGTTATCACGCCTTCGATGAAGTAGCCTATCCCCAGTGTCACCGTGATAAGCGAAAGTATAGGCTGCGCTATCAGTGGGCGCAGGGCGAACCGTTCGATGACCCAGCCGAGGAATAAAGCGAAGAGAATGACCAGGGGAAAAGCGATGTAAACGGGCAACTTGGCCTGCACCAGCATCGAGTAGGTGAACCATGAAGAGACCAGCACTATCTGCCCCAGCGCCAGGTTGGCCACGCTGCTTGATTTCCAGATAAGAGCGAAGCCCAGCGCAATCAGGGCATAGACCATGCCCACCGATATGCCGGTGATGATAAACTGGAGTAACTCAGCCATATATTAAGACGCCCCTTTCGAAATACCCCTTACGTGGATACTGGTGGTAACGACACCCTTTCGTCCGTCTCTATAGGTCACGGGTGCCTGGACATCTACTTTATCCCGGTTCCCGTATAAAGCATCAATCAGGTCTTTATAACGTTGCTCCATGAACTCTCTTCTTAACTTCCTCGTCCGCGTCAGTTCCGCTTCATCCGGGTCGAACTCCTTGTGCAGCAGGACGAACTTCTGCACGCGGGACTGTTCCGGCAGATAGCCGTTGACCCGTTCCAGGTCCTGCCGTACCAGGTCGGCCACCTCTTTTTTCTGGGAAAGGTCGACGAACGTCGTGTATGGGATATGGTTGCGTTCTGCCCATTTCCCCACCATGGCGAAATCTATATTGACGATGGCGGAGACGTATTCCTTGTCCTTGCCCCCGATGACCATCGCATCCTTGATGTAGGGACTAAACCTGAGCCTGCCCTCGATATACTGCGGAGCGTATTTGGCGCCCGATTTCAATATACCCATGTGCTCCAGACGGTCCATGAATATCAGGTGCCCCTGCTCGTTGATGTTGACAGCATCCCCGGTATGGCACCAGCCGTCTATCAGGGTGACCGCCGTTTTTTCGGGGTTTTTGTGGTAACCCGTGAACATGCAATCGCTGGTAACCAGGAGTTCGCCTTCCCTGGTTATTCTTAGCGAAGTGCCCAGTGCCGGCCGCCCGACGCTCTCGAATTTTATTTCGCCTTTACTGTGGGAGGATATCAGGCCGGCCTCGGTGCTGGCGTAGCACTGCCTGAGTTCGACGCCGATAGCGTGGATAAGCCGGAAGGTATCCAGGCTCAAGACCGAGCTCCCTGTCACGGCGAACCTGACTTTGCTCAGTCCCAGCCTGTCCTTGAGGGGTCTGAACAGCGCCAGATAGGCGATGCCATGAAGAATGCTCCAGAACATATTCGGTGTTTTTCCCTCGAATTTCATGTCAGCGATTTTATGTCCTACCGGCAGGAATAGTTTGTAGGTAAAGCGCTTCAGCGGGTTGGCATCCAGCATCTTCACCTGGATTTCGCTGACCAGCCCTTCCCACTGCCGCGGTCCGTAGATGACGAAGTTCGGGCCGATTTCCCTGGTGTCTTCGGCGATAGTTTCCGGCTCCTCCGGGAAGTTGAGCCTGGCTCCCGTTAATAAATGAGGAATGGTGGCGAAGAAGCTATCGCCGACCCAGGCCGCCGGGAAGTTGGATATAAGGTTGTCGGTCTCATCCATCGGGTAGCGATTGACGAAACCCCGGGCGGTGGTTATCAGAGCGCGGTGGGTAAGCACGGCACCCTTGGGCAGGCCGGTGGTCCCCGAGGTATAGTAGATAAAAGCAATGTCATCGCCTTTGCCCGCGTCTACATTCTGCTCGAAAAGGTCTGGGTGAGTTTTATCAAATTCCTTACCCAGCTCTATCACCTCGTTAAAGCTGATAAGCATGGGGTCTTCGTAGTTCCGCAATCCCTTGGGGTCCCAGTAAATGACCTTTTTCAGTAAAGGCAGCTCCCCCTTGATTTCCAGGAACTTGTCTGTCTGCTCCTGGTCATTAACGATGGCGAATTTAGCATCGGAATGCTCGGCGGCGTATTTAACCTCCGATGGAATAGAGTCCACAAAGATTCCGGTGGCGATACCTCCAGCGGCCTGCACGGCGAACTCCCCCCAGAACCACTGCGGCTCGTTGTCCCCGATGATACACGCCACATCGCCGCGCTCATGTCCCAGGCTTATCATGCCCAGCGAGAAGTATTTGACGTTATTATAGTAGTCCTGCCAGCTATAACTGTGCCAGATGCCGTACATCTTCATGGTCATGGCTGTCTGTTTACCCCATCTGGCGCAGTTGCTTTTAATAATCTGTGGAATCGTCTCTCTTTTTTCCATAATTTTTTATCTGTGAAATATGTCCCTAAACTAAATTACCTCCCGCTTGGGGAGGTAATCCGTAACCATAGATAATAACCAATAACAGTTTATCAATCTAACAGCGAACCTTCAAACCTCCCACGCGCACCGCCTGTGCGCTTGGTAAAGATGAACTTTGGTTTCTCCAGTTCACTGCGGATGATAGCTATTGTTTTCATAATATGAGACTAGCTTAACATGTAATAAAGAAGGTTGTCAACTCGAAATGAATGTAACTTATTCTGATTAATTATGGTTTATTTATTAACGTTTTTCTAGCCAAAACTCAGTAGCTCCTTGTTCAGGTTTTTGTGGGTCTTGAATTACAACTGATTCAAAACGCCCACTAGCAAGCATCTCTCCAGCTATCTTCGTAGCTTCTTCCATCGATGAAGCGGTTCTGCGATCACCAACAAGTGATACACCGTCAACTCTAACGAAACGTGGGTCATCATGCAGAATTCTCTTTACTTTATAGCGAGGATCAGTTGTTGGCAACGTTATAAAAGAACTCTTAAAAAAGTCTTTAAAGGGTCTCCTTTTACGCAGAACGGGCAGCTTACCAATTATCTCGTATTCGCCCATCGCTCATTCCTTATAAATATTTGTACTAAAGCTATTTGACATTCTTTACCCCGTTACCACCGTCGTGCCGGTGGCTTTGGCGATGAGCTTCCCATCCTGGTTGGTCACCGTCATCTCGGAGACGCCGATACGCCGTCCGCTCTTTATCACCCGGCATTCGGCGGTCAGCTCATCACCCACGCTGGCGCCGGAAATCAGGTGGATATTGAACTGGGTGGCGATACTGGGGCTTACCAGGGAGTTCGTGGCGTAGGCGAAAGCCTGGTCGGCCACGGCCATGACAATTCCCCCGAAGACCATCCCGTTGAAATTCAGGTGGTCGGGCGTGAGCTTCATGGCTACCCTGGAGTAACCCGGGGATAGCTCTATCAGCCTCATTTTCAGGAAAGAAGCGATAGGCTCTTTAGCCTCTTTTTCCCTCAGCTTCGCGACGTTGTCCGTTGACTCGTTTCCTGTTGCTGACATTCTTGCCTGTTTCCATTCCGGTGTTAATATTGCTACATTATAACATAACTCAATATCGGGCAAAACATCAGGTCAACATATTGACAAATTGGGTGGCTATACCTTCATAATAAGAGCCAGATACTATGCCAGAAGGAGGTTGCTATGTCTGTCTATCTTATGCTGACAACCCTTACCGATGCCGGGAGGAAAGCCCTCCAGGAAAATCCGGAAATTCTCAAGGAAATTAATAAAGAGGTCGAGTTTAGTGGTGTTAAAATACTGACCCAGTACGCGCTGCTCGGCCAGTATGATTTCGTCAATATTGTGGAAGCCCCCAGCAATGAGGCTGTAGCCAAGCTGGCTATACGCCTAAGTGCCAAGGGGACCATGCAGACCCTGACACTGGCGGCCATAACTCTGGACCATCTTATTTCCACCTTGAAGGAGAGGGAGAACCCCTGGTAACGTTTCTAAATAAAAAAGGGACGACCTGCTTCAGTGAGCTTTGCTCTATCGCCCCATTTTTTGTCCAGCCGCGGTAATCGACTACTTATAATCTAATTTTGATTTGTTTTCCTTCTCCCGGACAGCCTGTCTGGCTCTAGCTTCCTTGACGGCAAGATAGCTGCCGCCGATGTTCAGATACAATACGAAAGCTCCTGTAGAGATGATGATAGATATTACGATAACAAAGGCTAATACAATCTGCCATTCCACTTTATAACTCTCCTGCCTATTTTATGTCAAACGTTGCTTTGTAACCTTTTCAAACAACCCCTATTATTAGCTTAACAATCGAGCGTGAAAACGGACTTCCGCTATGATACCTATTTCTGGCTTCGAGGGTCTAAGTATTAATACCTAAGGATACCGGCTATAGGTGTTAGGTATTAGTATCGTTTGAGTCCTTTGCCTGAAGGATGTATGATTAATATTGAGGTAACTAGATAGCGGGGCGTGTCACATGGGTAAAATAAAAATCCTGATTGCGGATGACCATGCTGTGGTCAGGGACGGCACCCGTCAGATTCTGGAACAGGAAGCCGATTTGGATGTTGTCGCCGAGGCTGCCGATGGCGCCGAAGCGGTAAAGCTGGCCGGCAGCGCTAAACCGGATGTTGCCATCATCGATATTGCCATGCCCGGCGTTGATGGCATTGAAGCCACCCGGCAAATTAAGTCGCTTTATCCGTCTATCGCCGTGTTGATTCTTAGCGCTTATGATGACGACCAGTTTGTCTTCAGCCTCCTTGAAGCCGGGGCCGCCGGGTATTTGCTTAAAAGCATTCGCGGCCGGGAACTTATCGATGCCGTGCGGCAGGTCTATGCCGGAGAGTCCGTACTCCATCCGTCCATTGCCCGCAAGGTGCTGAATCGTTTCGTGCCCACCGCCGGTAAGACGGCAGGACAAAAGCCCTCGGAGGTGCTTAGCGAGAGAGAGATAGAAGTGCTGAAATTGGCTACCCGCGGTTTGAGCAACCAGGAGATTGCCGATGAGCTTTGCCTCAGTTTGCGTACCGTTCAGGCCCACCTCGGGCATATCTTTAACAAACTTCAGGTAAGTTCGCGGACTGAGGCCGTGGTAAGGGCCTTGAAAGAGGGCTGGGTTACCCTTGAGGATGTAACCTGAAAACTGCCTCATCGGGTATGTTCGAGGAATAACTGTGGAGAATCGTACCACAACCGGATGGATATCCAGGACCGTTCGCAATCACCAGTTCTGGCTTATTTTTATCTTACTGGTTATCATCACGGTCTTTCATTATCAGGAAACCCTGAAACACCCGGCATTCCTCAGCCATTTAATGAGTAATCTGGGGCTTACTCGCCACGCTTTTGAGAGGATTCTCTATCTGGCCCCTATCGTCTGGGCTGGTTTCCTTTTCGGCTGGAAAGGTTCTCTGGTTACTTCACTGGTGGCTCTGGCCTGTATGGTGCCGCGTATTATTTTTATTTCTGATTATCCGGTTGACTCGCTTTTTGAGACCGGGGCTGTCTTCGTCATCGGAAATGTTCTGTCTTTCGGTTTTGTTTCGCTGCGTCGGGAAAGAGAATATCGCACGCAACTTGAAGTAACACAACAGGAGCTGAAAACATCCGAGGAAAGATACCGCCAGCTATTCGAGAATGCCCACGACGGCATCTGGATACATGACCTGGAAGGCAATTTTATCTCCGCCAACCGGGCAACGGAAATAATGACGGGGTACAGTAGAGAAGAGCTGTATAAATTAAACGTGAAAAGCTTTTTGTCCGCTGAGAGCCTCGATTTAGCCCATCGGATTAGAAGCAAGCTGCTGAACAATGAGCCGGTGGAGCAGCCTTACGAGCAGCGCGTCTTCAGGAGGGACGGCAGCGAAGAGTATATGCAGATAGCGACCAGTGTGGTGATGGATAAAGGCAAGCCCGTGGGATTTCAGCATATTGGCCGCGATATTACCGAACAGAGAAGGTTGAATGAGAACCTGCGTTTCTATTTGCAGCAGGCTACCAGAGCTCAGGAGGAGGAGAGGAAACGCATTTCCCATGAGCTTCACGACGATACCATACAGGCCCTTATAGTGCTTTCGCGGCAGCTGGATGCTCTGGCTTCCGATGGCAAGGGACTATCTAAGGAAGTCCGCCTGTGTCTGGAGGAGCTCTGGAAGCGGACGGATAACGTCTTGCAGGGGGTGCGCCGTTTGAGTCAGGACCTGCGACCGGCGGCTTTAGACCGCCTGGGCTTGCTATCGGCAGTGGAATGGCTGGCTTCGGAAGTCACCAAGTATTCCGGTATAGCCACCAGGGTCAATATGGTGGGTAAGGAGCACCGCCTGCCGGAGGAGGTGGCGATAGCTCTCTTCCGCATCACTCAGGAAGCTCTGAGAAATGTCTGGCGGCACTCAGGTGCCACCAGTGCCGAAATTACTATCGACTTCAGTGATACGAGAACAAAAATAACTGTCAGCGATAATGGCAAAGGATTTATACTCACCGGGAAGGTCGGCGATTTAGCCAAACACGGCAAGCTCGGGCTGGCGGGAATGCAGGAACGCGCCCAGCTCGTCGGAGGGACGCTGACGGTGCGCTCCGCTCTGACAGGAGGGACGTCGATAACTGTAGAAGCACCAGGTTAGCATAATATTCAATATATTATGTCAAATTACCCTGTCAATTCAGCTATATACAGTTCTTTTTTTCCTACTTTAATTACTTTGTAGATGCCGGTTTTAGCACCTTTTTCCCCGTGCTGGGCATGATAACCACGGTGAAGACGGGCCTTCTAACATTCCTCCAGATTTGGGGAAAGTGAGCTACCCCCGGCGGTATGTAGATGCTCGATGACGTAGTGAATACTATTTTTTCCTGGTCTTTCCCCTCCCCTATCCAGAACTCGACCTCCGCCCCCAGGTCCCTGGGGTCTTTGGGGTTCGTCCCCAGGAACATGAAAATTTCCTCATAGTCATGCTTATGCTTGCTGACGAAACTGCCGTCCCCGATAGTCATGTCCCCCGATACAATGCCGTACTCAACGATTGAATTGGCTTCAGGAACAAAGTCCTTGGAGAATATCACCATGGGCCCTGTGTCCACCGGCGTCCTCAAAGGTATCTTTTCCGTCTTGGGCACCTCTTCAGAATAGTCGGCTTTAATAATGGCTGGTTTTCTTACAACGTATTTTTCATACTTCGATTTTGCCATGAGAACCTCCTTTATAATATATTACGTAACCTCTCCCTCTGAAGGTTCTCCCTGAAGGGGAACACAAAGGGGATGAGGTTAACACAAACTCTCTTTTCTTGAACACTAAATACTAAATCGGCAAACGCATCAGCTTCCTGGCGTTATCCTCGTATATCTTTTTCCTTTCTTCTTCGGTAATATCCATCTGCTCTATTGCGTTGATGGTCTGCCGGTAATTCCTGTCCCCGTGCTCGGTATCACCGAGAGGAAAATCGATGCCGAACAGTACATGGTCGGGCCCGAAGAACTCATGGCCGCACTTTAACGCCGTGGGATTGCCGTAAATGGCGGTATCAGCGTAGAACATATGGAAATAGTCGATGGCATCTTTCTTCAACACTGGCTTTTCTTCTCCGATACGCATTACCTGTGTAAACTGCCGTATCCTTTCCGCGTAGAAAGGCACCATACCGCCAAGGTGGTGCGTGACAATCTTCAGGTTGGGATATTTCTCCATGATGCCGCTGAACACCAGACGCGCCATGGCGGAGGTAGTATCATACGGCCAGCCGAACAGGCTGAACATATTATACCTGGACACTTTTTCCGTCAGGTAGTCCGGGTGGTCGACCTTTCTCATCGGGTGAATGACTATCGGCAGGTCGTACTCCGCCATTTTTTCGTAGAGCGGTAAGAACTCCGGTGCGTCGAGGGGTTTTTCGTCCACCGGCGTGTGTAGATAAACGCCCTTGAACTTTAAGTCTTTTATCGCCCTGTCTGTCTCCTTCAGAGCCGCATTCATATTATTCATGGCCAGGGTGGCCAGAGCCGCGACGAATCTATCCGGGTATTTGACGACCAGTTCGGCCATTTCGTCATTGGCCTGCTTCGCCAGGTCGGCCGCTTTGGCCGGTCCGGCCACGTGTTCAACGGGAACCCGTCCCAGCGTTAATACCTGCCGGAGAGGCTCATATTTGTCCATGATACGGAAGCGGCGGTCAAGGTCCTCACGGCATGCCAACGTTGCTTCTCAGGAAAATGGGCGGTTACACGCAGCAGATCAGGAATGCGGATAGCTGGGAGGGGTGGTACTACGGCGCCGAGCATGTGTGGGGACAGGGACTGTTCGGGCACTATTTCCCGGCAAAAAATGTATTGAAGGATATTATCGATAACTGCGGTCTGCTCCTGATCTGGGGAGGCGACCCGGAAACAACAACCTGGGGGTTCTGCGGGCAGCTTGCCAGCCGGGTATCCTATTTCTGGACAGAAATCGGCATCAAACAGGTCTATATCTGCCCTGAGTTGAACTACGGCGCTGCTGTTCATGCCGATAAGTGGATTCCGGTACTGCCCAACACCGATGCCGCCCTGCAACTTGCGATAATTTATACCTGGATAAAAGAAGGTACTTATAACAAAGACTATGTGGCTACCCACGCTGTCGGCTTCGATAAGGTAGAAGCCTACGTTATGGGTAAGGAGGACGGGGTGCCCAAGACACCCGGATGGGCTTCCCCCAAGTGCGGTGTCCCGGAGTGGACGATTAAGGCGCTGGCCAGGGAATTCGCCACCAGGATAACATCGATAGTCCACTTCTTTGGTGGCGGTCTCATACGCGGACCCTGGTCCAGTGAACCTGCACGGCTGGAATGCATAATGCTGGGGATGCAGGGGCTGGGCGGTCCCGGTGTTCACCAGTGCCAGATAACCTGGCATGGGACGCCCAGAAGCGAGAAAGCGCCAAAAAACGTTCTTTACACCTTCGGCTCATCCGGTAGCGGTATCGAATACGACTTCGAGAGCCGGGTAATGTACCCCATGAGGGGCAACAGCCGTGTCAACCAGAAACAGTTTTTCCCCAAGACCATGTTCCATGAAGCCATCCTTAATCCACCCTGTAGCTGGTATGGCAAGAGCCAGTGCTCGGCGCCGCCTGAAGACCAGTTTATCCAGTACCGGTACCCAGCTGAGGGTTGCCCTGAAATCCATATGGTCTGGACGGATAGCCCCTGTATGTCCACCTGCTGGAACCAGGGAACGAAGAACGTGGAGGCATTAAGGAGCCCGAAGATAGAGTTCGTTGTCCACCAGCACCCGTGGCTAGAGAACGATTGTCTTTATGCCGATATAATACTGCCAGCATGTACCACATATGAAGTGGACGATATGATGCCGAACTACTGGCCGGGGCTGCAGTTTAGCAACGTGATGTTCCAGAAGCAGGCCATCAAGCCCATCGGCGAGTCAAGGAGCGACTACGAGATAACGCTGGAGATAGCCAGGAAGCTGGGAATGGAAGAGGCGGTTACGGAGGGTAAGAACCTGGAAGAGTGGTTTCAATGGACTTATGAGAGTCTGGGGCTGCCTGATATAATCAGCTGGGAGGACTTCAAAGAAAAGGAGTATTACGTTTTCCCCACCGCGAAGGACTGGGAAAAAGATCCACCCGGCTTTAGACTATTCTACGAAGACCCAGAGAAGAACCCACTGCCCACGCCTTCCGGCAAGCTGGAGTTCTACTCAGAGAGATTGGCCCGACATTTCCCCGATGACCTGGAAAGGCCGCCGATACCGAAGTGGATTGAAAAAGGTGAAACTCATGATGAAAGGCTTTCCAGTGAAAGGGCTGCGAAGTATCCCCTGCTCATGATGTCCAATCACCCAAGGTGGAGGATGCATGCCCAGTGCGACGATATAACCTGGACAAGGGAAATCCCGACCTGTAAGGTAAGGGGTTGGGACGGTTACATGTACGAGCCCCTCTGGATGCACCCTTCGACCGCCGAAACAAGAGGCATCAAGGATGGCGACATTGTCAGGGTCTACAATGAGAGGGGGTCCGTTCTCTGTGGGGCGCGGGTATGGGAGCGTATCATGCCCGGAGTGTCATATGTGGACCATGGCTCCAGGGTTGACTGGATTATCCCGGGAGAGCTCGACCGGGGAGGCGCCATCAACCTCATCTCTCCCGAGAAGACGGTCTCCAAGAATTGCCCCGGAATGGCCAGCAGCGGTTACCTGGTTGAAGTCGAGAAGGTTACCATGGCTCAAATGGAGGAGTGGAGGAAGCAGTATCCCGAAGCCTTCGAAAGAGAATACGACCCGGCTTCCGGACTACGCTTTAACGCCTGGGTTGAAGGTGGCACAGAATAAGGGTTTATGTAATATGCCGTGATTACACTAAACAAAACTGACAAAAGTGCAATGAGCCAGATTCGTCAGAAGTGACATCTGAAACGAACCGGTCTTCTTAGAAGCGTACATTCATGTTGATGCCGAACGGTTTTGCATTTTGTCCCATTCCGTTGTCAACAAACTAGGTTTCAAAATCTGGCCACGTCTGAAGGCTAAATGATTATTCATACCACAAAACGTTACTTCTCCGGCTGTGAATGAGGCCTAACGGGATATACTATGGAGTTGCGAGGTATCGCTCCTAACGCACCCACCGCCGTGTAAAAGTGACTAGGAATAAGGATGCAAGGAACACACCGAGAAAGGACTCTACTACACCAACCCACTTCACTCCGCTTAGCGGTCTTTTCTCTGGTTGCACCACACTGGGGGGAGACTCGAAGCGAGGGGGCTTGGAGAGGAAATTTATATGAGAGGGGCTTGGCCCCTATATGACTTTACCGTGATAATCATATTAAAGCTCTAATAACGGGTTTTTTCCCCGCCATTGAATAGTTTCCCGACATTATTTACAATAATATTCCCAACGCTATCTTTATCAGTGATATATATATCGTAATCCCGACCAGTTATTTTTTTACAGTTGTTGGCACTGATGAGATTATAACTGCTCTTGTGTATGTAAATCTCACATTGCCCCACGTTGGCTTGTCCATTCTCTAACAGGTTGTTGCCTGTCGCGGTATTATAGTCGCATCCGTACAAAAAACTGATACCATGATGGCCATTTCTTTCGCACCGGTTAGATAAAACCACATTATATACGCAATTGGTATGGAACATGATGCCTTCGTTGCCATTTTCCTCGGCCGTATTGACAACCACCAGGTTGTGACTGCTCACCTTTTCAAAACCAAAACCATAATTGGTTGCCTTTATGGCAATATTCTCCTGAAAGCTGTTGTAATCGCTATCCGTAACGCTGAAACCTATTATCCCTCCCTCGGACGAATTAGCGAAGATGGTATTGTTATAGCTTTTTCCGTCCATGTATAAACCGTAACCCGCCTGCTTCTTGGAAATATTGCCGTAGATTGTAGTGCAGATAGCCCCGCTTAACCGCCAGCTGGTCGATGTATCGCCTTCATGTGTGTTATTCATTATTATGTTCCTGACCGAATCGGCGATAAGTATATCAGTGGTTACGTTTCGTAAAAATGAATTATTCGTCAAGGAGTTGTCTCTGCTCATAAGCCCTTCAATCTTTATACCGGAAGCACTTCTCACAAATCGTAATACCTTTCTCACCAATCGCAGGAATAAGTTGCCTTCGCTGGCAAACCCCTCGATGTTTATGCCATAATTATTTTTCTCGAATGCGTTTCCCGAGATAATACTGTTACGCAATCTATTCGCGAAGATACCGGCGCCGCTGAATTCCCGGAAGACACACCCTGTTATCCTGGCCTCTGATACTTTGCTGAAGCCCACCCCGTGTTGATATCCCATTGTCTGATTGTTCTTGTTACCGTCGAATGTGATGTCCTGGATGGTTATCCCTTCATTGCCATCATTGATATTGTTGTTTCGAACCAAGAAGAGTCCATTGTATCCATGATTGTCCTCAAGTTTCAAGATTGTACTAGCACTGAGTCCGGCCAGCGTGATGTTATCGCTTAGTAAGATGGAATCGCCTAAGAAAAATGTACCTTCGAGTAGCTGTACTCTGCCACCCCTAGTGTCCTGTGTCATAAATAAGTTGAATAATTAGGCTGATTATGGTATCATGGGCTAACCTGACGGAAAGGAAGGAGAAAGCCCATGAGAAGAGGCCGCCCGAAGAAGCCCATTGTCCTGTCT
>Ga0315282_10001178_pt1 | contig 50204 bp, 46 predicted proteins | sample YL17G07_20_MG_FD_203693 | JGI IMG/M metagenome (GOLD analysis project Ga0315282, IMG submission 203693) | Sediment microbial communities from Yellowstone Lake, YNP, Wyoming, USA - YL17G07_20 | ecosystem: Environmental > Aquatic > Freshwater > Lake > Sediment | place: USA: Wyoming | collected...
TCGGGCCGGAGCCCGTGCCCTCTTTGTACTCCTTGAACAGCAGCTTTTCCCGCTCGTCGAACGGCGTCGGCTCCTGCTTGTCCTTCAGCACCGAGCTGTCGTATTTATCGCACCTGCTGCCGTAGAACGTGGCGTGCTCGCCCGCTATATCCAGGCGGCTTATGGTGCAGTTGTTCTCACAGCCCTTGCATATGAAAGTCGACAGCTTGTATTCGCGCTCTATTACCTGCTTAAATCCCTTGAACTTCGATGGTGCGGAGTTCAGCGCCTCTTTAGCTAAGAGGGCGGCCCCCATGGCGCCGCTGACCTCTTTATGCTCCGGCACGATTATCGTCACGCCGGGCAGCGACTGTTTAAAGGCCGATACCACGGCATCGTTGTAAAATACCGCGCCGGTGAGTATGACCTTATCGCCCAGCTTGCGTCTGCTGACAACCTTTGATAGATAGTTGCCGGCGATGGAGTTGGCCAGGCTGGCGCAGATGACCTCCAGCGGGACGCCTTCCTGTTTTGCTGAGGCCACCGCCTGTCCCATGAAGGCGGCGCACCTGGAGCCCAGGCCTATGGTGTGGGGCGCCTGGAAGGCCAGTTTGGCGAACTCGCCGTTCTTAACGTTAACTCCGAGCTGTTCCGCCAGCTCATCGATGAAGCTGCCCGTGCCCGCGGCGCAGGCCTTGTTCATCTGGTAATCGACGACTACGCTGTTCCTCTTTATGACAAGCTTGGAGTCCTGCCCGCCTATCTCTATGATATCCGCGTCCGTGTCTATATCCGCGGCGGCACGGGTCTGTGCCGTGATCTCGTTCCTGATGAGGTCGGCGCCGATGTAGCTGCCGACAAGGTATCTCCCCGATCCGGTAATGCCTGCTCCGAGTATCTTCGCGTTGTCCCCGACCTCGTCCAGCAGGTTCCTGAACACATTCTGTATGGCGTCGATGGGCCGTCCCGCCGTCATCAGGTAGTTCTTGGCTATGACATTCACGCCGGCCTCGTCCAGTATCACCGCCTTGGTGCTGGTCGAGCCTATGTCCACGCCCAGGTACCCGTTGAAGGGCTTATCGATCTTATGATGTACGAAGGTGCTCTGTTGAGTGAGGTGATCAAGCGGGGGCGTCTTCCAGTAGCACTGCTCGACTTCCGCTTTGGGCAGTAATATCACGCGCGACTGTCTTTTGGCCTCCATCGCCAGCAGGGCCGAGCCGATGGCCTCGATATGGAAACAGTTGTCCGGGACGGTTACTTCCACCCTGTGTCCGTTGCGCGCCGAGATCGCCTCGCTGACTGATTCGACTATGGCCTTATTTGCCGCCACCCCGCCGACGAAGTATACCGGCTCATGGAAAACGCCCTTGGTCAGGGAGACCACCCCGCGCGCTATGCTGTCGCACAGGCCCCTGAGCATGGCCCCCAGCGGGATGCCCTTCTGCTGCAGGTGTATCAGGTCCGTCTTAGCGAATACGCTGCACCTGGCCGCTATCCTGGGCGTGCTCTCCCCTGTCTTCTGCGCCGCGCCGGCGAAATCCTCGATATTGATGCCCAGCCGGTATGACTGCTGGTCCAGGAACCTGCCCGTGCCGGCGGCGCACAGCGGGTTGGAGGCCACCTTCCACGGTTTCTTGAGCCCGTCCTCGAGGCCTATCACCAGCGAGGTCTGCCCGCCGATCTGTACGATTGTTTTGGCCTCGGGGTGGAAGCGCAGCAGGCCCGCCGATATCGACAGCGAGCTGCTGTACACGGACCAGTTCAGCTCCTTCGGTATCACGCCCTTGCCGGAGCCGGAGACGCCGGCAGTGGCGATGTCCTCCAGCCGGACCTTTGAGCTGAGCCGCGAGAGCAGGGAGGAGGCCGCATCCTGGGGGGAGGCGGTTATCTTCTCGATATCGAGCGCAACTATTTCACCCTGTTCGCTGAGGAGGGCCAGTTTGGCGCTTGCCGAGCCGACGTCTATGCCTAAAGAGTATTTCATAGCTTTGTTTTATGTATCCTGTCCGACTTTTAATGTTAACACAAATCTATACGTAACCGCAAGGTAAGATATGTTTGGGGGAAGGCTGGCAAATCCAACCTTCTGATATCCCCCTTGAAAGGGGGAAACAACATCCAAACCCCCTGTTGGTCCCCCATACTTTGGGGGACATTAATAAAATTTAGGGGACACCCCTAAAACCCCGGTCCTTCCAAGAGAAAATTCCATGGAAGGACACCTTTTTTTCAATGTATGGGGTGAGATGTTTTCCAAACCCCATAAATCCCCCGTACTTCGGGGGACTTTGAAAATTGGGGGGTACCCCCAAACCCCCAGTCCTTCCGCGGAAGGACACCTCTTTGTCAATGTATGGGTGCGAGCTGTTTTACAACCCCTTACCTCTGGAGAAAGGGCGAGGCGAGCCTCGCCCCTACATTGGGATTAACGTAGGGGCACTGCTTGCCGTGCCCATTTAAATTTCCTCTCCCTCCGCAGGGGAGAGGGTTAGGGTGAGGGTGACTAGACCACCCTACGGATTACAACGGAAAAGGGAAGTCCAGAGGGAACACCCTCTGGCGGGGGAACTGGGGGTGTCCCCCAGCTCTAAAAATCCCCCAATCTTGGGGGATACAGGGGGTTGAACATCTCGCAGCCTGTCATCCTGAGGCATACGCCGAAGGATCTCGTCGAGATTCTTCATCCTTCCAAGATAAAGCTAGCTAGAAGGATTCAGAATGACAGATACGAGTTAGAGGTATCCCGTACGGGCGAGAATAACCTCGCCCCTACACGATTTGTCATAAAAGGGAAGTCCAGAGGGAACGCCCTCTGGCGGGGGAAACGGGGGTGTCCCCCAGCTTAAAAATCCCCCAAAGATTGGGGGATACAGGGGGTTGACGATGATTTATTTCAACCCTAAGGACTTGACGGGATATGCACTTTATCAATAGAATTGTAGAGGTTTGTGCCCTTTATTAATTGACTAGGAGTGATGTCTTGGATTTTACATTTACCCCTGAGGAAGAAGCATTCCGGAAGGAAATTCGCGAGTTTATAAAGAAGGAGCTGCCGCGCAAATATGAGAGGGTAGTGGTTCATGGAGGCGAGAGCGAGGAGGAGTGGGAGTTCACCAAGCGGTTCACGCGAAAGATTGGCGAGAAGGGGTGGATAGCTACACTGTGGCCTAAGAAATACGGCGGCCTTGAGGGTACCGAGATGCAGTACCTCATCTTCAATGAGGAGATGGCATACGCCAGGGCGCCCAGGATGGATCAAGGCGGCAGCGGAATAGTGGGCCCCACGATACTTGTGCACGGCACAGAAGAACAGAAGAACAAATTCCTGCCCCCTATTGCACACGGTGAGGTGATGTGGATACAGTGCTTCTCTGAGCCTAACTTCGGCTCCGATTCTGGGGGGATACAGACCAGCGCTGTATTGGATGGTGATCACTATGTGATAAATGGCCAGAAGATATGGATCAGCTTTGGCCTCCACGGCGATTTCTGCTATATGACCACAAGAACGGACACAACTGTATCGAAACATAAGGGAATCAGTTTCTTTCTTCTCGATATGAAGACCCCGGGCATCGAAGTACGTCCGATTGTAAATATGGTAGGTGCACCGGGTTTTTGCGAGGTCTATTTCGATAACGTGCGTGTGCCCAAAGAGAATATGCTCGGCCCTAAGAACGGCGGTTGGCTGATCATGATGACCATTCTCGGTTTCGAGAGGGGCACGCTGGCGGCCATAGGCGGTTCGGCGCGGCGTGCGCTAGACGATCTAGTTAATTTTGTTAAAAACACCAGCTATGGCGGCAGGCCGCTGGCCAAGGATCCGATTGTGCGGCAGAGGGTGGCGGATATGGCCATCGAGGTTTATGCTTCCCGTCTGCTGGCGTATCGAGTGATATGGATGATCACCAAGGGTATGATCCCTCAGTACCAGGCGTCTATTGCCAAGGTCTTCGGCGACGAGGTCTATTTCAAGCTGGCCAAGACGGCTACCGAGATAATGGGGCTCTACGGCACGCTGGCCTGGCATGCTCCCAAGGCGCCGATGGATGGGTACATGACCGGTAATTATCTGAACAATCTCGGTTGCTTGTTCGCTGGGGGCACGCCGGAGATACAGCGGAACATCATGGCCACTGTTGGATTAGGATTGCCGAGAGGCTAGTTTGTTTTGAGAGTAATTCCAATGTAGATATCGGATTAGATTTAACTCTAATTTTAAAATATAAAGGAGGAGTGTACATGGAGCTTGGACTAAAGGGGAAGAACGTAATAGTCACAGGAGGAGCATCAAACATCGGATATGGCATCGTTCTCGGTTTCGCCAAGGAAGGCTGCAAGATCATGATCGCCGATCTCGATGAGAAGCAGGCTCAGAAGGTAGCTGAGAAGGCAAAGAAGCTTGGCAGTCCCAAGGTAGTCGTAGCGAAGACGGATGTGACCAAGCTGGACCAGGTAGAAGCTATGGTTAATAAGACCGTAGCGGAGCTTGGCTCTGTCGATGTCCTCATCAACAACGTGGGCTGGGATATCCAGCAGCTCTTTGTCGATACCGGGCCTGATTTCTGGGACAAGGTCATCGCCATCAACTATCGCAGCGTGCTGAACTGCACCAAGACGGCATTAGGCCCTATGATTAAACAGGGCAAGGGCGTCATCGTCAGCACCGGTTCCGATGCCGGCCGCGTCGGCGAGTTCAAAGAGGCAGTGTACGGCGGCACCAAGGGCGCTGTTATCGCCTTCACCAAGGCTGTCGCGCGTGAGACTGGCAAGTTCGGCATCCGTCTCAATGTCGTATGCCCGGGCGTGACCATCCCCGGCAGCGCAGATGAGTACGGTGAGGACAGCGGCTGGAAGCTGTCACGCGGCTTCTTCACCGATGAGGTAGTTGCTAAGATCGCGAAGAACTACCCGCTTCGCAGGGTCGGCACATCTACAGATATAGCCAATGCGATGGTGTTCCTGGCATCCGATGCTGCAAGCTTTATCACCGGCCAGACGCTGAGCGTCAGCGGCGGCTATTCCATGATGTAATACAGAAATATGGGCGCAAGATCGGGTGCATCTCTTATGGGGTGCACCCGATTTTTTGTGTGTTAGTGAGGAGCCTGGCATCCTGAGGAAGCACTAAAGGATCTTGCCGAGATTCTTCATCGTTCCCCGCAAGGATTCAGAATGACAGGTACGAGGTGTTTCAGCCCTCTCCTGATAAAGGAGAAGTTAGCTTAAGAAGGGAAGTCCAGAGGGATCGCCCTTTGGCGGGGGTTTGTGGGTGTCCTCCATTCTTTAAAGTCCCCCAACGTATGGGGGACTGACAGGGGGTTCGGATATTGTTTCCCCCTTTCAAGGGGGACATCAGGGGGATGGATGTTGAATTGATACCCTATTGGGACAAATATGCTATTGAACTGTCCAAAAGATTATGATATATTGTACAATGCTACGTCTGTGGATAGCTAAAAATAAGAGCGTGGAGTATTAACGATGAAAGTATGGTCGAGAGGTCTAGGAAAACAAGCGCTTTTTGCCGACTGGTTTAAGAGCGATATTAAAATCGAGGGTAAAACCCTTATCGCGGAAGGGATAGTGCGAGACAAAGGAATCATCTGGGACTGCAAGTTTTTTTTCACCAAGGACGATGTCCCGGGGCTGCTTCATATGCTTCTGTCGCGGCCGCTGTTTAAGCATTTCCTAAAGAATATAAAGTTTATCTTGAGCTTCTTCTACCAGCGCATAATCAAGCGGTCGGCCGGCAAAGAGAAGCCGAAGAAGGAAGCCGCTCCGGCAGCTGAGGAGACTGCAGCCACTTCGGCAGCCAAATAGCAGGTTTGGATTATTTCTTGAACGTTTAAAGAAGGTAGGTGCGCAAAATGAGGTTTTGGTCAAAAGGTTTGGGCGAACGCGAGCTGGTCATTGATTTGAGCCGCGGCAACCTGACAAATGAGCCGAATAATGAAGTGATAATGCGTGGAATAATAAGTGAGCCCGTTAAATGGAACTATGAAGTGACACTGTATGACGTCGATGTGCGCGGCATACTGCGAGTAGCGCTCACATGGCAGGCGCTGGTTTACTTTTCCAAGAATATCGGTGGCGTAGGCCAATTTATCGTACGGGCATTCAAACACGACATGGGCGATAAAGAATATCTTAAGAAGTGCAAGGAAGATAAGGCTAAGGCTGACACCAAGAAGGCAGCCGATGCGGCCAGGGAGGCCGAGGCGGCCAAGACAACCACCTAGAGAAAAAGGCTTAGTCTCTAGAGATATATTCATTACCGGGACTATTAAGCGAGCATACTCATCGTGGAGCATGCTCGCTTTTTATTTATATACCTGGATTATGGGATTCAGTTGGACTGACCCCGTCGTAAACCTACTGCTGCCAGTATCGACATTATGATAACGAAAGCAGCAAGTATGCCGATGTCGGTGCCCAGGCCGAAGAGGATCTGCCCGGTTTCCTTAAAAGTAAGAAGTATACTGTCAGGAAGCATGATCTGGCGCATGCCGTCCACGCCATATGTGAGGGGCAGGAACTTCCCTATCCACTGCAGCACCTCGTTCATCTGATTTATGGGAAAGACGACCCCGCAGAGGAATATCTGGGGCACGATAATCAGCGGGATGAACTGCACCATCTGGAGCTCGTTCTTGGCGAAGGCGGAGGCGAATATGCCCAGGCAAACCGCCATAATGACTATGAGTATCAGGAAGAAAAATATTCGCCACAGGCCACCGGCGTATTCTATATCCAGCGCGTATATGGTGAACAGGAGGATGATGATGACCTGTGTTAGTGCGAAGGCGAAGAAGCCCAGTATGTATCCTAGAACCATGTCCAGGCGGGAGACGGGCGAGGCCATCATGCGCTCCAGTGTTCCCTGGGAGCGTTCGCGCAGGAAGCTGATACCGGTGAGCAGGAAGGTGAAAAGGAGCGCCATGGTCACGATCAGCGCCGGCGCGTATCTATCAAGTACACCGGTACCTGAAGGCAAGGCGTAGGTGATCAGCGACATGACCACGATAGGCACGATCACTATGAGCGCTATGGTACGGCGGTCCCGGATGAGCTGGCGTATGACTCTTGATGCCATTGCGAGGATGTTATTTACTGACACGTTCTTCCTCCTTTCGCTGGACGAAGTAAAGGAAGGCATCTTCAAGCGAGGCTTCTGGGGAGCCGGTGGCGTGTTTGAGCTCGTCGGGACTGCCCATAGCGATGACCCTGCCCTCCCTCAGGAAGGCCAGTCTGTCGCAATGGGCGGCATCATCCATGGTATGGCTTGATATGATGATGGTGGCGCCCTTCTCCGTTAGGCTCCTGAAATATTCCCAGAACTTTACCCGCAGCGCGGGATCTACTCCCACTGTCGGCTCATCGAGGAAAAGCAACCGTGGCTTATGCACGATGGCGCAGGCTAGGCTGACGCGCTGCTTCATGCCGCCGCTCAGTTTGCTGATCGAGTCTTTGCGCCGGGGCCACAGGCCGACCATGGTTATAGCTTCTTTGACCAGCTGTTGCCGCTGCGCTCTGTTCTTTATCCCGTAGATGCGGGCGAAGAAATCGACGTTTTGCCTTATCGACAGCTCGGAGTAGAGGGCGGGTAGCTGCGGCATGTATCCGATATGGGGCGCGAGCTTTCGAGAGGGGTTGCGTCCCAGGGTGCGGACGGTTCCTGATTTCGGTTTTATCAATCCCACCAGTATCCTGATGAAGGTGGTCTTCCCCGATCCATTGGGGCCAAGCACCCCGAAGCTGATGCCTCTGGGTATCTCTATCGATATGTTATCTACAGCTTTGATCTTGCGGTAGTTGAAGGAGGCATTTTTTGTCTGGATGGCCGGCTTCGGTGCTTTTTGCGTTGTATCCATTGCGTTCCCTCCGACGTATGCCTTTAGGAGTAAATGAATATTTGTTTATTATAGTGGTATGGGATTTACTTGCCAATAGGCGACTGATTATCTATTTACATATTATTTCATTATCGTTTAATATTATGTACAGTCTTGATACATGAGGTGTTATAGATGATATTCCATTTATCCGTCTATATCGTATGTGCAGTTGTCATAGGAGTCATTTTTGCGCTTTTCGAGATTCAGATCGAGGGCAAGGACGGCTGGGCCGCCAAGCTCCCCTGCTGGCGCAAGGAGAAAGGGCTCATAGTTAAGCTGTCAGGCGGACGCCCTGTAACCGGCTACCACTTTGTAATGATCACATTCATGATATTGATGTTCCATTTCCCGTTTCTTTTTACGAGGTGGACGCTATCGACGGAGTTCCTGATCCTGGGTTTACTTTTTGAGACCTTTTTGCTTGAGGACTTCCTGTGGTTTGTGCTTAATCCTAATTTCGGGATAAAGAAGTTCAAAAAGGAAGAGATATGGTGGCATATCGGGTGGTGGGGTCCGTTTCCCAGTCTATATTATTACATGCTTGTAGTTTGCGTTCTATTTATAGTTCTCAGCCAATTGATCGATTGAAAGGAAGTGTGATGTTGAAGGTAACAGCGCAAGGTATCACTGAATTGAAAGGCATTCTTGAGCAGATGCAGTGCTCCGGTTGTGGCGATGAGCATGCACAAAGCGAATCCGATTGCGGCAGCCACTGCCATTGCGGATGCGAAGGACATGCTGATGTTGATGATGAATGTGCGATGGGAGAACTGGCTCTCAGGCTCATTGTGATGGGAGATCATGGATTTGGCTTGATCCCTGACATTTTCAGGGATGGCGATCAGGTTATAGAGTATGACGGCGCCAAAGTGCTCCTGGTGGATCGCGAGATCGCCGAATCAGTGAAGGGATTGACTCTGGATTGTGTTGATGTACCCGGAGGCCGCGCCCTTACGTTTATTCCCGGCAAAGCGTAATGTAGAGCCGCCTTTCCTGAGGCGGTCGAGGTAATGAATGGCTGCATATGGCTATAGCGGTAAGATATTAAGAGTAGATCTATCGTCGGGGTACATCTCATCTATATCGACGTCGGATTATTCGTCCCTGTTTCTCGGAGGCAGAGGCATCGCTGCCAAAATTTACTGGGATGAGGTCTCCCCTGCCATCGGCGCGCTCGATGCCGATAATCGATTGCTGTTCATGACTGGCCCTCTCTGCGGTTTCCCGGGCCTCTCCGGCTCGCGCTGGGTCGTCTGCGGCAAGTCGCCCGCCACCGATCCCGAATCTTTCACCTACTGCAACCTCGGCGGCAGCTGGGGCGCGCACTTGAAATTCGCTGGATACGATGGCGTTGTCGTGCATGGCGCATCGGATAAACCTGTATACATCTTAATCGAAGACGGAAGTGCCTCGATTGCGGATGCCTCGCATCTCTGGGGCAATGGCAATATCGAGACGCGTCATGCGCTGAAGCAGGCTCATGGCGAGACGGCGCGGGTGGCCTCCATCGGTCAGGGAGGTGAGAATTGTGTGCAGTTCTCGATTCTTCTTGCTGAGGACGATGCGTCTGGCTCGGGCGGCCTGGCCTCGGTCATGGGCTCGAAGAAGCTGAAGGCCATCGTGGTCAAGGGCAAGGTTCGGCCTGTTACCGCCGACGCCGAGGCGCTGAGGCGGGTTTCACAGTATGCCCGTGAGTTGATGCGCGGCATGCCGATGGTTCAGAAAGAACTCACGCCCGGCCCGAGGATGAAGAAGGTAGCCTGTTTCGGATGTATCCAGGGCTGCATCCGTTCGGAGGCCATGGCTAAGGATGGCACATACCACAAATATATGTGCACGGCGGCTCAGTTCTATCAGGATGCGGCAAAGCGCTATTATGGGCCGTGGAGCACTGAGGCTATTCAGGTGCCGTTCCAGGCCACGATGATGTGCGATGACTACGGGGTCGATACCAACTCCTTGGCGGCGATGATGATATGGCTCGGGCGCTGCTACGCTAAGGGCGTACTGAACGATGCGATCACCGGGTTGCAGATCATGAAGATCGGCAGCATCGAATTCATCGAGCGGATGATACGGATGATAGCGCTGCGAGAGGGCTTCGGCGATGTCATGGCCAGGGGCACGATCAAGGCCGCCGAATCGCTCGGCGCCAAGGCCAGGGAACAGGTGACAAATTACGTAACCAGGGCGGGCCACATGACGCTGTACGACCCGCGAATGTTCCTCGCTCACAGCCTGTTCTACGCCATGGAGCCGCGCCAGCCTATCCAGCAGCTTCATGAGATGAGTCTGCCGCTGTATAAGTGGCTGGACTGGGCGGATGGTATCACTACTGCGTATGTGTCGACCGACGTATTTCGCAAGCTGGCCAAATTATATTGGGGCTCGGAGCTGGCCGCCGATTTCTCCACTTACGAGGGCAAGGCGCTGGCGGCCAAAAAGATACAGGACCGTCAGTATGCCCGCGAGTGCCTGGTGCTGTGCGATATCCCCCTGAACAATGCGTCGAGCGTGATGTACTCAGACGACCACATCGGTGATCCTTCTCTTGACAGCAAGATGCTGGCCGCGATCGCCGGCGGCGAGCCGGATGAGGAAGCCCTGTACCGCACCGGCGAGCGCGTGTTCAATCTGCAGCACGCGATACTGGCGCGCGAGGGGCACTGCGGCCGCGATGCAGATGTGCTCGAAGAGTCATTCTATAACCGTCCGCTCAAGTTCGTGGGCCTCAACTCCGAGTGCAAGGCCCCCGGCAAAAATGGCGAGGTCACCTCGCGAAAGGATAAAGTTATCGAGCGGGACAAGTTCGAGGCCATGAAGGACGAGTATTACAAGCTTCGCGGCTGGGATGTGGCCACCGGCTTGCAGACGAAGAAGCAGCTTGAGGATGTCGGGCTGGGTGATATCATCGGCGAGATGGAACGGCAGGGGCTTGTAATTTAAATACTCGCAGGAAAAGCGAAGGCCCACCATTACAAGGTGGGCCTTTTTTATGGACTTCGATCTTAAGTTACTTTTCCAGATAGATATCCCAGATGCAGGCGGGCTCGTCCGGGCTCTTGCGCGGCGGCAGCTTCACCGGAACCCACTTTATCTTGGGATTGAACCAGTCGGCGGAGCGCTGGTTGTAGGGTATGCAGAGCCCCTCGCAGGCCTGCTTGAGAAGTTTCAAGTCCTGGTGTTTTTCGAAATAGTCCAGCGAATGACACTTATTGATTGTGTACCGGCCGTGTTCCTTATCGATTAACTCGCAGTCGATATGGAACAGTCCTCCCAGCGAGGCGCTCATCTGGATGTATTTCATCACCGCTTCAACATCGTTTCCTGTGATGTTGAGCGCTTCACGGGTGCGGCGCACCTCACCTTTGGTGCCGTCCTCCCAAACCTCGTTGTCAAACTTCCAAGCTTTTTCATCACCAAACGTTTTTCTCATAAGAGCGAGCCAGATACCATCGATACCTAGATAGTCCTTGCAGGCTGCCTGGTATAATCTGACAAGTGCATCTTTGGAGAAATCGGTCGGTTTGATGTCGCGCTTGAAGGGGCCGCTGTAATCCTTAAGGTTTGCCATCGTTTACCTCCTTACATGATTTGAGGAAGCTCTGATTAAGTGCTGGTCAACCCCCTGCTATCCCCCGGTTACGGGGGAATTCGTTATCCGAACCCCCTGTTGGTCCCCCATACGTTGGGGGACTTTAAAAAATCTGGGGGACACCCCCAGTTCCCCCGCCAGAGGGTGATCCCTCTGGACTTCCCTCTTCCGATTAATGATTGTCTTACGGAACAAGGGGACACCCCTAAAACCCCAGTCCTTCCGCGGAAGGACACCTCTTGCCGAGAGTTGAAGGTGAAGACCACCTTCAACAGCGCGAATCGGGGGGCACCGCTTTTCCGGTGTTGAGGGGATTCGGATTTCAACCTCACGATTTGATCGCAGGAGGTAGCCTGCAACTCTTTTCAAAGGTTCCCTGGCTACAAAACGACTATTGCTGCTGCTATTGTATTATGATTGATGCAGGAATGCAAAACTGTTTACTGAATGGTGTTGTATATGGAAACGTTTTGTGCAAAAATTTATACATTCAAATGATGGAGCGCAACCGGTGTTAGTCGAATTAAGGGTGCAGGACTTCGGCATCATAGAGGATATAAGCTGGAGCCTTGGTCCGGGCTTGAATGTGATAACAGGCGAGACCGGGGCCGGCAAGTCCCTGGTGGTCGATGCCATCGAGGCACTCCTGATGGGCAAGCTGGATGAAAGCGCTATCAGGCACGGCGCCGATGAGGCCAGGATCGAAGGGGTATTCTCACTCGATCGTGAGGTCGATTATTCGAGACTCGCAGATATTTTGCGGGACAATGGGATTGAAGCCGACGACACGCTGGCAATCAACTGTGGACTTAAGCGGCAAGGCCGTGGGGTGATAAGGATTAATGGGCAGGCGGTGACCAAGGGATTGCTGCGCCAGATTGGCGATCTGCTTATCGATATACACGGCCAGAGCGAACACCTGTCGCTGCTTAATACGGAATATCACATTGATGTGCTGGATGCGTATGCCCATACGCTTGATTTGCGAAACAGCTTTATAGATAAGTTGGATGAGCTTCGTCATGTGGAGCAGCAGTTGAAATCGCTTGCGGAGGCTCAGAAAGAGAGCGCTCAGCGCGAAGAGTTCCTGCGTTTTCAGATCGATGAGATCAGACAGTCAAAGCTGAAGGATGGCGAGGAGGAGGCATTGGCGCAGGAGCGCAGGGTTCTTTCCTCCACTGAAAAACTGAAGGCGTTCTCCGATGAGGCTTACAAGGTTCTCTGTGGCGACGATTCTCAATCCGGCGGCTCGGCGCTGGAGCGTCTGAGCGAGGCCGTCCGTGCTTTGAAAAAGTCTGTGGAAATAGATTCGTCACTGAAGCCGCAGCTCGATGTGCTGGAGGATATGAGCTATCGGCTGGAGGATGCGGCGCGTGATATACGCTCGTATGGCGAATCGCTGGAGCATGATCCCAAACGCCTTGAGGAGGTCGAGCTGCGGTTGGACCTCATCAGCAGGATGAAGAAGAAATACGGGCAGAACGTAAGTGAGGTGCTTGCTTATCTCAGTAAGGCTGAGGAGGAGCTCGAAACGATAACACATTCTTCCGAAAAGCAGGCTGAGCTTGAAAATCTGCGCTCCTCGATCAGGGATGAGATGGGGCGGCTGGCCCTTAAGCTTTCACAAGCCAGGTCGAAGGCGGCCAAGAAGCTGATCGCCAAGGTTAAGGCGGAGCTTAAAGATTTGAATATGTCTCAAGTTAGTTTCGATATAGCTATTACCCAGGAGAAGGCTGGCGATGGGATTCCTGGGCAAGGTGGTGAATGCTATAAATTTAATGATAAGGGCGTTGATTATTTAGAGTTCATGACGTCGACCAACCCTGGTGAGCCGGTGCAGTCCCTTGCCAGGATAGCGTCCACAGGCGAAATGTCCCGCTTCACGCTGGCATTGAAAGGGGCTATTTCGGAGGCAGATGACATACCGATAATGATTTTTGATGAGATCGACATCGGTGTCGGCGGCAGAAGCGGCGAGGTGATCGGGAAGAAGCTATGGCGTCTGGCCAGGAACCGACAGGTGATATGCATCACCCACCTGCCCCAGATAGCGGTCTATGCTGACTCACATCATGTGGTGCATAAGGAAGCGTATAAAGGCAGGACGGTAAGCGTGATCGAATCGGTTGTTGGAGAGGGCCGGTTGAAGGAAATCGCTACGATGCTGGCCGGGCCCCAACTCAATGATAGTGCTGTGAAAAGTGCAAAGGAACTTATTAAAAGGGCGGGTGAAAGGAAAACGGTGTCCTGAGTCGGTAATTTCCGTTTCGATTTCCAGGTCGTGCGTCATTATCAGAACCAGGGGATATGCAGGAGATTTTAGTAAGAGGTGCAGGATTCTTCCTGCCGGGGTGATAGGGGTGTCCCCTACTTCCTCTTAATATCCCCCAAGTCTGTGGGATTATAGGGGGTTGGATGGTGAATTGATACACTACCGATTCGTAATTTGCATTGACAATAAAATATTAAAAACACTAAAATAGTAAGGTTGTGAAGTTAAATATATAAACGAGTAACATTGATAGCTTTAGAGATAGTTTACAGTGAATAATCCGCTTGCTCTCCGCTCTGCGTGGCTTCGGCGTATTTTGATGCCAGAATTAACTCACTTTAGTTGATGAGGTGTGACAAGTGTTAGTAGTTGTGTGTATTAAACAGGTACCAGACACCACTCAGGTTAAAACCGATCCGGTTACCGGCACCCTTATTCGGGAGGGCGTGCCATTCATCGTGAACCCCTTCGACACGCATGCGCTGGAGGAAGGCCTCAAGCTCAAGGATAAGTACGGCCTACGTGTGGTGGCGATTTCGATGGGCCCTCCGAACACGGAGGTTACCCTTAAGAAAGCTTTGTCGCTCGGTGTGGATGACGCTGTCTTATTGAGTGACCGCGTCTTCGGTGGTGCCGATACGCTGGCCACAAGCAAGGTCCTGGCCGAGGCCATTTCGAAGCTGGCGAAGGAGGAGGAGGTCGGCGTGGTGCTTTGCGGCAAGCAGAGCATCGACGGGGATACGGCACAGGTAGGCCCCGGGATCGCGGCCAGGCTGGGTTATTCGCAGCTGACGCTGGTCGACCAGATACAGGATTTCGACCCGAAGGCAAAAAAGGTTAAGGTCAGGCGCAAGCTGGAAGGCAAGCATGAGATCGTGGAGGCCCCGCTACCGGCGGTTATCGCTGTGGTGCGTGAGATTAATCGACCCAGATATCCTACGGTGCCGATGAAGCTGATGTCGCAGGATGCACAGGTCAAGCTGTGGAACAACAGCGTGATGCAATTGCCGACGGACCTCATCGGACTGAACGGCTCTCCAACCCAGGTCAGAAAGATCTTCTCTCCGGAGAGGGCCAAGGGTGAGATCCTGGGCGACGGCATCAATGATCCGGAGGGCGCGGCTAATATACTGATAGACGCGCTGCTGAAGAAAGATGTAATTTCCTTATAAATCTGAAATCGGATGTTCGGATGTAAAGTTATATGGACGAAAAGAAGAAGAAAATAAAGAAACCGCGTGGTGTAGCCATACTTATCCCCGGCAAGTGCATTGCGTGCGGTGCCCGCTGTCAGACCTCCTGCCCGAAAGAGGGCGTGGAGATGAACGACAAGGGCGAGCCGGTTTTCAAGGCTGATCTTTGCATCGGCTGCGCCAAGTGCGTCAAGGTCTGCCCTTCCGGCGCTATTGAGATGTATCTGACACCTGCAGAGCAGAAGCTGCTGGCGGAATGGGAGGCGCAGAGGGCCGCTGAGGGTGGGGCTCATAAGGCGGAGGAGGCTGATGAAGTTAAGGCTGCTGCTCACCCGAGGCTGAGAGAATACAGCGGGGTCTGGGTTTTCGTTGAGCAGAGCGACGGCAAGCCGGCCACGGTGGCCTGGGAGCTGCTGGGCGTGGGGGCCGAGCTGGCCAAGAAGCTGAGCGTTGAGCTGTGTGCGATTGTCGTCGGCGATAAGGTCGAGCATCTCTGTGAAGAGGCATTCTCCTACGGGGCATCGAAGGCGTACTTAGTCGACGACGCGGTTTATCATCACTACCGTACGGAATCATATTACAAGGCCGTATGTCATTTAGTGAGAAAGTATAAGCCTGAGATCGTGCTCGTGGGCGCGACAGGTTTGGGCAGGGACCTCGCCGGCGCGGTGGCCACCGCTCTGCTGACGGGGCTCACGGCGGACTGCACGGGATTGGCCATCGATGAGCGCGGCTTCCTGCTGCAGACACGTCCCGCTTTCGGCGGCAACATCATGGCCACGATTATGACGGAAAAAACCAGGCCGCAGATGTCCACGGTCAGGCCTCATGTTATGCCGTTGCCGCATTGTGACACGGCGCGCAGAGGCGAGATAATCAGGGAGCAATCGCCTGTTAAAGAGGCCGACATACTAACCAAAGTGCTCGAGATTCTCGAAGACAGCAGACAGGGGGCGGATGCAATAGATATTTCGGCTGCGGACGTTATCGTTTCCGGTGGGCGGGGCATGCTCAATAAAGATAACTTCCGGATTTTACAGGAATTGGCTGATGAGCTGGGCGGCGTTGTCGGCTGTTCGCGTGCTGCGGTGGAGGCGGGCTATATGCCTGTTGAGCGGCAGGTGGGACAGACGGGCAAGACAGTGCGACCGAAGATATATATCGCCTGCTGCATAAGCGGCGCTATTCAGCACCTAGTAGGCATGCAGGATTCGGATGTGATCATAGCGGTAAACCGGGATCATCATGCCCCCATCTTTGAAGTAGCAACGTACGGTATCGTCGGGGATGTGTTCCAGGTGATCCCGGCTATTACGAAGCGGCTGAAAGATTTGAAGAAACAGAAGGTAGCTTGTTAGATTGATGATATTGGCACTTTTAAGGAGTGAATCGTGTCTTCAAACACTGTGATATTCATAGTTGTGTTTATACTCGCAGTAGCGTTCTTTACCTGGAGCTGCTACAGCCGTTTCCGTCTGGTGGCCCTGGGCAAAGCCGATAATCGCTTCAAAGAGATCGGCCGACGCATATGGAACATGCTGTACTATCCGTTCTCACAGCGGTGCACCATATCCAGAAGCTATCGTTTCGGCATCAACCACGCACTCCTCTTCTGGAGCTTCATGTTACTTTTAATAGCCAATACAGAGTTCCTGCTTCACGGATTGGCTCCAAACACCATCGCATTATCGAAGCTGCCCGACGGCGTCTATCACGCGCTGGCCATGATCTTCGATATCGTCTCAATCCTCGTACTGGTGGCTATCGTTGCTGCTGTGGCGCGGCGTTTCTTCTTCCCGCCCAAGTTCATCGAGGCTAGAAGCCGTGACGCATTCATAATCCTGGGGCTTATCGCCACTCTCATGATCGCCTTCTTCTTTGCCCACGGCGCCGAGATCGCGCAGGGCGAAGATGATAAGATTGTCGCAGCCGCATCCTATATGCCGATATCTAATTTCGTTGGCAAGACCATATTGGGCGGGCTGTCGACCGGTGCGGCGGGGACGGTCCGCGACGTATTCTGGTGGATTCATGCTATAGTGCTGCTTTCATTCTTGAACTATCTGCCCTACAGCAAACACATGCATATTCTTACCTCCATTCCTAACTGCTTCTTCAGGAGCCTTGAGAAGGTCAATACGCAGCCGCGGGAGGAGTTCAAGAAGGGCAATATCTACGGTGCCGAGCGCATCGATCAATTCACATGGAAGGATTTGTTCGATTCGTATTCCTGTACCGAGTGCGGCCGCTGTTCCGATAACTGCCCGGCAGCGTCCACCGGCAAGCCGCTTCAACCGCGATTAGTCATCCACGATATTAAATTGAACTTGCTTAAGAACGGGCCTCTGCTGGTGAAAAAGGGTGAGCCGGTATTGCCATTGATAGGTGACAATCACGGCGGCAGTGTGTCCGAGGAAGTTCTGTGGGAATGTACCACCTGCAGTGCCTGTATGGAGGTGTGCCCCGTATTTATTGAACACGTGCCGAAGATCGTGAATATGCGGCGGCATCTGGTAGAGATGAAATCCAGATTCCCTCATGAGCTGCACAATCTCTTTGAGAATATCGAAGGGCGCAGCAACCCGTGGGGCATAGCGCCGGAGAAACGGGCATCATGGGTTCATGAGGCCGGGGCGAATCTCTTCGAGGCTGGCAAGACCGAGTACCTGTTCTATGTAGGATGTGCCGGCGCCTTCGACTCTCGCAGCAAGCAGGTAACGTTAGCTACAACGAAGGTTCTCAATGCGGCTGGGGTGTCCTGGGGTGTCCTGGGTAAGGATGAGCTGTGCTGCGGCGATAGCCTGCGCCGCCTGGGCAATGAATTCGTTTTCGAGGATATGGCCAAGAAGAATGTCAAGTTATTTAAAGATAAGGGAATCAAGAAGGTAATTACTCAATGTCCCCATTGCTTCAGTACCTTAAAGAACGATTATCGCCAGTATGGCGCAGAAATTGAAGTAATGCATCATACGGAGTTCATCAACAGTCTGATAGAGCAAGGAAAGCTCAAGCTGAATGGTAGTGCCGATCTGGGCAAAGTTGTTTTCCACGATTCATGTTATCTGGGACGCTATAACTCGATTTACGATCAGCCGCGAAAGGCCATCGCTTCTGTGACAGGCCAGGCTCCTGCGGAGATGGATAAGAAGAGGGAGCGGGCCTTCTGCTGCGGTGGCGGCGGCGGCCGTATGTGGCTAGAGGAGAACGTTGGAGAAAGAATATATGTCGCCCGTACGGAGCAGGCGCTGAAGCAGGATCCACAGACGATATGCACCTGCTGTCCGTATTGCATGACGATGTTTGAGGACGGGCTCAAGGATAAAAAGGCGGAAGATAAGGTGAAGGTCATGGACCTGTCAGAGATTGTGGCTTCTGGCCTGAAGTTGGATGGTAAGTAGCATAGATTGTATCGGCTATTTCGTTCAAAAGAGATGGTCGAAAAAGCGGTGTCCTTCCGCGGAAGGACCGGGGGAACTGGGGGTGTCCCCCAGATCCAAGAATCCCCCAAGACTGGGGGATATAGGGGGTTCACTAAGGCTTTAGGGGGATTCTCCGAAAATGGTACAATATAAGTTGGAATTCAAGTAATATCGGAGTTGCAACGGCAGCCTCGATAGATTGAGAGGAATCGTATGAGGGAGAAGGTAGAGGCAGCTTTAAAGAAGATAAGGCCGTCGCTGCAGGCTGATGGCGGCGATGTTGAACTGGTTGATGTCAAGAATGGTGTCGTAAGAGTACGGCTCAAGGGCGCATGTAATGGATGCCCCATGGCGACTATGACATTACAGCAAGGTATAACGCGTGTGATAAAGGAGCAGGTGCCTGAGGTAAAAGAGGTGGTAGCGATATAGCGGCGCTATGCTGTGTTCCGTTTGCACAATTGATAGTTATCCTCTAAAATAGTAATATGGAAATGTTTCATATGGGGAGTGGGAGTGAATCCCGCCCCCCTTTTTTATAGATTTTCCTCAGGTTCTATATCAGGGGCGGACTCGTGAAATGTAAGTAAATATGTTAAAATGGAATGTTGGAATGTGAAAAAAGTAACAATTGCTTTGGGGCAAGTGTGGCGGGGGTAAGGTTCGGAGCGCGAAACAGGAGGGAACGACGAGAATATCAGGATTACGTTGGCAATGATGTCGTCGATATATGTTATTTATGAAACTGAATGCAGAGCAGATTATGAAAGGGGGCAAAGTTGGCTAAACCAAAGGTAGCTTTTTATTGGTGTGCTTCCTGTGGCGGTTGCGAGGAGACCGTTGTCGATTTAAATGAAAATCTTTTAAAGGTGGCTGATGCCGTAGATATCGTGCTGTGGCCTGTTGCGTTGGACTTCAAGAGAAAAGATATCGAGGCCATGAAGGACAAGGAGATCGCGGTCAGCTTCATCAACGGGGCCGTAAGGATGGATGAACACGAGGAGTGGGTAAAGCTCCTCAGGAAGAAGTCGGGCCTCGTTGTGGCCTTCGGGGCCTGCGCTTGCTTCGGCGGCATACCGGGGCTGGCTAATTTCTGGGATAAAAAGACGATATTCGACAGGCACTTTAAAGAGGCGCCGTCGGTGGATAACCCCAAGGGCGTCACCCCTCAAATGAAGTCCAAGGTTGATGGCAACGAGCTTCATCTGCCTGAGTTCTTCGATACAGTTAAGACACTGGGCCAGACCATCGATGTGGATTATTACCTCCCCGGCTGTCCACCTCCACCTGATTTGGTGCTGGGCGCGGTGATGGCTATTCTGGAGGGGAAACTGCCAAAGAAAGGCAGCGTGCTGGCGCCCGATAAGGCATTGTGCGATACGTGCCCGCGCCGGGACTCGAAGCCGGAGAAGCTTTCAATCAAAGAGATGAAGCGGCCGTGGCAGATCAAGATGGATCCCACGAAGTGTTTCCTGCCGCAGGGCATATTCTGCGTAGGCCCGGCCACCCGGTCGGGGTGCGGTGAAACTTGCATCAAGGCCAACCAGCCTTGCCGCGGTTGCATGGGCCCGATGAGCGGCGTCGCCGAGCAGGGGGCTAAGTCGCTTTCCATGATCGCCTCCATCTTGGGTATCGATGAAGAGGAAAAAATGTCCGATGCGGAGGTCGCCAAGTTGATCGATGGGATTGCCGACCCCGCGGGAACGGTCTATAGATTTAGCTTGCCTTCCTCCCTTTTGGGAAGAAAGCGGATGTAAGGCATAGGAGGATAGAGAGTACATGAAGAGAATAACGATAGATCCGATTACCAGGCTGGAGGGCCATGGCAAGATAGAGATATTTCTCGATGACAGCGGCAATGTGAAGAATGCATACCTTCAGGTGCCGGAGCTTCGCGGCTTTGAAAAGTTCTGCGAAGGAAGGGTGGCGGAGGATGTGCCCAGAATCACCACCATGATCTGCGGCGTGTGCCCTACCGCTCACCATATGGCAGGGACGAAGGCACTGGATGATCTATTCAAGGTCGAGCCGACGCCTACAGCCAAGAAGATACGCGAGCTGATGTACAACGCGTTCTTTTGTGAAGATCATATATTGCACTTCGTCTTCCTGGGCGGCCCCGACTTTGTGGTCGGCCCGCAGGCTCCTGCTGCCGAGAGGAACGCGCTCGGCGTTATAGGCAAGGTGGGTTTGGAGACCGCTGGGAAGGTCATCGAATGCAGGAAGAAGATGCGCAACGTGATGCGTATCATCGCCGGTAAGCCGATTCAGCCTACCTGCGGATTGCCCGGCGGCGTATCGAAGGGGCTGACCGAGGACGAGCGCAAGCAGTGCGTCGAGGCCGGCGAATACGGTGTGGCTTTCTGCCAGGCCCTGCTCAAGATATTCGAGGATGTCGTACTGAAGAACAAAGATTTTGTCGATCTGATTCTGGGTGATGTATATAAGCTTAAGACATATTACATGGGTATGGTGGATAAGAACAACAAGGTGAACTTCTACGATGGCCTTATCCGCGTGGTAGACCCCAACGGCAAAGAGTACACTAAGTTTAAGCACCAGGACTATCTGAAGGTAATAAGGGAGCATGTTGAGCCCTGGACCTACATGAAGTTCTGCTATCTGAAGGATAAGGGCTGGAAGGGCTTTGTCGACGGCATGGATAGCGGCGTTTACAGGGTGGCTCCGCTGGCGAGACTGAACGCTTCCGACGGCATGGCTACACCGCTGGCGCAGGAGGCATACAATAAGTTTTACTCGACCCTCGGCGGCAAGCCGGTGCACAACACGCTGGCATATCACTGGGCGCGTCTTATCGAAGCTCTGTATGCAGCCGAGCGCGTGCTGGAGCTGGCGAGCGACAAGTCCATCACGTCACCCGATATCGTTAATCTGCCGACCAAGACTCCGGAGGACGGCGTCGGCATAGTTGAAGCGCCGCGAGGAACTTTGATCCATCACTACACAACTGATAAGAAAGGTATTATCACCAAGTGCAACCTGATCGTAGCTACCGCGAACAATTCCGCGGCGATCAACATGACGGTGGAGAGCGCGGCCAAGGCTCTCATAAAGAAGGGGAATGTTCCCGAAGGTATCCTTAACATGATAGAGATGGGGTTCCGCGCCTACGACCCGTGTCACGGCTGCGCCAACCACTCGCTGCCGGGCAAGACGGCGCTGGAATTGAATGTGTACGATAAAGACGGAAATCTGATGAGGAGCATGCGCCAGGGCTAAGGCGCGCAGAGTAATATCTTCATTTTGAAGAAAGGAAAGAAATGGGTAAGAAAGACACTATCGAAATGGTAATCTGTAGAGAAGGTGGGAAGATATATCTTCCTCCGTGTCAGATCAAGTGTCCCGTCGGAGAGGATATTCAGCGTACGAATGCCATGCTTTCTCTGCTCTCCACGAACAAGGACGAGGCCGCGAAGCAGGTTATGAAGATAGGCGACCAGATATACGACAAGAATTCCTTGTTCCCTATCTGCGGCTATGTCTGCGGTCTGTGCGAGAAGGAGTGCAATTATAAAGATAAAACCGGGGCCATCAGACGCAAGATGCTTAAGCGTTTCATAAGCGATTACTATGTGCCCTATCTCGATAAGAAGCCCGCATTGCCGGCTCCGACCAAGGACAAGGTCGCTATCGTCGGGAGCGGACCGGCCGGCATGATGGCCGCTTACGAGCTGTGCAAGAAGGGCTATAAGGTTACCATCTTCGAGAAGGACAAGGTGCTTGGCGGTGCCTTAAGATGTATCCCCAAGTACCGTCTCCCGGTTAAGGTGCTTGATGGTACATTGAAGAACCTTGTGAGGATATCCCATGCCGAGGTGAAGTACGATTGGTCTCTAGGAGACAGCGGTAAGATTTACAGTGGCAATACAATAGATAGCCTCAAAAAAGAAGGATTTAAGACAGTGTTTGTTGCCACAGGGACCCCTGTTGCCAGGCCACTTACAATTGAAGGGCGAATGGTAACGGGTGAAAATTACGTAGAGGGAGTGATGTTTGGTCTGCCGCTGTTATATGATGCTGGCCAAAATAAGGTGCCTAGGGATATTTTCCAGGGCAAGAAAGTACTGGTTATAGGGGGTGGCAACGTTGCATTTGATGCTGCCAGACTAGCTCGCAGGATTGGTGGTGAGGTTACACTGGTATGTCTGGAGTGCGAGGATAAGAGCAGTAGAGATGGTATCCCTGCCGATGTTGATGAGATAGAGGGTGCTACTGAGGAGGGAATAAAGATAATATACGGCAGAGGCGTCAGCGATATAGTCAGCGAGGGCGGAAAGTTCACGAAGGTGAAAGCGCCGCGCTGCATCTCCGTGTTCGATGATAAGGGATTCAACCCCAGGTTCGATTTCAAGGACTCGATAGATGTTACAGCTGATATATTATTAATAACGATAGGTCAAGGTCCAGAAAGGGCCATTTTCCAGAATGAGGGCCTTTATAACGATCAGGGCCGGCTCGATGTTGATCCGGTCACGCTCATGAGTAACAAGAAGCCCGGCGTCTTCATCGGTGGTGATGCGAGACGCATAGGATACGCTGCTGATGCAATGCTGGAAGGGATCGTGGCTGCCGAATCTATTGACCGCTTCATAAAAGGTACCGACATGAAGGCCGATAGGCAGAAGGAGTACCAGAAGGCGGAGGCCGCAAGATTAGAGAACTATAAGCCGCAGCCTCAGCTCGTGTGGAAAGAGGCTGACAAGAGGCTGAACTTCGAGATGTTCGAGAAGGGGTTCACGCTCAAGCAGGCCATCACGGAGGCGCAGCGTTGCCTCTATTGCGGCCCGTGTTTGAGCTGCAAGGGCTGCGTTGTCATGGGTCTGCAGGATGAGATTCCTGAGATAAAGGTCAACGAGGAGAAGTGCAGCGGTTGCGCCATCTGCGTCGCCGTCTGCCGCTACGATGCTCCCAAGTTGGAGAAGCGCGGAAAGTCATTTGTAGCGGTGATCGATCTGGACAGGTGCAAGCGATGCGGATTATGCGTCAGCGTCTGCCCGTCTGATTCGATAACGATGTCCGATAGCATGGGGCAACAGATGGACAAGGCATTCGCCGAGCTATCGAAGAAGAAGTAGTGACAGGATCGATAATACTTTGAAGATATTAGTTTTAGGCATAGGAAACCCGATCGTAACCGACGATAGTGTCGGGTTGAAGGTCGCCAGGCTTATCAAGGAACGCAGGCCCGAGCTCGATGTGGTCGAGGCCTGCTCCGGCGCCATGGGGCTTTTCGATTATGTGATCGATCAGGACAGGGTCATATTGATCGATTCCATCAAGACCGAGAACGGCGTGCCCGGCGAGGTTTATCGAATGCGCATAGATGATTTGAACCCAACGCTGAGGCAGCATTCATCGCACGGGCTGGATATCGCCAGCGCGCTGAAGATCGGTGAGGGATTGGGCTACAAGATGCCTGAGGCCGTGAACATTTATGCTATCCAGGTTAAAGATAATATCAGGTTCGGCGAAGAGTGTACCGCAGAGGTAGCGCAGAGGATACCACTCATCGCCCAGCAAATAATTGAGGAGGAAGATTTATGAGCGCTTACGCTCCTAAGATCGTGGTATTTACCTGCAACTGGTGCCAGCGTGGAGGGACCGATTTAAGTGCGATTACCAAGGAATGCGGAATGCCGGCTGTGAAGATAGTGAAGTCCATGTGCTCCGGAGCGGTGTCTCCGGCACATATTTTGCGCGCCTTCAAGAGCGGCGCCGATGGGGTATTCGTGGTCGGGTGTCCGCTGGGCGACTGCCATTACATCAGCGGAAATTACAAGGCGCGGCGCCGGGTCAAATTGATGAAGACCGTTCTATCCCAGCTTGGAATCGAGCCGGAGAGATTGGGCATAGCACTGTTGTCCGAGGCGGAGGTGGCAAAGTTCAAGACTGCGCTAACCAAGTTTGCCGATAACGTCTCCAGCCTAGGTTCGCTCAGCGGCACAAAAGCGGGAGTGAACTAGGAAGGGAAACGATACAACGGTTCGCGCAGCAATTTGTCTTCGTGCGCGATCAGGAACAGGCTACGTTTATACGGATTCACCGACCGGCTGGCTAGAGCGGTCGGTGGACTTTTTTTCGGAGTGATGCGAGGGTGATGTGAAGGCAGTGAGGATAAAGGTTAATGGTGTTGTGCAGGGGGTCGGGTTCCGGCCCTTTGTGTACCGCATTGCGCATGAGCATGGCGTCACGGGCTGGGTGCGGAATACCTCCGGCAATGTAGAGATCGAGGTTGAAGGGAAGAAACGCGCAGTCGATAGCTTTGTCGCTGCCCTCAGGTCGGAAGCCCCGCCTCTAGCCCGTATCGATCATATCGATGTCGCCTCATGCCCTCCGCAGGGGTATACCGGTTTCGAGATTCGAGAAAGCCTAAGCGCGGCAGGCGAGTATCAGCTGGTCTCGCCGGATATCGCTACGTGCAGCGATTGCCGGCGGGAGATATTCGAAGCAAAAGATCGCCGCCGCCGCTACCCGTTCACCAACTGCACCAACTGCGGCCCGCGTTTCACCATCATCGACGATATTCCCTATGACCGTGCCAACACGACTATGCGCAAGTTCCGCATGTGCAAGTTGTGTCAGCGTGAATACGATGATCCGCTGAACCGCCGTTTTCATGCCCAGCCTAACGCATGTCAGGTTTGTGGCCCACGCCTTTCGTTAGTCGATAATAAAGGCAATCCAGTAGCTTGTGATGATTCGCTCGCCGCCTCGGCCCAGCTTTTACATGATGGCAAGATCCTGGCGATTCGCGGCCTCGGCGGTTTCCAGCTGGCCTGCGACGCGACGGATGTTAAAGTGGTCAAGCTGCTTCGGAAGCGCAAGCGGCGTCCCAGCAAGCCCTTCGCCCTGATGTTTACCTCGATCGAGGAAATCGAAAAGCATTGCTTGGTGTCGAAGAAAGAGAAGGAGCTGCTGCGTTCGCCTGAAGCTCCGATCGTTTTGCTGAAGTGGAAGCATAAAGAGTCGAACGTTGCGCCGGCCGTAGCAGATAGGTTGAATTACCTGGGGGCCATGCTGCCGTATACTCCCCTGCATCATCTGCTTATGAGCGATGCCGGTATCCCGCTAGTGATGACCAGCGGCAATTTCAGCGAGGAGCCGATAGCCAAGGATAACGATGAGGCGCTGCGCCGGCTTGGCGGCATAGCCGATTATTTCCTGCTGCACGATCGTGATATCTATGCCAGATACGATGACAGCGTTTGTATCGTAGAGCGGGAGCCGCAGACGGTCAGGCGCGCCCGGGGCTATGCCCCCTACCCTATCAAGCTGGGATTCGATTCGATGCAGATCCTGGCATGCGGGGCCGAGCTTAAAAATACGTTTTGTCTTACCAAAGGCAGGCACGCATTCATCAGCCAGCACATAGGCGATATGGAAAACGCCGAGACGCTGGAGCACTACGAGAACACCGTCGAGCTGTACAAGCAGCTGTTCCGTATCGAGCCAGAGGCAATAACATACGACATGCATCCCGAGTACCTGGCCACGAAGTACGCGCATCGTGTCGGGGAGTCGTCGGATTTGAGGATGGTGCCGGTGCAGCACCACCATGCGCACATCGTCAGCTGTATGGCTGATAACGCGGTCGCAGGGCCCGTCATCGGCGTGGCGTTCGACGGCACCGGCTACGGTGCGGACGGTGCGATATGGGGTGGCGAGTTCCTCGTCGCGGAACTGGGGAGGTTTGACAGGGTGGGGCATCTTGAGTACATTCCGCTGCTTGGCGGCGAGGCTGCGATCAAGAAACCTTATCGCATGGCACTGGGTTATATCTGGTCACTGCTGGGCGAGGATACCCCGCTGGATGGTTTGCCCCTGAACAAGCTCGGTTCGAGCGAATTGGGATTATTGAAGCAGCAATTGAAGCGCGGGTTGAACTGTCCGTCTACCTCCAGCGCCGGCCGCCTGTTCGATGCGGCCTCTGCTATCACTGGCGTATGCACAGAGATTAGCTACGAGGCGCAGGCGGCTATCGAGTTGGAGATGGTCGCTGAAGGAGAGCGCCGCAGCCGTAGTGTAAAGCCATATCCTTTCGATATTGCCGAGCAGGACGGCTTGCGGGTGGTCAAGCTGGAGAAGCTGATAGCTGCGATAGCAAAGGATGTCAGAGGCGGCGTCCCGACATCGCGAATATCACTCAAGTTTCACAGGACTATGGCGCAGATGGTGCGCGAGATTTGTTTATCGATATCGAAGGATACCGGGATTAAGGTCGTGGCCCTCAGCGGCGGCGTGTTCCAGAATCGCCTTCTTATGCGATTGGTAGTCGAGTCATTGGAAACAGATGGATTTAAGGTGTTAACTCATCGTGATGTCCCCTGCAATGACGGTGGCATCTCGCTGGGCCAGGCGGTTATTGCAAACTTCGTGCTTTCGGGATAGCATAATCGTGGGGATATTAAAGTCCGAATAAGTTATGTAAAGATTATTAGCTATGTGTCTTGCAGTTCCCTTATTGATAAAATCGATTAACGGTAAGGACGCCCATGCGGAGATAGGCGGCGTGTCCCGTCCCGTCAGCCTCTGGCTTACTCCTGAAGCGAAGGTCGGGGACTACGTTCTGGTGCACACCGGCTATGCCATCAGCGTGTTGAACAAAGCGGAGGCCGAGGAGACACTGCGGCTGCTCGTTAAGATTGCCGCTATGGATGGGGTCGAGGGTTGAAGTTCATCGATGAGTTCCGCCGCTCCGATCTGGCGAAGGGCTTAGTCTCCCGCATCGCTCAGCGTTCCAGGACCAACGTGCGCTTCATGGAGTTTTGCGGCGGCCACACGGTAGCGATATTCAAGTATGGGATCCGCCAGCTGCTGCCATCGAGTATTGAGATGGTATCCGGCCCAGGCTGTCCCGTATGCGTTACCTCAAACTCGGATATCGATAAGTGTATCGCATTTGCTCAGTTGCCCGGGGTGATAGTAGCGACCTTCGGCGATATGCTCAAGGTGCCGGGCAGCCGCTCCAGCTTACAGCGCGTGAAGGCCGAGGGGGCGGACGTGCGCATGGTGTACTCCGCCCTGGATGCGCTTAGCATGGCGAGAGATAATCCCGATAAGTCTGTGGTCTTCCTCGGCATCGGTTTCGAGACCACCGCGCCCACCATCGCCGCGTCCATCCTTCAGGCGCAGGAACAGAGAATCAAGAACTACCATGTGTTTTCGATGCATAAGCTCACCCCTCCCGTGGTAAAAGCCGTCCTCGATACGGGCGAGGTAAAGATCGGCGGGATCGTGTGCCCTGGGCATGTCAGCGTGATCACCGGCTCGCAGGCGTGGGAATTCATCGCAAAGGATTACGGCATCCCCTGCGTCGTCTCCGGGTTCGAGCCTCTCGATATACTTCAATGCGTCTCAATGCTAGTGGAGCAGGTGGAGAGCGGCCGCTCTGAAGTTGAGATCGCCTACAGCCGCGGCGTGTGCCATGAGGGGAATGTTGAGGCGCAGAAGCTGATGCATCGCGTCTTCCAGCCCTCACCTGCAGAGTGGCGCGGCATAGGCCAGGTGCCCGGCAGCGGACTGAAGCTGAGGGAGAAATATTCGCGCTTCGATGCCGAACGCGTTTTTGAGATAGAGCCCGGCGAGTCGTATGAACCTGAAGGGTGCATCTGCGGTGAGGTCCTCCGTGGTGTAAAGACGCCGCACGATTGCGCACTGTTTAATACCATTTGTACTCCTCAATCGCCGGTGGGCCCGTGCATGGTGTCCTCCGAGGGCACCTGTGCCGCGTATTATTTGTATGGCGGTGACAACCGTGGCTGAGCACGATAAGATTCTGCTGGCGCACGGCAGCGGCGGCAAGATGGCCCATGAGTTGATATCCAAAAGCTTCGTCCGCGAGTTGAGCAATCCGCTACTAGCCAAGCTGGACGACTCGGCGGTCGTGCCCTTCAGCGGCAAACTGGCGTTCACCACCGACAGCTATGTGGTGAGCCCGATTTTCTTCCCCGGCGGGGACATCGGTAAGCTGGCGGTGTGCGGCACGGTGAACGATCTGTCCATGTCCGGCGCGAAGCCGCTTTATCTGAGCCTGGCGTTTATTATAGAGGAAGGTTTTCCATATGAGGATCTGGCGAAGGTCGTTGCGTCAGTGAAGGCGGCGGTCACCGAGGCGGGGGTAGAGATAGTTACCGGCGATACGAAGGTGGTACATCGCGGGAGCGCGGACAAGCTCTTTATCAATACCTCCGGAATCGGGATGATTCCCCAGGGTGTAAATATATCGGGTTCGAACGCGGGACTGGGGGATGTGGTAATACTGAGCGGCACCATCGGCGATCACGGCATCGCTGTGCTCAGCAAGCGGGAGGGCTTGAGTTTTTCGACAAAGCTTAAGAGCGATTGCGCACCCCTCGGGGGCCTGGTTGCAGACATGCTGAAAGCAACCCACAATATCAACTGTCTGCGCGATCCGACCAGGGGCGGGCTGGCTACAATATTGAATGAGATAGCGCAGCAGTCGAATGTTGGTATAAGGATCGATGAAGAAGCGATACCGGTGCGCGAGGAAGTCATGGCCGCCTGCGAGATGCTGGGCCTCGACCCGCTGTACATCGCGAACGAGGGCAAGCTGATAGCGATTGTTCCGTCGGCGGATGCCAGGGCCGTGCTGAAAGCTATGAAGAAGCATAAGTATGGCAAAGAGGCTGCTGTCATCGGCAAGGTAACGGAGGACAAGCCGGGCCGTGTCGTTATGAACACCAGGATCGGATCGTCACGCATCGTAGATATGTTGACAGGCGACCCGCTTCCCAGGATATGTTAGTGATTTTATGAAGAAATAGGTGTCATTCCGGCGGAAGCCGGAATCCAGAGGAAAACCCAGCGTCATTGCGAGGAGCTATAAGCGACGAAGCAATCCCAACTTGTAAGGTACAAGAATCAAAAGAGATTGCTTCGCTACGCTCGCAATGACAAAAAGAGTGGGGGATGTCAGGGGGTTCATTATTTAACATGCATGAACTTGCTATCACGCAGGGCCTGATTAATCTCGTGCTGGAGCATGCCAGGAAGGCCGGGGCCAAGAAGGTGCTGCGGGTCAATGTGGTCGCCGGAGAGCTCAGCGGCTTCGTCGATGAGTGCATGCAGTTCTACTATGATCAGCTCAGCAAGGGCACTATCGCTGAGGAGGCCAAGCTATCGTTTAAGAGGGTTCCTACTCAGGGTCGTTGCCGCGATTGCGGGCATGAGTTCATAATTGAAGAGTTGAACTGGATATGCCCGGAATGCAAGAGCAATAATATTCAGCTTATAAAGGGGATGGAGCTGTTTGTAGAGAGTATAGAGGTGGACTGATATATGGAAATAAAAGTGCTTAAAGATATACTCAGCGCCAACGACCGCATCGCGCAGGAGAACCGGAAACTGCTCGATAGAAAAGGTGTGTTTGCGATCAACGTGATGGCATCTCCGGGCGCCGGGAAAACGAGCGTGATCCTGCGTACTATCAGCGGCCTTAAGAGTAAGGTCAGGATTGGTGTAATAGAAGGCGATGTCAGCTCCAGAATAGATGCTGACAGGATAGCGAAAGAGAATGTGCCGGTGCTTCAGATAAACACCGGAGGCGAGTGTCACCTGGATGCCAATATGGTGCAAAGGGCGCTCAAGGACATGCCGCTCGGCGAGATCGATATCCTGTTGATTGAGAATATCGGCAACCTCATCTGTACCGCCGAATTCAAGATCGGCACGCACAAGAACCTCGTAATCGCAAGCGTTCCCGAGGGCCACGACAAGCCGCTAAAGTATCCCCTGATGTTCACGGTCGCGGACGTGATACTGGTCAACAAGATGGACCTGCTGCCCTATTCTAACTTCGATCTAAAAGCTTATAGAAAGGCCGTCAAGGGGCTTAATGAGAAAGTAGAGGTCATAGAGATATCCTGCACTACCGGACAGGGAATTAAGCAGTGGCTGGAATGGCTGAAAAATCAGGCAGGTAGATTGCCGAATAAAGAAAAGTAAAATGCAGATATTTTCCCCTCCAAAATGAATTATCATTGTAATAGCGTAATCATCAATAAGCCATGCAAATGATGTACATTGTATTCCACTCCCCTTTATGGGGTATTTATAGGTGATTAAGTTTGGGTATTGACAAGGCTGTAAAGCGATGGTAAACCACCCGGGTTATCTCCGAATATTCTATAGAGAGACAATAGTAACTAAAATAAAATAATGTGCCCCGCATGAGATGGTACCTCACCGGGGCTATGGATGAAGAGGCATCCGAATGGATATGAAGACTGATACATAGAGAAGAGCATCCTTAGAGTGGCGCGGGACTAAGGACGATATCCGTAACTTTTTAACTTTACGGTCAAATCAAGGATATCGCGGATAGCGGATACCTCGAACGGCTTATGGACAAAGAACATGGGGCCTAATGTCATCGCCTCCGTAGCAATGGGGCTTTCACCGTAACCGCTGACTATGATCACTACAGCATCGCTCTTGATGGCCTTCAGATGACGCAGCACCTCCACCCCACTCAATCTCGGCAGTACAAGATCGAGGAAGATCAGGGAAAACTTCTGTCTATCCAACACTTCAATCGCCTTTTCCCCGCTGTTCACCACAACCACACTATAACCCTTACTTTTAACGACATCTTGCAACATGTCGCAAACCACAGCATCATCGTCAACAATAAGTACCGTATTTCCATTCTCCTTGGACTTGAGGTTAAGGAAACTAGTGACGTCCTCCTGCCGAAACCTGCGATCACCACGAGGACCGATACGGTAGCTCTTTATCAGCTCTTGATCACTCCACTGCCTTACCGTATTGGGATGCACATTAAGTAGCTCAGCTACTTCCTGCACCGTAAGTAGTTTTACCGACATCTTGTCCATCTTACTACCTCCTTAGCTCCCAATGATGATAAGCTGAATATTTATTTGTAATGCGTTATCATATATTATCTAACTTTATGTTATTATATCATATAATATCTTATATTGTCAAGCATTGCTTTAAACTCTTCTTCTTAACATTAGTTAACACAAATTTATATATGTTAACAAAACTTAATTGCCAAGTTGATGATGTCCAGGTATCCTCTGGGGATATACAAATTTTGCGAACTAGAGGATGCGGGAATGTAACGTCTAGGATGGCAAGGTCAAACTGGTGATACTAGCAAGCCTTGCAGCTCTGTGGCTATATCATCGGTATCAAGATCAAAGAGGAAAGAGGTCAACTCACTACAAGTTGATATGGGAAATCCCGGCTAAGGCCGATATCCTCAACTTTTTAACTTTACGGTCAAATCAAGGATATCGCGGATAGCGGATACCTTGAACGGCTTGCGGACGAAGAATGTGGGGCCTAAGCTCATCGCCTCCGTAGCAATGGGGCTTTCACCGTAACCGCTGACTATGGCCACTACAGCATCGCTCTTGATGTCCTTTATATGACGCAGCACCTCCGCCCCACTCAACCCCGGCAGTATGAGATCGAGGAAGATCAGGGAAAACTTCTGTCTATCCAACACTTCCACCGCTTTTTCCCCGCTGTTCACCGCGACTACACTGCAACCCTTACTTTCAACGACACGCCGCAGTAGACTGCAAACCGCAACCTCATCGTCAACAATGAGCACCGTATTCTCAATATCCTTAGACTTCAGGTTAAGGAAACTAGTGACGTCCTCCTGCCGAAACCTGCGATCACCACGAGTACCGATACGGTAGCTCTTTAGCAGCTCTTGATTACTCCACTGTCTTACCGTATTGGGGTGCACATTAAGTAGCTCAGCTACCTCCTGCACCGTAAGCAGTTTTGCCGGTGCCTCAGTCATCTCTCCAGCTCCTTAGTTCCCAATAGTGTTAAAGATAGTATAAGTAAATATAGGTTAAAATAAGACACGTAGGGTTATTTATACAACACTCTTTAGTAATTGTCAACTATTTTATCGAGCATTACTCAAAGAACTATATTATAGTGGTTTAAGGTAGCATCAGTAACTTTGGAAATCATGTAGGTAACTTAAGGTATCTATAGGATAATAGAAATTGACTTGCAGAGTGCACAAGGTCATAGTAATTACACAGGTGTAGCTGGTTTTTTAATTGTTTTTTTATTTGGGAAGTCAATAAAACATAGAATCTTGCCCGATAGGAGCACTGGCTAGGTGGCTCGAATTTTTAGTGGAATACCGACAAGAAATTAGGGAAAACGATGAAAAGGCCAATTGTTGCGATTTTAACGGTTTCAATAGTGCTATCGGGAGTGTTTTTTGCCGCTATGCCGGCGACGGCGGCGACGGAGACCCTCGTTGGTCAGGCCTACGCCAATTGGGAAGTGGGCGCCTTGAGTATCCAAGGCTCAGTTCCCGGAGCTGCATACAGTGGCAACGTGAACATCTACAACAACTACGGTGACCGTCTAGGTAAGGTTGGGTTCAAAGTAGACACGGGGGCCAACCTGGGTCGCACCAACGGTGCAGGCGATGATGGCGTCGCCAGCGTAGGCTTCGCATTCAAGTTCAAAGGTTACAACGGCGCTGCAGACTGGCAGAACACAGTTCCCTTCGCCTTCGGAACGAAGGGCGGTCGAGATGCCATCTGGACGCCGCAGTTCTATAACCCAGGCATCCTCGTGGTCTATATGGCTCAATTCGCGACGGACAATGGCCCCGGCGATCAGGATCCCACTGTGGGATGCATCAAGATGGGTGACTTCCGCGCCATTGACGGCGACTCACTCGCCTACGGCGTGAACAGGCCTAACAAGGTAGTCTTCCAGCAACTGGTCGGAACGACTTGGAAGCAGATCGGCCGCACCAACGGCCCCGGCGATGACGGTAATCTGATTTCCTTCACCGTGCTGACGGTCCGAACGGGCTACACACTCGATGGGGCAGGAAAGATTGTGAACGTCAACCAGGCTGTGCCCATCGCGCAGGTCAACGGCGTTACGTACGGTAAGTACCTTGGTTTGCAAACGCCGAACTACGGGAACAACATCGGGACCCAGAGTATGCTGCGCTTGCCCAAGCTGCCGTGACCGCGGTAGAGTAGGCTCGCATTTAGCAGATAAGAACAACCCGCTTTTTATAGCGGGTTGTTTGTTTATTAAGAATAAACATTTCAAAGCAACGGCCGGACTGACCTTACTCCCAGAACTATTATCACTACCGGATAGAGTCCAGAGGCTCTTTGATTATAATGCTGGCGGATTGTACGTAAAACCTGTGTCGGTCGGCACTATATCGTAGTATTTAATCGAACTTGGCGCCGCACTCGCCGCAGAACCGTGCTCCTGCCTGGCTCGGCGCTCCGCACTTGGGACATTTCGTCAATCCAAGCGGTTTTCCGCAGTTATTGCAGAACTTGCCCGTGCCGGCAGGTTTCCCGCATAGTGGGCATAGCGTTTGTTTGCTCTCGATCTCACCGGAAAAGACCTTTGTTTCTGATGCCTTTGCCCTGATATCGGCTGCCATCTTCTCCGCCCTGGAAGCAGCTATCTCGGTGCTCTCACGCGGCGCCTCTTCAACGCATAGCCCTTCCTGCTCGTTCCAGTCGTTCTCGCAGACGTATTTCTTGCACCTGGGGCAGCGCTGGAAATGTCCTTTAGCTTCATTCTGAGCTACTTCAAACGCTTTCTCGTGCTCCTTATGCCAGTCAGGTGACATACCCTCGAATCTTTCGCTGATAGCATCGGTGCCACGCTGGAGGCCATAACCGGCGCCGGAGAACTTGCCTGTGGCCTGTGTGGCGGCGTCTACAAAACTCCCCAGACCTTTAAAAAACTTTCCCTTCTTATAGGTCTTTGATTCGATGAACCCGGTTTTATAGCCTTCGCGGCAGAGGTCACAGTAGAATGTGAACTGGAACCCTGCATTGGTGCTGTTATCCTGGAAATTGCTTGTGAAAGGTTGCAGACTCATGTTACCCCCTTATTTCAATGGTTTACCGCATTTAATACACTTATCGCCGATGGGCGTTTGCTCGGTTTTGCATTTGCGATTGGGACAGACAACCGTCAGCCGAGCGTTACAGTGTTCGCAGTAATCTCCGAAGAAGTTTACTTTACCACACTTCGGGCAGGTAATTTCCAGCGACAGTCCGCAACGGCCGCATTTCTTCCAGCCCTTCTCGATCTGAGATTGGCATTTGGGACATCTCAATGGACCGAGCGGGTTCACCTTTCCACAGATGGGACAAACGGCTGAATCAAGTGGAATCAGCTTGTCACAGTAACGGCAAGGATGCTTATAACCGGGCATAGAACCTCCCTTCATCGCCTGCTGTTTATTACCTCATTTTAATTATAGCTACATCGATAACGCGGCGCAAATAGCAGTTGTTATATATTGTCAATATATTACGATCTAGCCCTTCTGCCGCTGACGGTAAGCATTGATGTAACGGCCGGCATGACGGTCACGGCCCAGCACCAGATCGATAGCCAGTATCATATAGCGCACCTGGCTTACATTTACAATGGGGCAGGTTATACCCGCTGCAATAGCCATCGCCAGAAAGACGCCATTCAGCAGGTTGCGTTCCGGCATGCCAAAGGAAATGTTGCTGCCCCCGAACGTCATATTGACCCCTAATTCCGCTTTTACCTTGCGAATGGTATCAATGGTTACGATACCTGCCTTGTTGTCAACTCCAACGGCCATAGCCAGACAGTCGATGATCACATCTTCGCGCGGTATGCCCAGCGCCTCAGTGCTGTCGACGATTTTGTGGGCAATATTTACACGTGCCTCTGCGTTACTCGGGATGCCGTTCTCATCCATTGTCAGTCCGATAACCGCTGCCCCGTATTCTTTAACCATAGGCAGTATACCCTGTATGGAACGCGTTTCACCATTTACCGAATTGATGAGTGGTTTCCCGCGATAAACCTTGATTGCTGCTTCGAGCGCCTTGGGATTGTGACTATCCAGGCAAAGAGGTACGTCCACTACATCCATTACGGCCTGTACTGCCTTCGGTAACAGGGCCGTCTCATCGTGGCCGGGCACCCCGACGTTGACATCAAGGATATCGGCCCCGGCTTGTACCTGGGCAATGGCTTCTGTCTGGATGGCTGCCATATCACCGGACTGCAGCGCGGCGGCCAGCTTTTTCTTGCCTGTAGGGTTGATGCGCTCTCCGATGAGCACTGTGGGCCGAGTACTGCTTATCAGTACCTCTTTTTTTTCGGATGATATTCTCGTTTCCATCAGTCACTCCATACCATAGGTTCAATTCGCGTTGCTTTGGTGTAAATTTTATCAAAACCGGGTGTAGTGGACAGTTCAATATATTGAATCCGGCGGGCGAGGTCTTGAGCTTCGAGCCGCTTGCTTTTGGATATCAGTGCCATGCGCGCTCCCGTGCCGGCGGCGTTTCCCACTTGACGGAAGCGTTCCAGCGGCAGCGATGGAAACATGCCAATTGTTATCGCGCTAGTGAGGTCAAGGTAGCTTCCAAAGGCTCCGGCGACGATAACCTGATCTATATGCTTCTCAGCAATACCTTTCGATCGCAGCAGCACCTCGATGCCGGTGCGCACTGCTGCCTTGGCCAGCTGCAGCTCTCTTACATCGTGCTGCGTTATGGTGATCGCCTTGTGCCTGCTACTCTCCTCTGCGGATACAATTACGAACTCGCGCTGGCCGTTCTCAATACGCACCAGCGGATGGTCTTTCATTTTCCCCCCGGCGTCCAGCACGCCGGCCTGATAAAGCTGGCTCACGGCGTCGATAATGGCGGAACCGCAGAGACCTATTGCAAGGACTCCGCCGATAGTATGGTACTGCACTTTGTTGTCTACTAACTTAAGCCGGTCTATAGCCCCCGACGCCGCCTTCATACCATACTTGATATGTCCTCCCTCGAAGGCCGGGCCCGAGGCGCAGGATACGCATGATATCTCGCCTTTGCTGACGAGGGATATCTCCGTATTTGTCCCGATATCGATTGCAAGCACTGTTTTGTCGATGTGAGTTACACCTGATGCTAATAGCATGGCCACATGGTCCGCGCCGACGAACCCGGCGACGTTGGGCAAGAAGTGTACATAGGATCCTGGAGCGAAGTGCAAGTCCAGGTTGCGAGCCTTTATGTCTATTGCATCTTTCGTCGATGGGACAAAAGGTAGCCGCAACAATTGCTCAACGGGAAGTCGCAGGGCCAGGTGATGCATGGCGGTATTGCCAACGGCCACGGTTTCAATTATGTCATCTAACTTTACCCTGGCCTCTCTGCATAAGTGGGCAGCCAGTTTGTTTAAGGCATCAAGGGCCAGTTGCTGCATCTGAATTCCGCCGGACGAGGAATCTCTGGCATATACCAGCCGAGTAATGACATCGTCGCCGTAGATGGCTTGCGGGTTTGAGATACCTTGCGCAGCAAGGGTGTGGCCGTTATCCAGATCCAGAAGGTACCCTGCAATTTTGGTCGTCCCCAGGTCGATGGCTAATCCCAGGCTCCTGCTCGGCCACGGCCTTAAAGCTATAACCTCATCGCCCCGTACCGAAGCCTGGATCAGGCCGTCGGGTGGCATTACCGCTGATGCAAAGATGCTCAGGACTTCATTATCAATAGTGCTGCATTTGATTTTGTGTTGTTGCCATAGAGCCTCGATCACTGTATCTTCTTTGATATCAGCGATCGAATGTAAGGCAGGTTGCAATGTGAGGCAGTATTCTTTGACCGGCGGTTCCACATCAGCGGGTGTTTCCATTCCATCCGCCTGTGCACGCTGCACCGTTGTTAGAGATTCGGATGGGATGTTTATCACGCAATGCCCGAGAGGTCTGGTCCGGCAGGCAAGCCTGTAGCCATCCCTCAGTTCCTGCTGAGAGAATGCCTGTTGCTCATCAGGAGTGATAGCGGAGACGCGTCCGTCCAGCACCTGTACCCTGCACTGGTGGCATGTCCCGCGTCCGCCGCAGATGTTTACTAGGTCTAGACCAGCGCTGCGTGTAGCTTCCGAGATCGTCTGGTCTTTGCGAATACGTATTTTAAGGGCCAGCGGTTTGAATTCTATTTCATACATTGATATACCTAGTAGGTTTTTGGAATTGCTTTTTCAGTAACTGATTAAGTATAGCTTTACTGGTCGCTGCTGGCGTAATCAACTATCAAGGGTGGAAGTTGAGAAGCGATTAGAGGCTAAGGGGATACCTGCCGTATCTATGTGCGGCATCGACCATCCACTTGAGCCTGACCGGGTCCACTGTTGGATGGGAATGCGACGTCGACAATATGTATCCGCCGCCTCGAGCAGCATCGCGTATGGCTTTCTTTACCGCATCTTCCACTTCCTGCTGTGTGCCTTTGACCATAAGGTAAGACACGTCCATGTTACCGATAAGGACCAGCTTATGCCCTACCTGCTCCCGCACCCGCCCCAATTCCATTCCAGCCGTTGGCTCCAGGGTTATGATTCCGTCAAAGCCCCACTCGATGAATTTGTCCAGCAGGGCATAGATATTACCGCAGCAATGAAAAACGAACTTGCGTTTTCGCTCGTGGACGAACTGCGTCACCCTCCTGTAGCTTTCTCCGAGGAACTTCTCGATAAGCTCCGGGCGCATCATGGGCCCGGTCTTCTGCCCCAGGTCGTCGCCGCCCAGAACCACTTCAACGTCCGATTTCATGACGGCATCCAGGCTCTTGAGATAGAGCTCAGTGTGAAAATCAATCACCTTTTTCACAAAAGCGGGCTTCTGATATATTAATCTGGTGAAGTTCACAAATCCTATCGGCTGCCAGCTGTTCTCGAATATGCCCGGCGCGGCGTAACCGATGGGATATATCCTGTCTCCATAGCTATTAAGCTTTTTATGGAAGCTGACGATGTTCGTAATCATATCCTCGAAGAGTGGAGCCCTTTTCTGTACCCATTGCTCCCATTTATCCTCGGTATCACACAGTGCGCGGCTATAGTTAACCGCTATATTGCCGTCAGCATCGGCAGCCAGGTCCCAGATCCTGCCGAATGGATCGTACCAGGACCAACCTGAGGAAGCCCGGGAGTCTTTGTCCAGTTTCATGATGGCGTATATGGTCCAGTTGGCGTCAAATCCAAGCTTGATAGCGCCTTCAAGGGCTCCCGCAGTATTACTGTAGTACATGTTGTTCCAGAACCAGTTTGTATTTAAGAGTGCTTTGATCGGATATCCTAACAACGGTTTGTGCAGAAGGCCGACGAAGTCAGTGGGCTTTCTACCCAGTATACTATTGACCGTGGCCGGGTCCATGATAAGCCCCATAACTGGCACCTGGTCCGGCTCCTCATGGTTCATTGCAGTGAGGAAGCGTTCCTTGAAGTTCATTTAGAGATACTCCATCCCTTAATGATGTCCAGACCGGTAATAGCGTCAGGCGCGAAGGCATCCGCTGCTATGTCATCGGCAACCCTTTGCGAGAGTGCCGCCCCGCCGATGACGATTTTAACCCCTTCCCTGAGGCCTTGTTTTTTAAGCTCCTGGATAACCTTTCCGAGTTCTGGCTCTGTAGATGTAAGCAGGCAGGACATCCCCAGAGCAATTGGCTTATGCTCCCTGACGGCACTGACGAATTTACCCGTTGGCACGTCTACACCAAGGTCGACCACTTTGAAGCCAGCGCTCCTGGCATAGTTGATGAATATATTCTTGCCAAGGTCGTGCAGATCGCCGGCCACCGTTCCGATAAGGATAGTCCCCTGCGATTGTGAAGGCTCTGACTGCATGAGAGGTGATAGCAAATTCATGATCTCTTTGGAGATCTCGCCGGCATAAACCAGCTCTGAGAGGAACCACTCGCCATTCTGGAACCTCTTTCCCACCACCTGCAAGGCTTGGGTAACGGCATCGACGGCTTCTTTCACTGCAGATTTGTTTTGTGACTTAACCACCTCATCGACAGCCTTGAGTGCAGCATCCATGTCCAGTGCCAGCAGTCCATTTTTTATATGTTCAATGTTGTCGATTTTCTTTTTCCTTTCTATATAAGCTCGACGCTTAGCCTATACAGCTATAGAAGATCGATGTAGCGCTTCAAGGTTGAATTCTTTGAAGGTATATTACATTTCTCCTGTGGTTATGTCAATGCTATCAAGCTTGACAAGAAATATAATGTAAGCTAGAGTATTGCCCATGTGGGTTGTTATTTTAGATTAATTGGGGGTAGTAATATCTACTCTGGTATCTCTTACGCATTCAAAAAGATCGGTAGAATACCTGAGAACTATGCAGGAGATATAGGACAATCAATAAGAAAAGTAGTATAATAATCGCCTACCAGCTACATTACTTCGCAATAAAATATATAGTCATAAGCTATTAACTTTGAGGAGGTTTCGGCAATGTACAAAACAAAGGTTACGAAACAGGATGCGGAGAAACTGTTGGCTGATGTCCCTGAGGAGCGTTCGTTCTGGTGCAGCGATGGGCGAGTATTCAGGAACATGAGGGATTTGAGCGATGGCCTGGCCAATATGTCAGATGAGACCTTTAACTATCACTTAAACGATGAGAAGCATGACTTCAGCAACTGGCTTCAAGATGTAGTGGAAGACGAGAAGCTGGCAAAGGACCTGTCAAATACGATAACCCGGCGTGAAGCGGCAAAACGGGTGAACGACAGGGTCACGCTTCTGAATATGAAATTATAGACTTTGTAGAAAAACTAGGTATACCTGGCAATATTAATAGTTCTGCATAGAGAATGAGCTTGACGTTGGGCACTAGAGGGTTCAAGGCTCGGCTAAGGACTATGAGATCCCCAAGAAGTGGCTGAAGGGCTGAAGAGGCAAAGTATGGCATATTGTATTAAATGTGGTTGTAAGATAGAAATTGAAGCAGCATACTGTCCAGAATGTGGTAAAAAACTTGAGAATGAATTATTAAGAAGAAAAGGTGTTACAAGATATATAGCAAACACTATTCGTGAGAAGGCTCAAGAGCAAGCAAATGCTGAAGGAGAGTGGCCTCAACATAGATTCAGTGCGAAGAATGTTATGCTGTTACTACTAATAATTGTCTTTTTCGGTATCGCCATTGGTTTAATCCTTTATCTGTATTTTGGTATATTACATTAATTTGATGAAGGTCACTTTATTTGTTAATCATCCCACCGTATACGTCCCCGTGCCAACCGCGATCATTACACCCTCTTCGTTGTGCAACTCCATGCGTGTTACGGCTACCTTGTTTCCAGCCCGCAATATATGGCCAGCGGCAGTAAAATGTTTACCTTTTCCCGGGCGGATATAATCTATTCTCAGGTCTATTGTACCTATCTTGCTCAACCTTTCAACCTGCTTATCGAACAGTTTAGATCTAACTTCTTTAAAAATGTGCAGATAAACGGCATGTCCGCCTGCGATATCGAGTATGGATGATATGACCCCGCCATGAAGAGTGCGATATATGGGATTACCGATAAGTTCATCGCGTATGTCGAATGTGATTACACCTGTGTCCAGTGTAGGCGAGTCTACGCTATAATCTAAGACATCGTTAAAAGAAGGGCTAGCCTTTTCTACAAAGAACTCGATCATCGCTTTCAGTTTTTCATCATTTACATTGACTTTTATTACCATTCACTTATTCCAGTCTATATGTACTATGAGTTGACCTACACCTCAGCTATGGTCTAGACTGCTTCAACTTTTAGAACGTCTGACCAGTTGCACTGACCCCATGGAGCATGTAGAAAAACACACACCGCATCCGAGGCATTTGTGCGTGTCCACATGTGCACAATCATCTACCTCTATAGCGTCGAAAGGGCAGCGGTCAACGCAGTCACTACATGCATTACAGGTGGACTCATCGATCTGGGCAACGAATGGGGAAGGTGTCAGTACGTTGACCCCCGTCTTTTTTAAGCAGACGAAGAATACACAGCAGTCGGTGCAACAATTGCAGATGAAATCAAGGGGATCGTAAGTGTGCACCAAGCCGTCTTTATTGCTCTTTCGTAGAACCTCTATAGCTTCCTCATAACTTATCGCTCGGCACATGCCATGCTCGACACCCCATCGGGCTGTCTCACCCATGAAAATGCATGTTTCCAGCAGATGGTCACAGTGATTACCGGGGTCAGCGATCCAGTGCGGAAGGCGGCAAGAGCAAGTGGAAACTCCCCAGTAGCCTGCATTCTTGATCCTCTCGGCCACATTCTCCTTCGGAGTGGCGTCTTTAGGCAACGCAGCCGGGGTAGTCCATACAGGTACAGGGTAGCTTATTTCAGGCAGAGACTTTGTTGCAAATTCGACCTCAAACTTATGCAATGCCTTCATAAGTTGTACCGAATGCGGAAACCTTATATTGCCCCAACCGCCTGTTTCAACCAGCCCAGGCCCGCCGATAAAAAGCGTCCTGTAATCCGGGTCTTCCACTCCTCCCGGGGTAATCCACATCGTGCCTTTGTCTGCCATGGTGTTGAGCATCTTTTTCAGTTTTTCCTTCTCTATGCCGGTCTTTTCCTGAATCTGATCGAGCTTCGTGTTCAGGAAACCTATCTTAGCAGCTAAGTCTGCCTCCTCAGGCGTAAACTGCGCCCGCAAAAGTGCCATGAATGAATCAGCTACTTTTTCAGCACCAAAAGGCCATTGAGCATACATATCGAATAAAGACTGGTATACATCATTATTTACCATTGTATCGCCTCCTTGATATCCTTCGCTATTGAGGTTCCAGAACTCTCCTCTGAGCTACTTCTTCAAAGTTGTTTCAAAAACCTTAGTGAACTGCTCTTTAATGTAATCTGAGGATGCGACCCGCGGATCAAAGAGATCCATCTCAAGGATCAATGTTGGTATCCCTAACTCATCATGTATTTTATCTTTCACCATTTTTATGATAGCCCAGGTGGCCTTACAAGCCAGGTTCCCGCCGAAGACGGCGAGGTCCGCCTTATAACGCCTCAGCAGGTCAATAGTGGGGTCTAAATAGTCTTCCCAAGGGCCTCCGCACTCCCTTGTCATTGGCATGAGCATCGTTTTTCTTGCCAGCCCTGTCATTATTTTATCGTAATCGGAGATATCTTCTACGGGTTTCATAACGAAGTTGCTGTTCATATTGCCTACGGCTACAGCTCCGTATTCGTTTTCCAGCCATAAAAATATCAGTACGTCAAAAGCCGGCGCGCCGTATATCCAGACTACTCGGTATTTTTCTTGGCCTGATGCTGACCCCGCCTGACCCTTAGCCACCCTTTCCTTTGTCATTTCATATCTCATCTTAAAATAGTCCACAAGCTCGGGTCTGCCGGCCATACAAAGCAGTGCCGGATATTCTGCCCACACATCTACGCTGGAGTAAGGACAGGGGACAGCTTCTCTTAACGCGGCGAGCTTAAGAAAGTACTCATGAGCAAGATTCGAATATTCCATAGCTTGCCTAAGCCTGTCGAAGTCAAGTTTGCGATTGAACTTTTCCTCCAGGAATTTCACCATCCGCTTCAATTCGTTGGCCACGTATTGAGTGCCTTGCTCATTCTTAAAGTAAGGCATATCAACGCAGAAGTATGGGAAATTAGAATATTTAGCTATGACAGGATATGTTGCCAAGTTGGAATCACAGGGGTTTGCCGGATGTACGAAAACGTCAGGGGCACTTATTTCCCCGGATAAAACGGCCCCCATAAGGACCTTGTTATTCCCACATATATACTCAGGAACATGCTCGTGAGCTAAATCGATATATTTCGTCGCAATCGAGCCTAACATCGTGGGAGCCACAAGGCCGGCTAAAACATCTAGGACAACTGGCACTATATCCATCGCCCAAAATATCTCTGAAGGAATCCCAAAATTAATCCACGCCAGCGGCTTTCCTTCTTGTTTTGCTCTATAGGCTTCACCGTAACAACCACTCAGCAACTGCAATACTTTTGCCAACCCTATGTTATCCTCAGGACGCATCCCCACCACTGCGGTATTATACAAATCCAGGCAGTCCAGAACTTGTCCGAGTGTGCTTCTTTTCTCTTCCATAACTTCACCTCTCTATCTTTTCCAAGAACGCCTGAACCCTCGTCCGCAACTGCCCAACATCTCTCATCACATATTCCCTCTCAAGGCTCAACAGCGGAATACCCGATTCCTTCAGGTCCTTCTTTGTATACAAAAGCTGACCACCCCATAAGTCGCAATACTTTATCCTCTGAAAAACCACCCCATCAACCTTAAAATCCCCGACCATTTGCTTCACGAACTCCCCCCTCTCGCCAACATTGTCCACCATCCGGGGGCACGACGGGCGCTTGAGATAAGACCTAGCCAGGTTTAGCATCAGATCACCCTTAGTATCTACCGGTTCCCAGAAGTACCTGCTGCCAAAACAAAGGCTATCAGTGACCACCAACCCACCTAGCTCTTCCATTACCCCGAGGTAATCCGGACTATCACACCCACCGCTGCCAGCTATCATTAACCTGGCCCTGTACTTCGATATTCCTTTCCTTTGCCGAAGCTCATCCAACAGCTTCCTAAGCATGTGGTTATACATGTCCTTTGGAAGGGAGTTGCCAGCCAGTATAACGCTTAGCGTCTCCGCTCCGCTTATTGGTGGGGAGTCACTCTTGCGAAGCTCGTATAGCTCTCGCAACAAGTGTCGTGTCTCGTTGTAAACGTCTATTGCCTGCCTCAATTTGGCTTCCGTAACCTTTACACTAAAAGCCCTCTCTATGCTCTCCGCAAACGCATTGAGCTCCCCCTTGTACCAGATAACCAGCTCCTCGCTAGCCTTATGAGGGACAGTAATGAAATGCAGAAAGTGGAAATCCGAAGGCCTGATCTCCCTTAAATTGTCATATAAGCGACGGACAAGGTCACAGCTATTTGTGAATACTAACCCATCCAGAAACGTAAACTTGTCTTCAAGGACATCCTGAAGGCAAGAACGCATAAAGGTACAAGTCAGGTGGCTCATATGAACATCCGCTAATGTTGTCTCCGTGCAGTTCGGGGCTCTCAAACGGATGGGAAGCATGTCGGCTGCGTAGAGGATTTCCTCAGGCATGTATGTGCACAGGAATCCGACGACTTTTTTACCTTCGGCTTTCCACTCATTGATAGCGGGGTTAACTGGATTTGTGGAAAGGGCGGTCAATTCTTCTAGGGTGCTCATTTACAAACCTCCTTTATTGCTCTATCAGGTGAATCTGTCTAGTGCATACAGCAGCCTCTTAGCTACTTTCGCAGTACCGTTGCAAAGAAGTCATCGAACTTTGCCCTGAGGGCATCAGAGCTTGTAACCCGCGGGTCAAAGACATCCAGCTCAAGGATCAATGTTGGTATTCCCAATTCTTCGCGTATCTTATCCTTTACTAGCTTCATAATGGCCCAGTTGGACTTACAGGCGACATGGCCACCAAACAGGGCGGCATCCGCCTTTGTTCGCCTACACAACTCAATTGTAGCGTCGATAAACTGTTCCCATGGACCTCCGCATTCCCTTGTCATCGGCATGAGCTTTAGCTTTTCTGCCAGCCCCATCATTATCTTGTCGTAATCGGAAATATCTTCTACAGGTTGCATGGTGAAATTGTTCATCATACTGTTCACAGATACAGCGCCATGCTCTTGTTCCAACCATGAGAACGTGAATAGATCAAAGGCTGGTGCACCGTATATCCAAACCAGCCTGTATTTCTCCGTGCTCGATGATAAACCGCTTTCACCCTTCGCCACCTTCGCCTTAGTCATCTCATATCTCTTCTTGAGGTAATCCACCAGCTCAGGTCTACCTGCCATGCACAGGATAGCCGGATACTCTGCAAGTATCTCTAGGCTCGAGTAAGGGCAGGGGACAGCCTCCCTTAATTTGTCGAGCTTAAGGTAATACTCGTGGGCAAGGTTTGAGTACTCCATTGTCTGCTTAAGCTTGTCTAAATCGAGCTTACGATTAGTCTTCTCCTCCAGAAATTTCACCATCTTCTTCAATTCGCCCGCTATGTATTCAGTGCCCTGCTCACTGCGGAGGTAAGGCATGTCGATGCAGAAATATGGGAAATCGAAGCGTTTAGATGCGACCGAATACATTGCCAAGTTGGAATCGCAAGGCTGCGATGGGACTACCAATACATCCGGCGCAGTTATATCCCCAGATAACATCGCACCCATCAACACCTTGCAGCTCGAGCATATATAGTTAGGTATGGATTTCTCGGCCATATCGATATACTCCAACGCTTTGGGGCCAAACGGGGCGACAAGCCCGTTCACAACCTCTACAACAACAGGCACCATATCCATCGCCCAAAATATCTCTGAAGGCACCGCAAAGTTGATCCATGCCAGCGGTCTTCCCTTCGCCTGTGCCTCTCCTGCCTCCGCAAAATAGGTGTTCAATAAATTCATCAGCCATCCAATTCCACGGGTTTCCTCTCCTCCTACTGCCGACAATGCAGCATTATAAATAACCAGACTTTCCGCTACCTGTTCTAGAACACTCTTTTTCTCTTCCATCATCTCATCCCTCTATTTTTTCCAAGAACGCCTGAACCCTCGTCCGCAACTGCCCAGCACCACCCAGCGTGTATTCCCTCTCAAGGCTCAACAGAGGAATATCCGATTTCTTAAATTCATGCTCCATATACAAAAGCTGACCACCCCACAGGTCGCAATACCTCATCCTCTGGAAAACTACCCCATCAACCTTAAAATCCCCGACCATTTGCTTCACGAACTCCCCCCTCTCGACAACCCTGTCGGTCATGTTGGCACAAGAGGGACGGTTTAGGTAAGCCTTGGCCAGGTTTAGCATCAGATCGCCCTTGGTATCGACCGGTTCCCAGAAGTACCTGCTGCCAAAACAAAGGCTATCAGTGACCACCAGCCCACCCAGCTCTTCCATTATCCCAAGATAATTCAGATTGTCGCATCCACCGCTGCCAGCTATCATCAACCTAGCCCTGTACTTCGATATTCCTTTCCTTTGCCGAAGCTCATCCAACAAATTCCTAAGCATCTGGTTATACATGTCCTTTGGAAGGGAGTTGCCAGCCAGGATAACGCTTAGCGTCTCCGCTCCGCTTATTGGTGGGGAGTCGCTCTTGCGAAGCTCGTATAGCTCTCGCAACAAGTGTCGTGTCTCGTTGTAAATGCCTATTGCCTGCCTCAATTTGGCTTCCGTAATCTCTACCCCAAAAGCTGCTTCTACGCTTTCCTTAAACCGGGTAATCTCACCTCTATGCCACAAAGTTACCTGATTGTCACCAACTTTGTGGGGGATCGAAAAGATATGCACGTATGGATAATCCAGCGCTTCTCTTGTGATGTCATACAAGCGGCGGGTATGGTCGCAACTGTTCGTGCAAACAAAACCGTCAAGGAAATCAAATTTGCCCTCAAACATATACTGAAGGCAAGAGCGCATAAATGTGCAGTTCAAGTGACTCATATACACATCTGCAGACGTTGTATCTGCGCAATCAGGAGCCCTCAAGCGAACGGGGAGTATATCGGCTGCGTACAGTATCTCTTCTGGCACCTGCGTGCACAGGAACCCGACCACCTTCTTGCCCTCGGCTTTCCACTCATTGACAGCGGGATTAACTGGATTGGTGGACAGGGCGGTCAATTCTTCCAAGGCGCTCATTTAAACCGCTCCTTTTTACAAAAATCTTATAATGCAATTACAAGATCGCCATCTCTTCGCTCAACCGCATAGCGTTTTAATGGCCTCTTGGCGGGTCCGCCGATTGGCTTGCCTTGAAGATCAAAGGTAGAATGGTTCACACTGCAGCATCGCAATTTGGGTTCTCCGGGGACAGGGTCGAGTTTGCGATGGCCGATGTGTGTGCAGCAGTTGGAAAATGCAAGATAAACATCATCCTCAGTTCTTAAAAGCAACACAGGTTTAGCAAGCCCTTTCCCTTTAAGATAGACTCCTTTCCCTTTTTGCAGTGGCTCGGCCATATTATTGAGCTTCACTCTTACTTTGTTCCCTTCGACGCTCCAAAAACTGTTGCTCAGCGGTTTGGTTTCACAGATACCTAGTACAGCTTTGATGATACTCAAGACCTTCCTCCTTGTTGAATTTTTGCAATAAGACACCCATTTAGCTGCCCTTTAAAGAAGGGGCTATCCTCCTTAAAATCTCCTCTATAGCCATGACGCTCGGCGAAGTATGAGGAATATCGATTAGTGGCTTGCCTGCTGAATCATATTCCGTTATCCATTCGTCATCTGGAATGCGGCCAAATATCTCTACACCCCATTGTCTTGCGCTTTCTACTATCAGCCTATCATCTGTCTTTGTCTTACACCTGTTGAGAACCAGCCCCGTTGTGGTGTGTTTCATAGATTCATCGTTCTGTACAACACTCAAGATCGATCCTACAACCCGAACCCCTCTAGCTGAGGAGTCCGTGACAATCACAAGGACATCCACCCCATTAACGACTCGCCTATTAATCTGCTCAGGGCCCGCCTCACAATCGATAAGGGTTATATCAAACTGTTTTGAGAGACGATCAATCCCATACTTGAGTAGATCATTGATAGCGCAATAGCATCCCGGGCCTTCAGGCCGACCCATTGTAAGCAGATTGAATCCTGTTCCCGATTCAAGGGCTTCTTCCATTACAACTCGAATATTTTTATCCTTCATCTCAGCCCTTGCTTTAGGGTCTTTGATCATTTGACTGCGAATCTCGGCCACAGTTTGCTTTATATCTACTCCAAGGGCATAGGACAGGTTAATGGCAGAATCGGCGTCAATAGCCAAAAGCTTGATGTTATCGTCTTTGGCAAGCAATCCCGTCATGATGGCAGTAAGCATTGTTTTGCCACTGCCACCTTTACCGGTTATGGCAATCTTTTTCCCACCGATAGGTGAAGACATTTTCTCCATGGCAGGTATTATGTTCCCCACTCTATAGGCAAGGAGCCGATGAATTTCAGCAGCTCGACAAACCCGCCGACCTGCTTCATTAGTTTGGCCATGTCTCCATCAATCTTCACATATCCTAACGCTGCTATCAGGCTCATCTTCTGCTGAATAATATCGATGAGCTTTTCGAATTTGCATACAACCCTGGCATCGAACTTAGATTTATCCAGAGGTGCTGTCCTTAGGTCACTTGGGGCCGGCTTGGTTATCACTTCGACATCAATTATCTCCCCATTTTTAAGGATAAGCATAGCCTGCCGGTCTTCTTTTCCCGGGCAGTCCGTTGCCACCAGAAACAATGCAATATTGAGATCCTTGAATCCCTTTCGTACCTCTGGATCTTTCGCTCGCTTTACCATTTCATCAACCATTTCTTGCGATACCAACTTCATGGTTCCTTCCTCCTTTAAAAATTTCTGTAAGCGAATCGGTATGTCGCATACGACAACTATTACAGCGTTACTACTAAACCACAGCCTCCAAATGCCTGGCCAGACGCTTGGCCAGCACTACGACGGTGAGAGCAGGCGGCCGTCCCGGCGCCTTGGGGAAGGCGCTGGTATCGCAACAGTACAGGTTCTTGACCTGTGTAGACAGATTTGTGTCTAACAGCATGCCGACTTTTACCGTGCTGCTGGGGTGTCCCAATACAAAATTGGCGTGATGGATATCTTGAGGATCGCAGCCCGCCTTGACCAGTATCTTCTCGGCGACCGTACGGGCATGCTTGAATACCTTCCAATCCTTATCCGTAAATGTTTTACTTATCTTTCCGTTGGGATAACATCTGCCCTGGCCTTCGTCGGATACCTTTTCAAATAGGCTTAACACCTTTCCGTATTTGTGGATTCTGGCTAAATATTTAAATGGCTCGTCTTGGAGGAACTGCATGTGCCACGATATCATCGGCGAAGCCATGGCGCAGTACACCACGCCGTTCTCCTCGTCATGCCAGCCGATGGTCATGCTGTGCTCGCCGGCGTTTCCCTTGCCTTCCCTGAGGAAACCGAAGGTGAATGTAGTAGGGTCTCCGGTGAACCAGCCGCCTGCCTCTTTAATTCCGATCTTTTGCAGCAGCTCGGCAGTATGCACACCGCCGCAGGCGCATACCGTCACTTTGGCATTGATGCGATATTCCCCGCCCTTACCCTTAGCCCTGACGCCGCCCGCAACCCCGTTCTCAACGATAATGCCTGTTACTTTAGTATTCGGGAGCAATGTAGCTCCGTGCTTCACAGCCTCATCAGCGTACTCCATAGCCGTCCATTTGGCGTCGCGGTAGCAGCCCATGACGCAGCCGACACAGCCGATGACGCACTTGCTGAAATCGATGTGTCTGGCCACTTTATCGAAAGGTAACCCCAATTCGTTCGCCGCTTGCCAGACGCGCCTTGTCCCCTGTCCTATGAATTCATCGGGGGGCATATTGTACCACGTCTCACGGGCCGCCTCGTCTATCATCCCCTGCTCGAATTCGATTCCGTATTCTTTCCAGTACTCTTCCCCGGGCAGGAAAGCCGATCCGGCATAAAGCAGCGTTCCACCACCGACGCCGCGGCCTAGTATTACCGAGTAACCTTCCGTTGTTCTTCGCGTGGGGAAAAGGTGAGGTGATTTCTCCATTCGATAGAGGATACCGAGAGGATTACCGAAAAATCTTTTGCTGTAGGTACCCTGTTCGATCAGGACTACCTTTTTACCCTTCTTTGATAACTCCCTGGCAAGCGTACATCCGCCAGGACCGGCCCCGGCGATCACCACATCGGCATCCAATACTGTACATTTACCTGTCATTTCAGCTCCTTTATTAATCGCTATGCGCTATCGATTACGCTAGAAGCCATAATTAGATATCTATATTATTAGCATGTCACTATTTCGTATACGAACTATAATATCATTTTTGTTTATTTGTCAAGCCCACAGTTCCTTTCTGCACCTGAGGATATTCTTTATGTGTGATATAATTAGATTGCTCATGAACT
>Ga0315282_10001179_pt1 | contig 50189 bp, 48 predicted proteins | sample YL17G07_20_MG_FD_203693 | JGI IMG/M metagenome (GOLD analysis project Ga0315282, IMG submission 203693) | Sediment microbial communities from Yellowstone Lake, YNP, Wyoming, USA - YL17G07_20 | ecosystem: Environmental > Aquatic > Freshwater > Lake > Sediment | place: USA: Wyoming | collected...
CCGGCCGGAACCAACGACGGCAGTGCAGGAAGGCCGGCCTTGTCGCGGATGCGCATCTCGATGGCCTCGGCGATATCGGGGTTGTCGCGCAGGAACGCACGCGCCTGGGCGCGCCCCTGGCCGAGGCGCTCGTCGTCGTAGCTCAGGAAGGCGCCGCTCTTGGCGACCACGTCGTAGGTGACCCCGAGGTCGAGCAACGAGCCCTCGCGCGAGATCCCGGTGCCGTACATGATGTCGAACTCGGCCTGCCGGAACGGCGGCGCGACCTTGTTCTTGCTTACCTTGACGCGGGCGCGGTTGCCGACCGCCTCGGTGCCCTCCTTCAGCGTCTCGATGCGGCGGATGTCGAGGCGGATGGTGGCGTAGAACTTGAGGGCGCGGCCGCCGGTGGTGGTCTCGGGGTTGCCGAACATGACGCCGATCTTCTCGCGCAGCTGATTGGTGAACACGCAGATGGTGCCCGACTTGTTGAGGGTGCCGGCCAGCTTGCGCAGCGCCTGGCTCATGAGCCGCGCCTGCAAGCCGACGAAGCTGTCGCCCATCTCGCCCTCGATCTCGGCTCGCGGGGTGAGCGCCGCCACCGAGTCGATGGCGACAAGGTCGAGGGCGCCGCTGCGGATGAGCATCTCGGCGATCTCAAGGGCCTGCTCGCCGTAGTCGGGCTGCGAGACGAGGAGACCGTCGACGTCGACGCCGATGGCCTTGGCGTAGCTCGGGTCCATGGAGTGCTCGGCGTCGATGAAGGCCGCCATGCCGCCGCGCCGCTGGGCCTCGGCGATGAGGTGATAGACGAGCGTGGTCTTACCCGACGCCTCGGGGCCGTAGATCTCGACGATGCGGCCCCGCGGGACCCCGCCGACGCCGAGGGCGATGTCGAGGGCCAGTGAGCCGGTGGGCAGACACGGCACGTCGTCGCTGGCGCGGTCGCCCAGGCGCATGATGCTTCCCTTGCCGAACTGGCGCTCGATCTGCGTGACGGCGGCTTCGAGGGCTTTGTCCCTTTCCACGATGGTGTGCTCCTTACGAGTCAGCCTGCAGGATACGTCGCCAGGGGAGAGTGGACGGCTCCGTCCTTCTCTAGCACCGAACTATACAGGACGACCGAGGGCAGTCCAAACGTCTCGACGTTGACGTTTTGCAGGGAAAAAGCCGCGCCCGGACGGCGGAAGCGAGCGACGGTGAGGTGCGGCAGCCACGGTCGCCGTTCGGGCTCGTACACGCGCTTGTGTGCCAGGGCGGCGGACATGTCGCGCTGCAGTCTGACGAGGCCGCCGGACGGATCTTCGACCCGCACGGCGACGACCCGTTTGCGAGCGCCCTGCGGCAGGAAGAACGCGTCTCCGAGACCCGAGGGCAGCGCCGGGATCGTGAGGCCGTGAAGCGCCGCGGTGACGTCGGGGAGCCGCGCCTCGTCAACGGATCCCAGGAAGCAGAGGGTCACGTGGAGAGCTCCGGCGAAGCGCAGCTCCGGTCTCGCGGCCAGGAGCCGGCGCTGCCACTCGCGGACTCGTGATTCGACGTCGTCCGGCAAGTCACAGGCGACGAAGAGACGGAGGGAGCGCTCGGCGACGGCACCGCTCACGACACGATTGCATCGTGCAGAAGGTGGAGAGCGGCGACTATGGCCCAGCGACGGACCTGGTGGCGCCCGCCCGCGAAGCGGCGCTCCTCGACGACCGTGCCCTGCGGACTGGAACAGCCCAGGTACACGAGACCCGCCGGCTTCTCGGCCGTCCCCCCTCCCGGACCCGCCACACCGGTGATCGCGACGCCGTAGGTCGCCCGCAGGGTGGCGCGGACGCCCTCGGCCATGGCGCCGGCGACCTCCCCCGACACGGCCCCATACTGGCCCAGCATCCCGTGTGGCACCTCGAGGAGCTCCATCTTGGCCTCGTTGGCGTAGGCGATCACGCCACCGAGGAAGTAGTCCGAGCTGCGCGGCAGCGCCGTCAGGCGCCCTCCCAGCCCGCCACCCGTGCACGACTCGGCGACGGCGACCGTCTCACCCCGCTCGCGGAGACGGTCGGCGACGATGTCGTCGATGCTCCGTCCGTCGGACGAGAACACGGGCAGCGTCGCCTCGAGGTCGGCGACCAGACGCTCGACACGGGCTGCGGCGCGCTCGTCGCCGGGCTCGTACTTCACGACGACCGTGACCTCACCGGCCGACGCGGTGACTGCGACGTCGAGGCCGTCCGCGGCGGCCTCGTCCAGCAGCGGCTGCGCCTGTATCTCCCCCACTCCGTACGCCCGCACCGTGCGGACCGCGACGTCGCTCAGCAGCCCGTCGCGAGCCAGCTCCGCGAGGATGGGGGGCCACATGGCCTCGATCTCGCCGGGTACCCCGGGCAGGACGTAGAGGCGGGTCGGACCGGCGGCGATCGCATAGCCGGGGGCCAGGCCGGCCGGCGGAAGGGCGCGGCTGCCTTCCGGCAGCCGCGCCTCCTTCAGCGTGCGCGCCAGCAATTCGTCGAAGGGTACGTGACGGCGCTCCGAGACGCGCCGCGTCGCCTCCTCGACCCAGGATCGCGCCTGCAGGTCCTCGCACAGCGGCCGGTCGAGGGTGGCGGCGACCGCCGCCGTCGTGAGGTCGTCATGGGTCGTGCCCAGACCGCCGCACACGACCAGGACGTCGGGCTCGCCCGCCAGGAGGAAGCGAAGGTCGGCCGTGAGGACGTCCAGGTCGTCCGGAACAACCAGGATGTGGGCGACGCGCACCCCGTGAGCCGCAAGCGAGGCGCTGAGGAAGGGGCCGTTGTCGTCGCGCCAGCGGCCGTCGAGCAGCTCGCTGCCGACGATCACGAGGGCGGCACGCGGTCCGCTCATGCCGGCGGGGTCGTCGGGGCACTCAGGCGATCGCGGGCGCGCAGGAAGTACTGCGCTCCCGAGAGCAGGGTGACCGTCACCATGAGCGCCACGGTGAGGCCGTCGACCCACGGCGCGTACCACAGTGGGCCCCAGAGCTGCTCGTGGGGGAACAGCAGCTCGATGATGCAGGAGATCTGGACGATGGTCTTGATCTTCCCGAGACCGCTGGCGGGGATGACGACCCCCTGATCGACGGCGACGATGCGCAGGGTCGTGACCGCGAACTCGCGACCGATGATGACGACCGCGATCCACGCCGACAGCTTGTTGAGATCGACGAGCGAGACCAGCGCCGCCGTGATGAGGAGCTTGTCGGCCAGCGGATCGAGGAGCTTGCCCAGCGTCGTGACCTGGTTGCGTGAGCGCGCGTAGTAGCCATCGAGGCCGTCGGTGATGGCCGCCACCGAGAAGACGGCGATCGCCAGCCAGGGGCCGTAGGGAATCTTCGAGAGGGCGAACGCGATGAAGACCGGGATCAGCAGGATGCGGCCGATCGTGATGGCGTTGGCGCGGTTCAGGTTCACCCGGCGCCTGCTTCCGCATGGATGCCACGGCAGCAGATGTGGATCGTCGCCGAGAGCGTGGCGCTCTCGCGACGGATGCGTCTGTCAGTGCGGTACGTCATGGCACGCGGCCAAGAGGTCGTATCCCGCCACGCCGGTCACCGTGGCCCTGACGACGGCCCCCCGCCTCAGCGGGGAGCCGGCGAGCACCGTGATCCCGTCGACGTCGGGAGCCTGCCGGTCGATTCTACCAACGGCCTCGCCGCCGCGACCACGGCAGCCGTGTGTGACGAGGACGGGCAGGCTCGCTCCGACGAACGACTCCCAGTAGACGCGGGCCGCTTCCTCGACGGCGCCGGCCAGACGTGCCGCCCGCTCCTCGCGCAGCGGCAGAGCGACCTGCTGACGGAAGGCGGCGGCCCGCGTCCCGTCCTGCGCGTCGAAGGGAAAGACCCCCGCGACCGCGAGCCGCGCCGCAGCGACGAACCCCATGAGCTCCTCGAACTCATCATCGGTCTCACCCGGGAACCCGGCTATGAACGTCGAACGCACGGTAACGTCGGGAAGAACGCGGCGCGCACGTTCCAGCATAGCCAGGAAGGCGTCCCCGTCGCCGGTCCTGCCCATGGCGCGCAGCACCCGTGCCGAGGAGTGCTGGAACGGGACGTCCAGATAGGGCACCGCGTGCGCCGCGACAGCCTCGAGGAGCTCGCTCGTGATCCCTTCCGGCTGCAGGTACAGCAGGCGTAGCCACAGCGGCTCGAGGCGCGCCAGGTCGGCGAGCAGGCGGGCGAGCCCGCCGTAGCCCGGCTCGTGCCAGCCCGACGTGTCCTGGCCGACGAGGACGAGCTCGCGGGCGCCGCGCGACAGCGCGGCGCCCGCGAGCTCCAGAATCTCGCGCGACGGCACGGCCTGGTACCCGCCCTTGATGAGCGGTATGGCGCAGAAGGCGCAGGTACGGTCGCAGCCGTCCGAGATCTTGAGGTAGGCGTGCAGGGGCCGCAGACGGCGCGGCGTCCGCGCCGCGCCGTCTGCGGCCCCCTCCTCGGCGCCGCGTCGACCTCCCCGTGCGATCGCGGCCAGCGCGGCCACCAGCGGCTCGACCTCGAACCCCGCCCAAACATCGATCTCGGGCAGCTCGGCGACGAGCTCAGTACGGTGGCGTTGCACCAGGCAGCCCACAGCAGCCACCGCGGCGCCGCGGCGGCGAGCGGACCCGCAGGCGTCGAGAAGGACGTCGATCGACTCCTCCTTCGCCGCGTCGATGAAGCCGCAGGTGTTGACGATGATGAGGTCGGCCCTCCTGGGGGCGGCGGGGCGATGCCCCGCCGCCCCCAGGAGGGCCTCGAGCCGCTGCGAGTCGGCCTCGTTCTTGGGGCAGCCGAGGGTCACGATGGCGAACGTGGCCGCGGCGGCGCCACAGCCGGAACGCGTGGGTGACGATGGGGTCCGCGACGCGATCGGGCGCGGCGGGCCGGCGCGCGTCACGTCAGCGGTAGTTGATGAACTGGAGGGGGATCCCGTAGTCCTGCTGACGCAGGAGGGCGATCACGCCCTGCAGCTCGTCCTTCTTGGGCGAGAAGACACGCACGACGTCGCCCTGGATGCTCACCTTGAGCTTCTTGAAGCGCTGGCGCAGGAGCTTGCTGATGGCACGCGCCTTCTCATCGGGGATGCCCTGGTTGACGTGCACGCGCTGCCGCACGGTGCCCCCCGCCGCCGCTTCGACCTTGCCGTACTGCAAGGCTTTGACCGGCACCTTGCGACGCACGAGCTTCTCTTCGAGGACGTCGACGACCGCCCGCAGCTTGCCCTCGTCGTCCGACTGCAGGACGAGGTCGTCGCCCTCGAGCGTCACGCGACTGACACTGCGCTTGAAGTCGTAGCGCGTGGCGATCTCCTTCTGGACGAGGTTGAGCGCGTTGCGGACCTCGTTGCCGTCGACCTGCGACACGACGTCGAACGAATGCTCGGCAGCCACGGTCAGAGCCTCTGGAGGGTCGTGGCGGTCACACGGTACCAGCCGTGGACCGTGCCCTTCGGCCGCAGCGTCTTGCCGTTGACGTGCACCACGACGGCGGATGGCCGGCCGAGCTGGAGGAAGACCTTCCCGGTGAAGGGGCCGAGGACACTCGTCGACTGACCCTGCGGCACCGTCTTCGCGTACTTGCGCTTGCCCTTGACACTTCCGGTGCGGACTTCGACCCAGGAGTCGGCGCCCTCGGCGCTGACCCGCAGCGAGACACGCGCCGCGCTGGGCGACGGCGATGGCGTCGGCTTCTTCGTCAGAGACGGCGACGCCGAAGGGGACGACGGCAAGGGAGCCGGCCTCTTCTTCGGCTCGCTGGCGATCCCCAGGATGTACACGAGAACGAGGACGAGAAGGCAGACGACCGCCACGAAGGCGAGCGTGTTGCGCCGGGCGTGACGATGCGGCTGCCCGAGGGCCGAATGGCCGCTGAACGGCTCGTGCTCCTCGCTGGGCTCGAAGCGCGACTTGTACTCTTCGAGAATGAGGTCGGCGTCGAGGCCGAGGTAGCTCGCGTAGGTACGCAGGAAGCCCTTGACGTACGCCGGCGACGGCATGACGTCGAAATCCTCGTTCTCCATGGCCTGGATGTACTTGACACGGATCTTCGTGTCTTCCTCGGCCTCCTGGAGGGTGACCTTGCGACGCACGCGGCCTTCGCGCAGCGCGTTCCCGATCTCGAACACTGAGCCTACCTCTGCCTCGACGCACCCACGGTCGCGAAGCGCCTGACGAGGTGAGACCCGTGGCGGCGGCCGGAGCGGGAGTACAGTCTAGTCACGACCCCGGTTTGGCGCAACGCGGCGCGCGCTGAGCGTCACTCGCCGGCGAAGTCGTCGCCGGCGGCCGCGGCGGACATCGTCGCCGTCGTGGCGCGAGCGGGTCCGTCGGCCGGCAGGTACCTCGAGAGGCCGTCCTGGTCGATCAGGACGTTGCGCGCCTTGCTCCCGTCGTAGCCGGAGATGATGCCCATGCCCTCCATGATGTCGATCAGTCGGCCGGCGCGCGCGTAGCCGATGCGCAGGCGTCGCTGCAGGAGGGCCACCGAGGCGGCACCGGTGTGGACCACCGTCTCCATGGCCTGCGGCAGCAGTTCGTCCTCGTCGGGAGCGCTCCCACGCTCGCCCGCGTCGGCCGTCGCGCCCTCGAGGAGCTCCTCATTGAACTCGGGCGCCGCCTGCGTCCTCCAATGCTCGGTGACCAGCTTCATCTCTTCGGGTGTGACCATGGCGCCCTGGACGCGCATCATCTTGGCGCTCGTGTAGGGGTGGAAGAGCATGTCACCCTCCCCCAGGAGACTCTCGGCGCCGCCGGTGTCGAGGATCACGCGCGAGTCCGTCTGCGATGAGACGGCGAACGCGATGCGCGAGGGCACGTTGGTCTTGATGAGGCCGGTGACGACGTCGACCGAGGGCCGCTGCGTGGCCACCAGCATGTGGATGCCGACGGCGCGGCCGAGCTGGCCGAGACGGATGATCGCGTGCTCGACCTCGGCCGGCGCCACCATCATCAGGTCGGCCAGCTCGTCGACCACGACGACCACGTAGGGCAGCGGCGGCTCGCCGAGGCGGCGCAGCTTCTTGTTGAGCTCCCTGATGTTCTGCGCGTTGTCCGTGCGAAGCATGCTTTCGTAGCGACGCTCCATCTCGTGCACCACGTTCTGCAGCACGGCACTGGCCGCCTTGTGGCTGGTCACGACCGGCGCCAACAGATGGGGAATGCCGTCGAAGTGCGAAAGCTCCACCTTCTTGGGGTCGATGAGGATCAGGCGGACGTCGTCGGGCGTCGCCCGCAGGAGGATCGACGAGACGATGGCGTTGATGCACTGGCTCTTGCCCGAGCCGGTCGTGCCCGCGATGAGCACGTGGACGAGTCGCGTCAGGTCGGCGAGGACGGCGCGTCCGGTGATGTCCTTGCCGAGCCAGAAGGCCAGCGGCGAGGCGCCGACCGGGAACTCCGACCAGATGTCACCCAGGGCCACGAAATTGGGCTGTCGGTTGGGGACCTCGACGCCGACGGCCGACTTGCCGGGGATCGGCGCCTGGATGCGGATCTCGGTCGCGGCCAGAGCGTAGGCGATGTCATCCTTCAGCGACGCCACGCGGCTGACCTTGGTGCCGGGGGCGAGCTGCAGCTCGTACCGTGTCACCCGGGGCCCCGAGATGGTGTCCACGACCCAGGCCTCGACGCCGAAATGACCGAGCGTCTCGATCAGGGCCTCGGAGACGGCGGCGATGGTGGCCTGCGTCTCACCCTGGCCGTCGCCGAGACGCTGCAGGAAGCGCGCGTCGGGAAGAGTCCACTGGCGCTCGAGCCCGCCGGCCGGAACGAACGCCAGGGCCGTCTCGTGGTCGTCAGCCGCCTCGGCCTCGTCGGCCAGCGTCAGCTGGCCGGCCTCGTCGCCCGTGTCGATCCCCTCTCCGGTCACGCGAGCGACGACGTCGTCCGGCCCGTCATGCGGCTCACCGAACAGATCGGGAAGATCGCGCTGGCCGTCGACCAGATGCACCGGCCGCGGACGCGGCGCCGCGATCGTCGGCTCGTCGGCCAGCGGACCGTGAGCGGGCGCGGCAGCCCGACCTCCGGTGGCCGCCAGCGGTTGAGCCACCCTGGCGACGGCGGTCTCTTCCTGGCCGTGACGGAACACGCTCGCCGCCTCGCGACGCTCGGCGAGCGTCTGCGCCGAGCGTCGCGCAGCGCGGCTCGCGACGCGAGCCCCACGGGCCGAGTGGTGCGCCCACAGCCCCAGCGAGGAGCCGCTCACCAGAAGGACGCCGACCGCCACCAACGCCAGCACGAGGATGTCGATGCCCAGACCGCCCAGAACCGGGTGCAGCGGCACGAACAGGAGCTCGCCCAGGGCTCCCCCATGGTGACCCATGTACGAGGGCAGGAACCTCGTGTCGGCCCGCGGATCGCCGAAGGCTCCGAAGCTTCCTGCCGCGGCAGCCAGCGCGAAGGCCGTGCACAGCAGGGCGACGCCCGCCGTCACTGGCGTCGCGGGGCGGCGATCTTCAGGCGACACTAACAGCACGGCGACGTACACCAGCAGTGCGGGAACGATGAAGGCCAGCAGCCCGACGGCGGAGCGCAGCGCCGTGGTCGCCCAACGCCCCGCCAAGCCGCCCTCCCAGCCGAGATACAGGACGAAGACGAGGAAGACCGCGAGCGCCAACAACACGACCGCGACGAGGTCGCGGACGATGCGGTCGTGGGAGAGCGTGCGACCGCGCCGGCGTCTCACGGGAGGCGCCGACGCGGTCGCACGTCTCTTCGTGTGCGCGCGACTGCGCGCGACGTTCTTTCGACGCGTGGCCACGGCACGTCTATTCGACGTTGCGGCGGGGATTCCTAGAGGTGGTCAGACCTCGACGACGACCGGCAGGATGAGCGGCTCGCGCTTGGTGCGCCGGTAGATGAACTGGGCCAGCGCGTCGTGGACGTCCTCCTGTATGAGGCGCTGTCCCGTCACGTGCTCGTGGGCGAGCTCCTCGAGGCGTACCATGAGATCGTCGCGCGCCTCGGCCAGCAGATCCTGCTCGTGCTCCTCGTCGTAGAGGAACCCGCGCGCGACGAGCTCGGGCGGAGCGACGCTCTCGCCGGTCTGCTGGCTGACGGTGACGACCACGATGAGGATGCCGTCAGCCGACAGACGCTGGCGGTCACGCAAGACCACGTGGTCCTCGTCACCGACCTGGAAGCCGTCCACGAAGACCATGCCGGCCTGCACGCGATCGACGACCGCGGCGCCGTACTCGTCGATCTCGAGCACGTCGCCGTTCTCGAGCAGGAAGATCCGTTCGTCGGCGACGCCGACTTCGCGGGCCAGGTCGGCGTGCAGGAACTGGTGGCGGTACTCGCCGTGCGACGGTATGAAGTACTGCGGCCGCAACAGGTTGAGCAGCATGCGCTGGTCCTCGCGCGACGCGTGACCGGAGACGTGCACGCCACTCTGCGGCCCGTAGATCACGCGCGCGCCCGCCTTCAGCAGACGGTCGACTGTGGCCATGACGCTGACCTCGTTGCCCGGCACCGGCTTCGCCGACATCACCACCGTGTCGCCCTCGACCAGCGCGACCTGCGGGTGGTCGTCCCACGCCATGCGCGACAGCGCCGACAGCGGTTCTCCCTGACTTCCGGTCGAGAGGATGAGGAGCTCCTCGGGGGCGTAGTCGTCGATCTCGCTGAGCTTGATCTGGGCGTCGTCGGGCACGCGTAGATAGCCCAGGTTGCGAGCGATGTTGACGTTCTTGACCATCGAACGCCCCGACACGGCGAACTTCCGGCCGTGCAGGGCGGCGATCTGCACCGCCTGCTGGATGCGGTGGATGTGCGACGAGAAGCAGGCCACGAGAACCCGTCCCTTCGCCTCGGCGAAGATGTGGTGGAAGGCCTGACCGACCTGGCTCTCGGAGCCGGTGCTGCCCTCGGACTCGATATTGGTCGAATCGGCCATGAGGAGGAGCACGCCGGCCTCGCCGAGCTGAGCCAGTTTGTTGACGTCGGTCACCCGTCCGTCGATCGGTGTGTGGTCGAACTTGTAGTCACCCGAGTGGACGATCGTGCCGAGCGGCGTGTCGACGATGACCGCCAGGGCGTCGGGCACGCTGTGGCTCATCGCGCAGAAGCGGGCCCTAAACGGCGCGAGGTCGACGACCGAGTCGTCGGTCACCTCGTGCACCTCGGTCGACTTGATGAGCCCGTGTTCGTCGAGCTTGGACTTCGCGAAGGCCAGGGTCAGCCGGCTGCCGTAGACGGGGACGTTCACGTCGCGCAGCACGAAGGGCAGGGCCCCGTAGTGATCCTCGTGACCGTGGGTGATGAGGAAGGCGACCACATCGTCGCGTCGCTCGCGCAGGTAGGTGACGTCGGGAAGGACGAGGTCGACGCCGAGCATGTCGTCACGGGGGAACGCAAGACCGCAATCGATGACGACGATGCGCCCGTCGTATTCGACGGCCGTCATGTTCTTGCCTATCTCCCCCATGCCGCCCAGAGGGATGATCCTGAGGCCCGAAGTCGTCACGTCGCCGATTCTACCGGCTCAGCCGTCCGACCGCAGGCCGGCATCGCTCTCGTCGCCGTCGACGACGACCTGACGCACGGCACCCTTGCCGCTGCCCTTGACCTCGTACATGGTCTGGTCCGCCGCATGCACGATCTCCCCGATGGAGAGTGGGGGCCGCAGGAAGGTGGCCACACCGAGACTGACAGCGATCTCGCTGCAGGCGCCTTCATCCGGTGTCTGCAGGCCCTCGCGGATCTTCTCGGCCACGGTCATGGCGGCCTGCGGCCCGGTGTCGGGCAGGACCGCGCAGAACTCATCGCCGCCCATGCGAGCGAAGATATCGGTGGCGCGCAGCGAATGCGTCATGAGGTCCGCCACGACGCGCAATGTGTCGTCGCCGCACTCGTGCCCCAGCGTGTCGTTGATACCCTTGAAGTCGTCGATGTCCAGGTAGAGCGCGCTCATCGGGCGGCGGCTGCGACGGGCGCGCGCGATCTCAAGAGCAGTCGATTCGCGGAACTGCCGGCTGTTGGCCACGCCGGTGAGCGGATCGATGCGCGCCATTGCCTTCTCGTGGCGCAGTGACCTCTTGAGGACGTCCAGCATCACCACGATGAGCAGAAAGAACGCCATCACGAGCGGCACATTGACCAGGAAGACCGTGCCCCAGAGGGCAGGGCCGCCGGACATCGCCTCGGTCCAGTTGATGACGAAGGCCACCACGGCGGACAGGAGGACACCGCCCATGCGGCCGCCGTACCAGGCCGACAAGGCGACGGGAGCGGCGTAAGCGACCGAGAGCCGCACGCCCTCGCCGGCGACGAGGTCGATGTAGCCGAAGACCGCGACCGAAGCCAGCGAGATGAGGATCACCGCCCACGGGCGGGAGACCACGGTGCGCAGCGTCCCGGACACGGCGCGCCTCTAGAGGAGGTCCTGGCGCCGCAGTTCGGCTTCGATCGTGGCGCACTCGTCGTCGCTGGCCTCGACGAGCGGCAGGCGCAGGCCTCCTACGTCGTGGCCGGTCAGGTTCAAGGCTGCCTTGAGCGGGATCGGGTTGGTCGTGACGAACAGCACTTCATACAGGGGCCGCAACGCCTCGTCGGCGGCCTCGGCACCCTCGAGGTCGCCGGCGCGGAAGGCGGCCGCCATGTCCTGCAGGCGGCGGCCGACCAGATGGCTGGCGACGCAGATGCCGCCCCAGCCGCCCATCTTGAGCACGTCGAGGACCATGTCGTCGTTGCCGGCGTACACCCCCATGTCGCTGATCTCGCGCAGACGCCGCGTCTCGTCGAGGTCGGGGTTGGCCTGCTTGACGGCCACGATGTTGTCGGTCTCAGCGAGCCTCGCCAGCATCTCCGGAGAGAGGTTGACGCCGCAGCGCGAGGGGATGTTGTAGACGATGACCGGCAACGTCGTCGCGCCGGCGATCTCTGCGAAGTGGAGGATCAGGCCACGCTCGGGGGGCTTATTGTAGTAGGGGACGACGGCCAGGATCGCATCGACGCCGGCGTCTTCGGCGCGGCGCGTGAGCCTGACCGAGTGATCGGTGTCGTTGGACCCGGTGGCGGCGATGACCGGCGCGCGGCCCTGGCAGACATCGACGGCCGCGCGGAACATCTCGACCTTCTCGTCGTCGCTGAGCGTCGGTGACTCGCCGGTCGTGCCGGCGACCACCAGCCCGTCACTGCCGTTGGACAGCAGGTGATCGGCCAGACGCGCGAACGCGATGAGGTCGACGCGTCGGTCGGCGGCGAACGGCGTCGCCATCGCGGTGAGGATCGTCCCCAGTGATTCTTCCATGACTGTCGCAGACCCCCACTCGTGCAGGTAGCCGCGCCTTCCCTAGTCGAGAAGGTTCTCCAAGCCTACCATGGTCCCTGCCGATGCCTGTATGCGCCGCACCGCCAGCAGAACGCCCGGCATGAAGGACTCGCGCGAGAGCGAGTCGTGACGGATCGTCAGCGTCTCGCCGGTCCCCCCGAAGACGACCTCCTGATGGGCCACCACGCCCGGCAGGCGGATGCTGTGGATGCGCACGCCACCGGCGTCCTGACCTCGCGACGGGCGCGTCTCGTCGCCGCACCGGTCGGTCGCGCCGGCCTCCGTCATGAGGCGGGCCGTGCGCAGCGCTGTGCCCGATGGGGCGTCGGCCTTGGCCTCCTCGTGCAGCTCGACGATCTCGGCCCTCGGCAGGTGATGTGCGGCCGCGGCGGCGAAGCGCATCATCAGGACGGCGCCCAGCGAGAAGTTGGGCACGACCATGAGGTTCGCGCCGTGCCCCGCGGCAAGCGCGGACAACTCGTCGACCTGTCCGTCGGCGAGGCCGGTCGTCCCGACCACGGCGTGCACGCCGGCCTGCAGCGCCGCCGATACGGTCGCGAAGACCGCCGCCGGCGCCGTGAAGTCGACTGCCACCTGAGGGTGAACGACGGCGAGGGCGGCGGCGACGTCGCCGAAGCGACCGGCCGCCGCCTCGCCGTCCCCGAGCGCCGGATCGACCGCGGCAACCAGTCGCAGATCGTCTTGGGCGGCAACGGTCGCGCACGTGAGCGACCCCATCTTCCCGGCCGCTCCGACCACCATGACGTCGATCATGACGACTCCTCCTCCCAGGCGAAGTCCCCGACCGTCGCCCTGAACGGCGACGGCTCCGGTCCGATGCAGACCGCCGACCAGTCGGCGGGATCGTAGAAGCGGCGCGCAAGGTCGACGATCTGCCGGTGCGTCACCCGGTCGATGCGGGCCAGCATCTGGTTGAGCGTGCGGATCTCGAGATCCATGAGCAGCGAGCGTCCCAGCCGGCTCATGCGATTCCCGGGGCTCTCCATGGAGAGGACGAGCTGACCCTTGAGCTGGTCCTTGGCCCTCTCGACCTCGTCGACACTCACGGTGTCGGCCAGACCGGCGAGCTGTTCGAGACAGATCCCCATGACTTCGTCGAGCCCTTCGGGTCGCGAGCCGAAGTAGATGGCCGCCAGTCCGGTGTCGGCGTACAGAGACGCGTACGAGTACACCGAGTACACCAGGCCGCGCTTCTCGCGGACCTCCTGGAAGAGGCGCGAGCTCGACGCGCCTCCAAGGATGGAGTCGAGGACCGAAAGGGCCCAGCGCCGCTTGTCGGTGCGCGTCAGGGCGGGCGCCCCGAGACAGACGTGGAACTGCTCGGTGTCCTTGGGCAGGAAGTACGCGTCGTGACGTCGCTTGGGTCGGTACATGTCGGGTCGCGACGGCGAAGCGCCGGTGGTGTGACCATCGAAGTGACGCATGGTCAGGTCGCAGACCCGCGCGTGGTCGACGTGACCGGCGGCGGCGACGACGATCGCCGGGTCTACATAGTGTTTGCGATGGTAGCCGCGCACGACGTCGAGATCGCAGGTCCGTAACGTGTCCGCCGTGCCCACGATGCTGCGCGCCAGGGGATGTTCCCAGAAGACCGTCTCGGCCAGGTAGTCGTGGATGAGATCGGCCGGCGAGTCCTCGTAGAGGGCGACCTCCTCGAGCACGACCTCGCGCTCGGCGTCGAGGTCGGCCATCAGCGGACGCGCCACCATGTCGGCCATGACGGCGAAGGCCTCGTCGAGGTGGTCGTCGAGGAAGCGGGCGTGAACGACGGTGTGGTCCTTGGCCGTCGCCGCGTTGAGCTCGCCGCCCATGCGGTCGAAGATGCGGGCGATGTCCCAGGCCGAGTAGGACTTCGTCCCCTTGAAGATGAGGTGCTCGATGAAATGCGAGACGCCGGCGTGTCTCGCTTCCTCGTCTCTCGAGCCGACCTCTATCCAGAAGCCCAGGGCGACGGAGCGCACGCCGGCGATGCGCTCCGTGACCACCCGCAGCCCATGGTCGAGCTCAGTGATCTCGTAGCGATGGATGACGCTCTCCGCGATCCTGTGTCAGGTGTCCTTGCCGGCGTCCAGGTCGATCGGCTTCAGGGCGATGCGGTTGCGCGCCTTGTCGATCTCGACCACCTCGACCGTCACCCGCTGCCCTTTGTGCACCACGTCCTCGACTTTGTCGACGCGGTCCTTGCCCAGCTTGGACACGTGGATGAGGCCGTCGACGCCCTTCTTGAGCTCGACGAACGCACCGAAGTCCTTCGTCGATACGACCGGACCGGTGATGATGTCGCCGACCTCGATCTCTTTCGTCATGGCGAGGATGCGCTGGCTGACGCCTTCGCCGGCATCCATGTCGGGCGCGGCGATGTAGATCGTCCCGTCGTCCTGGACGTCGATCTCGCAGTCGAACTCCTCGCAGAGGCCCCTGATCGTCTCGCCACCCTTGCCGATGACCATGCCGATCTGGTCGGGATTGATCTGGATGGTGAAGATGCGCGGTGCGTACGGTGAGATGTCGGCCCGCGGCTCAGGCAGGACCGCGAGCATCTTCTCGAGGATGAACAAGCGTCCGCGACGGGCCTGCTCGAGGGCGTCGCGGAGGATGTCGAACGTGACGCCGGAGATCTTGATGTCCATCTGCAGCGCCGTGATGCCGTCGTGCGTACCGGCGATCTTGAAATCCATGTCGCCGAGGTGGTCCTCGACGCCGGCGATGTCCGAGAGCACGACGTAGTCGTCGCCCTCCTTGATGAGGCCCATGGCGATACCGGCCACCGGCGCTTTGATCTGGACGCCGGCGTCCATGAGGGCCAGGCTCGAAGCACAGATGCTCGCCATCGACGACGAGCCGTTGCTCTCGAGGATCTCTGAGACCAGGCGGATCGTGTAGGGGAAGTCCTTCTCGTCGGGCAGCATCGGCAGCAGGGCCCGTTCGGCGAGCGCGCCGTGGCCGATGTCGCGGCGCTTGGGGCCCCGCATGAAGCCGGTCTCACCCACCGAGTACGGCGGAAAGTTGTAGTGGTGGATGTAGCGCTTGGACTCCTCGATGCCGATGGTGTCGATGCGCTGCACCTGGTTGGTGGCTCCCAGGGTGAGCAGCGTCATGGCCTGCGTCTCACCGCGCGTGAACAGGGCGCTGCCGTGCGGGCGCGGCATGACCGCGACCTCGCCGGTGATCGTCCTGATCTCGTCAGTCCCGCGACCGTCGGAGCGCTTCTTGTCGATCGCGATGCGGCGCCGGATGATGTCCTTCTCGAGCTGCGTGAAAGCGCGCTTGACCTTGGCCGGGAGGTCGGGGTCGGCGAGCGTCTCGACGTCGCCCACCAGATCCTCGCTGACCCGCTGGCGCAGCTCGACGGTCGCCTGCTGGCGATCCTTCTTCTCGACGATCTGCGTCACGCGCTCGACCTCGGGGCCGAACGCGGCCACGATACGCTCGTACACGCCGCGGTCGATCTCGTGGACCGGCACCTCCCACTTGGGGATGCCGACCTTGGCCTGCAGCTCGTCCTGCAGCGCGATGATCTTCTTGATCTCGTCGTGGGCGACGCGCAGCGCCTCGAGGACCTTGTCCTCTGTGACCTCGCGGGCGCCGGCCTCGACCATCACGATGGCGTCGCGGCTGCCGCTCACCACCAGGTCGAGATCGGCCTCCGGCAGCGAACTCATGGGCGGGTTCACGACGAACTCGCCGTCGATGATCGCCACGCGCACGGCACCCAGGGGCCCGAGCCAGGGGATCGAAGAGATAGTCAGGGCCGCCGAGGCGCCGATCATCGCCAGCACGTCGTAGGCCGTCTCCTGGTCAGTCGACAGCACCGTGCCGATGACCTGGACCTCGTTCATGAAGCCCTTCGGGAAGCGCGGCCGCAGCGGCCTGTCGATCTGGCGGGCGGTGAGCGTCGCCTTCTCGCTCGGTCGCGCCTCGCGCTTGATGAAACCGCCCGGGATCTTGCCGGCGGCGTACATGCGTTCCTCGATGTCGACCGTGAGCGGGAAGAAGTCCTGGTTCTCGCGGGCCTCTTCTCGGGCGACCGCCGTGACGAGCACGGCTGTCTCCTCGCAGCGCACGAGCACCGCTCCGTTGGCCTGCTTGGCCAGGCGGCCCGTCTCGAGCGTGATCCGCTTGCCGCCGATCTCTACTCCTACAACCGTAACGTCCGTCATGTGTGCCTTTTCTTTGCGTCTCTCCGGGTGTCCGCGGACCCCCGCGTGGGGTGTCGCCGGCGGCCCGGAACGTTGCGTGACTGGGAGCGTCGCCCGGCGCTACTTGCGCAGGTCGAGCTCCTTCACGAGAGTACGGTAGCGCTCCGTATCCTTCGCCTGCAGGTAGTCGAGCAGACGCCGGCGGTGGCCGACCATCTTGAGCAGACCGCGACGCGAGTGGTGGTCCTTCTTGTGGACCTTCAGGTGCTCGGTCAGGTCGTCGATGCGTTTGGTCAGGAGCGCGACCTGCACTTCGGGCGAGCCGGTGTCGCCGTCGTGCGTCGAGAAACGTGCGAAGATCGCTTGCTTGTCGGTCTTGGTGATCGCCAGGGGACTCACCTCCCTCACAGGGAGATCCGGAGACCCAGTACCGGGTCGGCGGCCCGGAACCGAGAAACGGTCGCGCGCAAGGGTACCACAGGCGCGCCGGGGGGCAAACCGCGCCCTCAGCCCTATGCGCCCAGGCCGACCTCGTCGAAGGCCGCGTCCGACAACGCACGGATGGCGTCGATGTCGCTCCGCATCTGGGCCACGAGGTCGTCGACATACTCGAAGGCCGCCTCGTCGCGGATCTTGGCGACGAAGTCGACGTGGACCTCGGCTCCGTAGATGTCGTCGTCGAAGTCGAGCAGGAAGGCCTCGATGTGGATGACACCGGTCTCGTCGCCGTGATGCACGAAGGTCGGGTTGTGACCTACGTTCACGGCCGCCCGGTACCACCCCCCGGCGACCAGCAGGCGGGCGGCGTAGACGCCGCGGCCCGGGAACATCGTCCCCGTCTCGGCCTCGATGTTGGCCGTCGGGAAGCCGAGTCGCTGTCCGCGCTTGAACCCGTGCACGACGACCCCGACCGCGCGCGGCGGCCGCCCGAGGATCTCGCGCGCCTGCCCCAGCGCACCCGCTTCCAGGAGGTCGCGCAGGCGCGACGAGCTGATCGGGCGGCCGCCGGCGGCGATCAGCGGGATGACGATCGTCTCGAACCCCAGCGAACGCCCGCAGCCGGCCAAGGTCGCAGCTGTTCCGCGGCCGCCAGCGGCGAACGTGAAGTTCTCGCCCACCACGACCAGGCGGGCGTGCAGGACCTGCGCCAGGACGCGACGGCAGAAGCCGACGGCGTCCAGTCGCGCGAGCTCGTCGTCGAACTCGAGTACTATCAGCTCGTCGACACCGAGCTCGGCTATCAGCTCGGCCTTGACCTTGAGCGGTGTCAGCAGACGCGGCTGATGGCCGGGGTCGACGACCGAGAGCGGGTGGCGGTCGAACGTCAGCACGGCGGCCGCGAGATCGTGCCCGCGGGCGCCGGCCACGGCGCGTGCAATGACCTCGCGATGGCCGATGTGGACGCCGTCGAAGGTCCCCATGGCCAGCGCCCGCGGGCGCCGCGCGATGGAATCGAGGTCGGTGAGAAGCTCCACGGCGGTCAGAGTATGACGAGCGGCTTGAGGGCCGGCGGGTCCTCGCTCGGCCCGTAGACCGCCAGGACCTCGTTGCGGTGCACGATGCGGACCGCCTGCGGCGGCCCGCCGGGGAGGCGGGCGCCGTTGCGGACGCCGACCGCCTGGGCCGCGGTGACCTCGAGCGCCGGCAGGAAGTCCAGAGCGAGCCCCGCCGGGACCAGTCCGGGAATCGCCGCATCACCGTCGGGTCGTGCCGCGATCGCCCGCTCGAAGTCGCCCAGCTCCTGGGCGTCCTCGAGGCGGAAGGGTCCGGTGGCCGAGCGCGCCAGTTCGTCGACGAAAGCGCCGACACCTACCGCGTCGCCCATGTCGATCGCCAGCTGCCTGACGTAGGTGCCCTTCGAGCACACAACGCGACACCTCAGGCGCTGGGCCCGAGCTTCGAAGTCGAGCAGGTCGATAGCGGTGATCTCGACCTCCTTGGTCGGCGTCTCGACGACCTCGCCGCGGTGGGCCTTGCGGTAGAGGCGCTCGCCGTCGACCTTGACCGCCGAGGTCATCGGGACGCGCTGCTCGATCAGGCCGAGGAAGCGCGGCAACACCGCGGCCACGTCGTCGAGAGTCGTGCGGGACCCGCTGGGCGTGAGGTCGCCCGTCCGGTCGCCGGTGTCGGAGGTCACGCCGAACTGGAGTGTGCACACATACTCCTTGGGGAGGTCGACGAAGAAGCGCGCCAGCTTGGTCGCGCGCCCCACCAGCACGATGAGCAGACCCGTCGCGAACGGGTCCAGCGTGCCCGCGTGTCCGACCTTCTTGATCGCCGGTCGCAGCTCACGGCGGACCCGCGCGACGACGTCGTGCGACGTGCAGCCGGCCGGCTTGTCGATCAGGAGGATGCCGTCGACAGGCGTGCGTCGAGTTCGGTACTGAGCCACGCCGCCACCTCCCTGGGGTCGCCGTCGGTTGTGAAGCCGGCCGCCTGGCGATGCCCGCCGCCGCCGCGCAAGGCCGCCACCGCGCTCACGTCGAACCCCTCGGAACGCAGGCTCGCCCGCACGCGACCGTCGCGCGCCACGCGGCGGACCAGCACCGCCACGTCCACGTCGACGACGCTGCGCAGCGACTCGACTATGCCTTCGGTCTCGTCGTCGCCGGCGCCGGCAGCCTCGTAGTCGCTGCGATCGAGCACGGCGACCAGGGCGCGGCCGGCGCCGGCGACCATCACGTTGTCGAGGGCGCGCGCCCACAACCGCAGTGACGCGAGGCTGCGTGTCTCGTAGAGCAGCTTGTAGAGCCGTGTCGGCTCGGCTCCGCAACGGACGAGCGCGGCGGCGCATTCGAAGGTGTGCGCCGTGGTCGAGTCGTGGCGGAAGTGCCCGGAATCGAACGAGATGCCCGCGTACAGGGCGTTGGCGGCGGCGGGGCTGGGCCGCAGGCCCAGCCCCGCCGCCATGTCGCACACGATCTGACTCGTGCTGCTGGCGTCGGCACACACGAGGTCAAGGTCGCCGAAGCGCGTGTTGTCGTGGTGGTGGTCGATGTTCACGATCCGCGCCGGGCGATCGTCAAGCGTCAGGGCGAGGCGTTCGAGTGAGCCGCTGTCGAGTGCGTACAGGGTGGCGCCGGCAGGGGGCTGTCCGTGGCGCACCTCGGCCGTGGTCAGAAGCACATCGCTGAGCGGCAAGACGACGCCGGCGTCGATGTACAGCGCCGCGTCCGCGTCGAGTTGCGCAAACAGGTCGAGCATGCCGGCGGCGGCCCCCACGGCGTCGAGGTCGGGGTCGGCGTGGACGGCCAGCGCGACCCGGCTCTCGGCGCGCATCTCTGCGCAGACGTCGACCACGTCGGCGCCGGTCATTCCCGGCCCTCCTCCCCATCGTCGTCCTGGCCGGTCACCGGCGTCCCGCCGTCGGCCAGAGCAGGTTCGAAGCGTCGCAGGACGGCCTCGATGCGCAGGCCACGGTCGATCGAGTCGTCGTACAGGAACTCGAGCTGCGGCGTCCGCTTGAGGCGGACCGCGGCGGCGATGCGGTCCTGCAGGTAGCCATGGGACGACTGCAGACCCGCCAGAGTCTGCTGGCGGTCGCGCGGGCTGCCCAGGACGCTCACGAACACCTTGGCATGCCGCAGGTCGGGCGAGGTCTCGACACCGGTCACGGTGACGAAGCCGACGCGCGGGTCCTTGAGGCCCTCGGTGATCACCCGTGAGAGGGTCTCGCGGATCGCCTCGTTGACCTTCAGGAGTCGATGGGCCATAGGGCAGCCAGCGGGTCGACGGACTTGATCAGGACCTCGGACACCTCGAACTCGCGGCCGTGGAGGTAGCGGTCGATGTCGTCGATGCGCTCGCGCCCTTGTTGCAGCGACGACGTCGCCACGACGAACAGGACGCGGGCCCGCTGCCACGAGTCGCCGTAGCCGACCTCGCTGAACGAGGCGCGGAAGCGCTGCCGGGCCACGTCGCGCAGCGAGGCGAGCGGCCCCCGCTTCCCCTTCAGTGAGCGGTTGTCGGGGAAGTGGAGGTCGGCGAGGAGCAGCCCGACGCAGGGCTCACTCTTCACGGGCGACTTCCCTGGTCTCGTAGGCCTCGAGGACATCTTCTTCCTTGATGTCGTTGAAACCGTCGAGCAGGATGCCGCACTCGAATCCGTCGGCCACCTCACGCACGTCCTCCTGGAAGCGCTTGAGCGAGGCGATCTTGCCGTCATGGACGACGACGCCGTCGCGCACGACACGCAGCCCGGCCGTGCGCGTGATCTTGCCGGATGTCACGTACGAGCCGGCGATCGTCCCCAGGCGCGACACCTTGAAGATCTGGCGCACCTCGGCCGAGCCGATGACCTCTTCGATGACTTCCGGCTTGAGGAGACCGACGAGGGCGGCCCGCACGTCCTCGGTAACCTTGTAGATCACGCGATACGTGCGGATGTCGACGCCCTGCGCCTCGGCCAGGGCAGTGGCCGGCGCGCTCGGCCGCACGTTGAACCCGATGATGATCGCCGCCGAGGCGCTGGCGAGCATGACGTCCGATTCGTTGATGCCCCCGACGCCCGAATGGATGACACGCACGTTGACCTCTTCGTGGCCGATCTGGTCGAGCGCATCGACCAGCGCCTCGAGGCTGCCCTGCACGTCGGCCTTGAGGATGAGGTTGAGGTCGCGCAGCTCGCCCTCGCGGATGCGGGCGAACAGGTCGTCGAGGGTCAAGGCACGCTCGCGAGCGAGTTCCTCGGCCTTGATGCGGTTGCTGCGCCTGCTGGCCAGGGACCGGGCGACCTTCTCGTTCTTGACGACGCGACAGAACTCGCCCGCCTCGGGCACCGAGTCGAACCCCACGATCTCGACCGGCGTCGACGGACCCGCGCTCTTGAGTGGATGGCCGACGTAGTCGCGCATGGCGCGTACGCGGCCACCCCCCGTGCCGGCCACGACCGCGTCGCCGATGCGGATGGTGCCGCGGTTCACGAGCAGCGTCGCCACGGGGCCGCGTCCGGGGTCGAGCCGCGCTTCGATGATGACACCGCTGGCGGAAGCGTCGGGGTTGGCCTGCAGCTCGGTCACCTCGGCGACCAGCACCAGCATGTCAAGGAAGTTGTCCAGGCCTATGCGCTTCTTCGCGCTGGCCTCGACGAAGACGGTGTCCCCGCCCCATTCCTCGGGGACCAGCCCGTGGTCGCTGAGCTGCTGCTTGACCTTGTCGACGTTGGCCTCCGGCTTGTCGATCTTGTTCACGACGATGACGATCGGAACGCCGGCCGCCTTGGCGTGATCGATGGCCTCGACGGTCTGCGGCATGACCCCGTCGTCGGCGGCCACGATGATGGCGGCGATGTCGGTGACCCGGGCACCGCGGGCCCGCATCGCCGTGAAGGCTTCGTGGCCCGGCGTGTCGAGGAACGTGATCGGCCGGTCGTCGTGGCGCACCTGGTAGGCGCCGATGTGCTGCGTGATGCCACCCGCCTCGCCGGCCGCTACCTCGGTCTCGCGGATGGCGTCGAGGAGGCTCGTCTTGCCGTGGTCGACGTGGCCCATGACGGTGATCACCGGCGCCCGCGGCTGGAGGTCCTCGGGCTTGTCGTCGGGGGGCGCCTCGAGCTCGGCCTCCTCGTCGGCGGCGTGCACGATCTCGATCTGCCGCTTGAAGTCGTCGGCCAGGATGCTGATCGCTTCGTCGGCCAGCGACTGCGTGATCGTGACCATCTCGCCGTAGCCCATCAGCATCTTCATGATCTCGGAGGTCGAGATCCCGAGGAGCTGGGAGAGTTCCTTGACCGACGCTCCCGAGGGGATCTTGACGGGCTGCCCCGGAACGACCGGCGGCGTCTTCTCGTCGACCGGCTCGGCACTCGCTGCACCGCGGTCGCGACGGTCGCGGCGGTCGCCGCCGCCGCCACCACCGGTACGGCGCGAGGCCTGCGCGTCGATGACGACACGGCGCCGTTTGCCGCCCGGACGCGGCCGGCGGGCGGTGGCGGTGCCGCTGGCGTAGGCGCGGTCCACGACGTCCTCGTCGACCAGGACCTCGCCCTCGGCGATCTCGACGCCGGCGCGCTTCAGGCGGGCGAGCACGTCGTCGACACTTGTCCCGCGCTGGCGGGCGATCTCAGCGATCGGTCTCTTTCGTGCCACTCGTCTCACCACCTCTCGTCGCCGGACAGGCCACAAGGACCTGCCGTCGGGTCTCGTCGTCGGCCACAACCCTCCTACCGAGGGCGCGTGCAAAGGCCCGTCGTCTCAGGGCGGCCTCGAGGCACTGGGCGCGCCGACAGAGATAGGCGCTGCGTCCCGTGCCCGACGACAGCCTGATCCGCACCCTTCCGCCGTGCGCGGACAAGCGTATCAGGTCATGCTGCGGTGCGACCCGCCGGCACCCCACACACATGCGGCTGGGATCGGCCACGGCACCTCGCGTCAGCTTTCGTCGGCGGCCTCGTCGGCGGCCGCCACCGGCTCCTCGGCCGGCGGCTGAGTGGCCTCGGCCGCCGTCTCCGTCTCTGCGCTTTCGGCCTCATCGCCCTCACCCTTCTCGGGCGCCGCCTGGGCGAGCTTCTGATGTGCCGCGATGCCGCAGTATCGACTGCCCGCGAGTGCCATGTTTGGGCAGCGCTTGCCACCGGCCGTGACGGCGATGCAGCGACCCGTCAGGTCTTCGACCTCGTCGGCGTAGACCATCTCGGCCTCGCTCTCGGCCATCTCGGTCTGGCTCTTGATGTCGATCCGCCAGCCGGTCAGCCGGCTGGCCAGACGGGCGTTCTGCCCCTCCTTGCCGATCGCCAGGGAGAGCTGGTCGTCGGGGACGATGATCGTCGCCGATTGCTCGTCGTCGTCGACGATGACTTCACGCACGCGCGCCGGCGACAGCGCCTTGGCGACGAAGCGTGCCGGTTCGTCGTTGTAGGGCACGATGTCGATGCGTTCGCCGCGCAGCTCGCTGACCACCATGCGCACGCGCGAGCCGCGGGGCCCGACGCAGGCGCCGACGGGATCGACTCCGTCGGCGTGCGAGATGACAGCGATCTTGCAGCGATAGCCGGGCTCGCGGGCGACGTTCTTGATCTCGACGAGGCCGTCCGAGATCTCGGGGACCTCGAGCTCGAACAAGCGCCGCACGAGCTCGTCGCTGCGACGTGACAGGATGACCTGTGGACCCTTGGTCGAGTTCTGCACCTTGACGATGATGGCCTTGACGCGTGCCCCGTGCTCGTAGCGTTCGGTCTCGATCTGTTCGCTCTTGGGCAGCAGCGCCTCGACACGACCGAGGTCGACGAGCGTGTAGCGCGAGTCGCTCTGCTGGACGATGCCGGTCACGATGTCGCCGACGCGGTCGACGTACTCGTCGTACATGAGATCCCGTTCGGCCTCGCGGATGCGCTGCAGGATCACCTGTTTGGCGGTCTGGGCGGCGATGCGGCCGAAATCGTCGGGGGTCACCTCGTGCTTCTCGACCTCGGACTCGTCGATGGACGACAGGTCGATGCCGATCTCGTCGCCCTCTTCGTTGCGGACCTTGAGCGCCTCGACGTCGACATGCTCGGGGAAGATCAGCTGGTACACACGCATCTCACCCGTCTCGGGGTCGATCTCGACCTTGGCGTGTTCGACGGCGTGTGGGGTCTTGCGGTAGGCGGAGTGCAGGGCATCCTCGAGCGCGCTCAGCAGCGCCTCGAACCCGATGCCCTTCTCTTTCTCGATCTGGTGCAGGGCCTCGATGATGTCCTTACTCACAACGGCCTCCGTTGTCCTCGAAATCGATGATGACGTGCGCCTTGGCGACGACGTCGACCGGGATCGCGACGGTCTCGCCTTCGTCGAGGGCCAGCGTCAGCAGGCCGGCGTCGACCGCGCGCAGCACGCCGCGGAACACCGAGCGACCTGCGCGAGGGGCGCTCGTCTTGATGTAGACGCGTTGACCGACGGCGCGGGCGAAGTGCTCCACGCGTCGCAGCGGTCGCTCGAGCCCCGGTGAGGAGACCTCGAGCGCATAGGCGTCGCGCAGATCATCGAGGGCGCGGGTGACGGCGCCGCAGAGCTCGAAATCGACGCCGCCCGGCCGATCGATGAACACGGTGAGCGTGGCCGCGTGGCCGCCGCGGACCTGCACGTCGACCACCTCGACGTCGGCGAACCCCGCAGCCACCGTCGCTGCCACTCTCGCCTCGAGTCTCTGTCTGCTCGTCCCGCTCATCGTTCTGCACAAAGCAAAAGTGGGCTGGCCACCCACTTTTCCGAAAGCTTGCCTCCCGTTGCTGTCGTGACTGTCACGTAACTATATACCCCCGAAAGAGACCCGAATCAAGGCGCGCCGACGGCCGCGGCGTGGCGCTTCGCCGCACGCCGCGAACGGCGCGAACGGCGCGCCGTCCTCGTCTAGCCCGAACCGTCGCGGGTAGACTGAGTGACGCGAGGGTCGACCCGGCGGTACACTACTCGCAGACCAGCCTGGACCGTTCGCCAACCAACGGAAGGACGAAGGGGCATGGGAGAGTACACGACGTTCGTCTGCCGCGAGTGCGGCTACACCGCCGACCGCGTCCGCTGGGGGGTGAGCGTCAACGACCCGCGCAAGCGCTTCATGCCGGCCATCTGCGTCGAGTGCAAGACGATCGCCGAGGTCGACCTCACCGGCGCCGACATCATGGTCGACGAGTTCAGCTGCCTCAAGTGCGGCAGCCAGATGTTCTTCCTCGAGAAAGCCCACTCGTATACGTGCCCGAAGTGCAAGGCCAAAGACATGAAGCTGATCCAGGGCGAGTACTGGTAGACGTACGTCAGTCCGCCTGAGCTGCGGAAGGGGGCGGGAGCGGCCGCAAGGCCGCTCCCGCCCCCTTTCCGTCTGCGTCGCAGGCGCCCTGGGCGCGACTACTTCTGGATGATGACCGGGCTGCCGGTGGGCACCCAGTCGCTGACCTTCAGCACGTCGGCGTTGTACATGCGCACACAGCCGTGACTGACGGCCTTGCCGATGCACGACGGGTCGTTGGTGCCGTGGATGGCGACGGGTCCTCCCTGCGCCCAGGCCGAAGCCGGCAGCTTCATCTGGAAGGCGCTGATGCCGATCGCCAGGACGCCGAAGGCCGTGTTCGAGGTCGGCGGCTTGAGCTTCTGGTTGACGAAGAAGAACCCCGTGGGTGTAGGCAGGTCCGCGGTGCCTATGGCGACCGGGAAGGTGCCCATCTGCTGGCCCCGCCGCGTCACCGTCAGCGTCCGCTGCGAGAGGTCGATGACGATCTTGGCCGTCGTGGGGTAGAGCGCCACATCGCCCTCGGGCACCCAGCCGGTGCTGCCGTTGGGTCGCATGGCGACGTAGACGTGGTACCAGATGACGCCGTCGCTCTCGCGCGTGTTCTTGACGAGCATGACGTTGGGGTAGCGGTTGGCGTTGAGACGTTCCAGGTGCGTCTTGACGGGCGCGGTGGTCGCGGGTCGACCGTAGACGTCGAGCGGTCGCAGCACCTTGGCGACCATCCAGCGCTCAGGCGGTGGCGGCTGCGTCGGCGTGGAGACGATGGTCGGTGACGCGCTGGCCAGCGACGGCGTCGCCGTCGGCTGCGAGGCGCCACTCCCGCCGGCGCGCGTGGTCACGACGGCGTAGCCCCCGACGGCCAGCGCCGCCAGGGCCGCCACGGCGACGGCGAACTTGACGATCGTCCTCGTGTTCATCCCGACATCACCATGTGTCAGTGTGCCACACTGCGGGGTCGTCGGACCACCTCAGCGGCCCGATTGCCTCTCGGGTCGGCGTCCGGAGTACAATGGGCGCGCACAGACCCGCCGTCCGAAAGGAGCTCCGAAGTGCTGATAGCACTCATCATCGTGATCGTCCTCGTGGTCATCGTCGTCGTGGCGGTGGTGGCCATCTACAACGGGTTGGTGAAGCGCCGTCAGCAGGTCGACAACTCCTGGAGCCAGATCGACGTCCAGCTCAAGCGCAGGCACGACCTCATCCCCAACCTCGTCGAGGCGGTCAAGGACTACATGCAGTACGAGAAGGAGACCTTGACGAAGGTCACCGAGGCACGTGCCGCGGCCATCTCCGCCGGCGCGCAGGGCCCGCAGGCGCAGGCGCAGGCCGAGAACATGCTGACCGGCGCCCTCAAGTCGCTCTTCGCGGTGGTCGAGAACTACCCCGACCTCAAGGCCAACCAGAACGTGATGTCGCTCCAGGAGGAGCTCACCACGACCGAGAACAAGATCTCGTTCGCGCGGCAGTTCTACAACGACAGCGTCATGACCTTCAACGTCAAGATCCAGCAGTTCCCGAGCAACGTGATCGCCGGCATGTTCAACTTCCACGAGCGGCAGTTCTTCCAGGGTGAAGAGGCCGACCGCGAGGTCCCCAAGGTCGACCTGAGCTCGTAAAGGCGCGCCGGCCGCACCCCGCGCCGCCGCCATGTACGAACAGATCGCCCGTAACAAGCGCGACTCCTGGCTGCTGGTGGCGGTCCTCGTCGGACTGCTGGCCGCCATCGGCTACGTGTTCGGCGCTGCCTACTTCGGCTCCGCTCAGGCAGGGTTCGGGATACTCGGCCTGTTCGGCGTCATCGCCATCGTCTGGAGCCTCATCGGCTACTACGGCGGCGCCGGCATGGTCCTCGCGGTCAGCGGCGCCCGCGAGGTCACGCGCGAGCAGGCTCCTGTGCTGTGGAACGTAGTCGAAGAGATGACCATCGCCTCGGGCCTGCCCATGCCGAAGGTCTACGTCGTCGTCGATCCGGCCCCCAACGCGTTCGCCACCGGCCGCGATCCGCAGCACGCCGCGGTGGCCGTGACCAGCGGCCTGCTGCAGATCATGAACCGCCAGGAGCTGCAGGGCGTCGTCGCCCACGAGATGTCACACGTCCGCAACCTCGACATCCGCTTCGCGACGCTGGTCGGCATCCTCGTCGGGGTCGTCGCCCTCGTCTGCGACCTGTTCCTCCGCCTCGGCTTCTTCGGCTTCGGCGGACGCAGTCGCGACAGCGGCGGAGGTGCCGGGCTGGTCCTGCTGATCATCGGCATCGTGCTCGCCGTACTCGCCCCGCTGGCCGCCGTGATCGTCCAGTTCGCGGTCTCGCGGCGGCGGGAGTACCTGGCAGACGCTAGCGGGGTCCAGCTCACGCGCGATCCCGCGGGTCTGGCCGACGCTCTCGCGAAGATCGCCGCCGACGAACGTCCGCTGCACAACGCCACGCGCGCCACCGCGCACTTGTACATCGCCAATCCACTGCGTAAGAAGAAGACCAAGGAGTCGGCCGGCCTCTTCGACACGCATCCGCCGATCGCGGAGCGCATCGCCATCCTCCGCGCCATGGAGCAAGGAGCGGCAGCACCAGTCGCCTGAGGCGACCGTCTACCGGCCCCGGACCCGTCGTCAGTCGCCGCCTCCAGATGCGTCCAGGCCTCCGACGTCGACTTCCCCGATCTTTGGGTCTCCCTGCCCAGCCAGGCAGCGCGTCAGGGCCTGACGATACTCCTCGTTGGCGGGGGCCATGGCCACGGCGAGGCGCAACGCGCTCTGTGCTCCGCGAACGTCGCCCTTCTCGAGCAACGCGCGGCCGAGGGCGTAGTGGGCGTAGTCGTTGGCGGGAGCGCGGCGGGCGACTTCGAAGAAGGCGTCCGCCGCGCTCCCGTACTGGCCCAGAGCGAAGTAGGCACGACCCAGTGCCTCGCGGATGGAGGTCTTCTCCGGTGCCAGGCGCAGCGCCCGTTCGAGATACATGACGGCCTGGCCGGGGTGGCGCTGGTCGAGGAACCGGCAACCGGTCTTGAAGAGTCCGTAGGCGTTCTGAGGCTCGTCCGACACGATGTCTGGCACCCGCCGCTCCGCGCGCTCTGCCGGCGCGACGAAGCCGGGTCTACGCCAACGCGCCCTCGAGGCCGAGATCGGCGGCGATCTCCTGCATCGCCTGGAGCGCCAGCGCCAGGAAGTCGTCGAGGGCGACGCCGATCTCCTCGCAGCGCGCGATCGAAGCGCGATCGACGCCCCGCGCGAACGCGCCCTCGCGCATGCGCTTGCGAAGGGACTTCACGCGCACGCCGGCGATCGCCTTGTCCGGCCGCACGAGCGTGGCCGCCGTGACCAGACCGGTCACCTGGTCGCAGGCGACGAGGGCGACATCCAGGCGCGCCGCGGCGACGACGCCGGTCGCCGGATTGTGGGCCGCGACGGCGCGGGTGACTTCGGGGGCAGCCCCGAGGTCGGCCAGCTCCGCGGCGGCCACCGCCCCGTGACGCGCGAAGTCGGTCCCGGTCCGCTCGGCGTCGAGGTCGTGTGCCAGCCCGGCCAGCCCCCAGGTGTCGGGGTCTTCGCCCAGGCGTGCCGCCAGCGCCCGCATGACGGCCTCGGCGGCCAGCATGTGGCGCCTCAGGTTGACGTTGGCGACGTTGGCCGCCAGCAGCGCCAGCACCTGGTCGCGGCCTGGTGGGCTGGGCACGTCAGCGTCCGTCATCGTGAGCCGCTGCCGGGGCCTTCAGCGACCGTCGCGCGCCGCAAGGACCGCCTCGACGCTGTCGAGGATGGCGCGCGCGCAGGCGGCCTTGCTCACCCGCGGGACGTGGACCTCGTCGTCGCCGCCGATGATGGTGATCTCGTTCTCGTCCGAGCCGATGCCGATGCCCGCCGCCAGGATGTCGTTGAAGACGAGCAGGTCGACGTCCTTGGCGGCCTTCTTCGCGCGCGCCCGGTCGAGCTGCGGCCCGGCCTCGGCGGCGAACGCGACGCGCAGGAGGCCGGGTCGAGCGCTCGCCGCAAGGACGTCGACGGTCGGCACAAGGCGGAGCGTCAGCTCTGGTGTGGCCGCCCGGTCGATCTTCCCTGCGGTGATCGTCTGGGGCCGGTAGTCGGCGATGGCGGCGGCCATGACGAGCACGTCGGCGTCGCCGACGTGCTCGTCCACGGCCGCCGCCATCTGCTCGGCACTCTCGACGCCGACGACGTCGTAGGGGGCATCCGGGGCGCCTGTCGTCGTGTCCACCAGAGTGACCACGGCGCCGCGCAGATACGCTTCGTCGGCCACGGCGCGCCCCATCTTGCCGCTGGAGCGGTTGCCGATGTAGCGCACGGCATCGATGGCCTCGCGTGTGCCGCCGGCGGTGACCACCACCCGCTGGCCGGCCAGAGGTCCGGCGGCCAGTCGCGCGAAGCCGGCCTTGACGGCCTGCAGGATGACCACCGGTTCGGCCATGCGTCCGAGGCCCTCCTCACCGCAGGCCAGATCGCCGCGACTCGCGGGCAGGACCTCGACGCCGCGTTCGGCGAGCAGCGCGAGGTTGCGGCGGGTGGCCTCGTGCTCGTACATCGCCCAATTCATGGTCGGCGCCACGACGACCGGTCCGCGGAAGGCCAGGTAGGTCGCGGTCAGGAGGTTGTCGGCGATGCCGGTCGCCAGCTTCGCGATGGTGTTCGCGGTCGCCGGCGCAACGACCATGACCTCGGCCTCCCGAGCGGCCTCGATGTGCTCGAACCAGCCGCCGTCGGCCTGCCAGGTGGTGTCGTCGTCGAGGACGGCGGCGCGCGCCGCCGCGGCGAAGGTCAGCGGCATGACGAAGCGCTTGGCGGCGACGGTCTCGATGACCGTGGGCGCGAAGCCCTCCTTGCTGAGGAGACGCACGAACTCCACCGCCTTGTAGATGGCGATGCCGCCGCTCACTCCGACCAGGACGCGACGCAGCGGCGCTTCGACGATGCTGACCTGCATGCGGGGGCCCCTCTCGCCCATCAGTCACCCCCGGGGCTAATCCTTGTACGTGAAGCTGATCTTGCTCTCGGTGATCTCTTCAAAGGCTATCGTGAGGAGGTTCCTGCTGCGCGAGGTCACCAATGGGGGCGGGAATTCGTCGAACGTGCCCTCACCGAGGGCGTTGTAGTAGTTGTTGATCTGTCGGGCACGCTTCGCGGCGACAATGGTCAGCGCGTAGCGCGAGCCCCCGGCGTGCGGGAGCAGCTCATCGATGCGGGGCCGGTCCACTAGTCTCCTTTGCGTCGTTCGGCGATGATCGCGGCCGCCTCGGCGGCCGCTCTGTCGGCGTCGTCGTTGACGACCACGGCGTCGAACTCGGAAGCGGCAGCCATCTCGGTACGCGCGATGTCGAGGCGCCGCGCGATGGCCTCGTCACTGTCGGTCCCCCGGCTGCGCAGTCTCGCGGCCAGCTCGTCGAACGAGGGCGGCGCGATGAACACGAGCACCGCCTTGGGCAGAGCACGACGAACCGCGCGCGCTCCCTGCAACTCGATCTCGAGGATCACATCATAGCCCTCGCCGAGCCGCGCCTCCACTTCGGAGCGCAGCGTGCCGTAGAGATCGCCACCGTACTCGACCCACTCGAGGAAGAGGCCCTCGGCGACGGCACGTTCGAAGCGCCGGCGACTGAGGAAGTGGTAGTTTCGGCCGTCGATCTCGCCTGCCCGCGGCGCCCGCGTGGTGGCCGAGACCGCCCGCGCGATCCCGTCGAGCGACGCGAGGATCAGGGAGATGATGGTCCCCTTCCCGGCGCCCGAGGGCCCCGAGATGACGAAGACCGTGGCGATCGGCTATCCCCCGAAGACGTCGAGCAGGTCGGAGCGCTGGCGCTCGGAGAGGCCGCCCACGGTCTTGCTGGGGCTGACGCGACACTGCTCCATGATGCGCGCCGACTTGACCCGTCCGCACTTCGGCGCCGCCATGAGGACATCGACGACCTTGGCCGTGCGCAGGTAGTCGGGTGGTTCGCCCAGGACCGCGCCGATGGTCACCAGCCCGCGCTTGAGGTCGCTCTTCAGCCTGGCGCGCATGCTGCGCACGTGGTTGGCGCGCGCCAGCGCATCCATGCGCTGGTCGAGGGACCTGACTGGAGCGGTGCCGGATTGCCGAGGCGCGGTGGACATCGGGTGCCAGTATATGCGAACGCGCCGAACGCGTTCAAGCGAGCCGGAGCAGCCGAAAAGCCGCCCTGCGCGGGACATTCCGCGCTGCTGCGGACCGCCTAGCGGGTCTCGGTGGTCGGCGACGGCACGCTGCCGAGTGCCCGGCCGCGGATCTCGCTGAGGCGCGCCATGCCGCGGCCGAGCAGCTCGCGCCGCACGTCGCCGAGGATGTGCTGCGGCACGTCGGGTCCGAGGAAGTTGGCGGCGCCGACGGCCACCGCCGTCGCCCCGCAGGCGACGAACTCGAGGACGTCGAGACCGGACACGATGCCGCCCATGCCGATGATCGGCACCTCGACCGCTGCGGCGACCTCCCAGACCATGCGCAGGGCGATCGGCTTGATCGCCGGACCGCACAGGCCCCCGGTGTGATTGCCGAGGAACGGTTCGAGCGTCGACGGTTCCAGCACGAGCGCCTTGAAGGTGTTGACCAACGAGACGCAGTCGGCGCCGGCCGCGGCCGCGGCACGCGCCACCGCGGCGATGTCGGCGACGTTCGGTGTGAGCTTGACGACCAGGAAGCGCTCGCTGAGCGTGCGGACCCGTTCGACGAGCCGCGCCGTCTCGGTCTCGTCGGTCCCGATGGCAAGGCCGCCGCCGACGTTGGGGCAGGAGACGTTGAGCTCGAAGCCGACGACGTCCGGCAGGTCGGGGCGGCCGTCCGCCAGCGCCGCCTCCACTCGGCGGACGACTTCGACGTAGTCGTCAGCCGTGCTGCCACCGACGTTCACGATGAGCGGCACCGTCACGACCTGCGCCACCTCAGGCAGGGTCTCGAGAAACTCGTCGATGCCGGGGTTCTCGAGCCCGATGGCGTTCACCATGCCACTCGCCGTCTCGGTGACTCGCGGCGGCAGGTTGCCCGCCCGCGCCTCGAGCGTCACCGTCTTCGGGACGTACGCTGCGAAGGGGAACGGACGCAGCGCGTCGGGCCCGAAGCGCCGAGCGATCTCGAGCGCATCGAAGGTGCCTGACGCGTTGAGGAGGGGATGTGGGAGGTGCAGGGGGCCGAGCCGGACCGAGAGGTCCGGCTCGGCCCCCTGCACCTCGTTCACCGGCCGGCCGGTGGCGCTCACGAGGCCTCCAGGAGCGATGTCAGCGCGAAGACCGGCCCGTCGACGCACACGCGCCGCAGGCCCTGGGCGGTGGCGACCACACAGCCGTGACAAGAGCCGCTGCCGCAGGCCATATGGGCTTCGAGCGACCCGTAGGCGTCCAGCCGGCGCTCGGTGGCCCAGCGCCCAAGGGCCTCGAGCATGGGCTGCGGCCCGCAGGCGTAGACGGTCGTCTGCGCCGCGACGTCGAGCGTCGTCACGAGCTCGACCGCCGTCCCCCGCCGTCCCACTGATCCGTCCTCGGTGGCGACCGAGAGCTCGGCGATATCGAGAGCGCTGGCCAGACGCGCCTGGCCGGCGTCGCGAAAACCGCAGGCGGCGGCGACGCCGGCCCCCCGGGCGACCAGGACGTCGGCGACGAGCTGCAGCGGCGCCACACCGATGCCGCCGCCCACGAGAAGGCCCCGCGACACCCCGGCCGTCGGGAAGCCGCTGCCCAGCGGGCCGGCGACGCCCAGGGTGTCGCCCACCGCGACCCCCGCCAGGGCGCGGCTGCCGGCGCCTCGTGGCTCGATCAGCAGGCGCACCGCATCGTCGGCCAGTGAATGGACCGACAGCGGTCGTCGAAGGTGGAACCCCTCGCCGGGCACCGCGACCATGACGAACTGCCCCGGCTTTGCCCGCCCGGCGATCGCCGGCGCCAGAAGGTCGACAAGGGCATAGCGACCGAAGCGGCGCACCGCAGAAACGCGGGCGCAGATGTTGACCGCATAGGTGGGCGTCTGTCCGTGCACCCCCGTCACGGCATCCCCTGGGCGTTCGTGTCCGAGTGCAGGTCCTGTAGACAGTGGACGGTCACGCGCGGCCGACGCGCGGCCTCGATCGCCGACACGGCGGCCGAGGCGCCGGCCATCGTCGTGACGCAGGGCACGCCGCGCTCGAGGGCTGCACGTCGGATCTCGTAGCCGTCGCTGCGAGCCCCGCGTCCGAGGGGCGTGTTCACGACGAGATCGATCCTGCCCTCGGCGATGGCACTGACGACATGGGGTTCGCCATCGGTGACCTTGTTGACCTCGTCCACCGGCACGCCGAGGCTGTGAAGCGCGCGGGCGGTCCCCCGCGTGGCGAGGATGCTGAAGCCGAGACCGTGCAGCCGCTGCCCGAGGATGGTGGCCGCCGACTTGTCGCTGTCGCAGACAGAGAGGAAGACGGTCCCCTCGACGGGCAGGGGCGAGCCGGCCGCCGTCTGTGCCTTGGCGAACGCCATCGGGAAGGCGTCGGCGACCGCCATCACCTCGCCGGTCGATTTCATCTCGGGCCCGAGCCGGTAGTCTGCTCCGGGGAACTTCGCGAACGGCAGCACGGCCTCCTTGACGCTGACGTGCTCGGGCACGCGGCGGTGCGGCGGCGCCAGATCGGCCAGCGTCGCGCCGAGGATGATCCTCGTGGCCAGCTTCGCCATCTGCACGCCTGTCGCCTTGCTGACGAACGGCACCGTGCGCGACCCGCGCGGGTTCACCTCGAGCACGTAGAGCTGGTAGTTCTGATAGGCGAACTGGACGTTCATGAGACCCTTCACGCCGAGCGCCACGGCCAGGGCCCGCGTCTGGCGGCGGACCTGCTCGAGAGTCCCTTCGCCGAGTGAGACCGAGGGGATCACGCAGGCCGAGTCGCCCGAGTGCACGCCGGCCTCCTCGACGTGCTGCATGATCGCCCCGATGTACTCCTCCTCCCCGTCGGAGAGACAGTCGACGTCGACCTCGATGGCGTCCTCGAGGAACTTGTCGATCAGCACGGGATGGTCGGGGCTCGCCTGCACCGCGCTGTCCATGTAGGTCTCCAGCGCCTGGTCGCCGTACACGATCTCCATGGCCCGTCCGCCAAGCACGTACGAGGGCCGGACCAGGCACGGATAGCCGATGTCGGCGGCGATCGCCAGGGCCTCGTCGCGGCTGCGCGCCAGACCGTAGGGTGGACAGGTGATGCCCAGGTCGTCGAGCAGGGCCCCGAAGCGACCGCGGTCTTCGGCCAGGTCGATCGACTCCTGTGGAGTACCGAGGATCGGGATGCCGGCGGCCACCAAAGCACGGGCGATCTTCAGCGGCGTCTGGCCGCCGAACTGGACGATGACGCCCAGGGGCCGCTCGTTGGCGACTATGTTGGCGACGTCTTCGAAGGTCAGCGGCTCGAAGTACAGCCGGTTGGAGATGTCGTAGTCGGTCGAGACCGTCTCGGGGTTGCAGTTCACCATGATGGCGTCGTAGCCGTGTTCGCGGACCGTCATGGCGGCGTGCACGCAGCAGTAGTCGAACTCGATGCCCTGCCCGATGCGGTTCGGTCCGCTGCCGAGGATCACGATGCGCTCGCGCGCGCCCTGCAGGGCCTCATTCTCGTCCTCGTACGTCGAGTAAAAGTACGGCGTCTCGGCCTCGAACTCGGCCGCGCAGGTGTCGACGGCCTTGTAGACCGGCAGGATACCGTTCTCGAGGCGCAGGGCGCGCACGTCGCTCTCGCTCTTCCCGGCAAGCTCACCCAGTCGACCGTCCGAGAAGCCGTAGCGCTTGAGGCGCCGCAGAAGCGACTTGTCGAGGCCCCGCGCCTGCCGCACCTCGTCCTCGAGGGCCACGATGTCGCGCAGCTCGGCGAGGAAGAAGTGCGGTACGGCGGTGAGCCCGTGGACCTCGTCGATCCCCATACCCTGACGGTAGGCGTGCATGATCAGCTCGTACCGTTGGCAGGTCGGCACCGACAGCGCCTTCCTGGTTTCGCGGCGATCGCTGGGAAGCTCGGGCGTGGCGTCGAGCTCGCGGGAACGCATCGCCTTGAGGAACGCTTCCTTGAAAGTCCGCCCGATCGCCATGGCCTCACCGACGCTCTTCATGTGGGTCGTGAGCTCAGCGTCGGCCAGGGGGAACTTCTCGAACGCCCAGCGGGGCATCTTGACGACCACGTAGTCGAGCGTCGGTTCGAAGCTGGCCGGCGTCTTCTTCGTGATGTCGTTGGGGATCTCGTCGAGGGTGTACCCGACGGCCAGTTTGGCGGCGATCTTGGCTATCGGGAAGCCGGTCGCCTTGGAGGCCAGCGCCGAGCTGCGCGACACGCGCGGGTTCATCTCGATGACGACCACATCGCCGCCGACCGGGTCGACGGCGAACTGCACGTTCGAACCGCCGGTGTCGACGCCGATCTTGCGGATGATGGCCTTGGCGGCGTCGCGCAACTCCTGATACTGCGGGTCGGTGAGCGTCAGCGCAGGCGCGACAGTCACGCTGTCGCCGGTGTGCACGCCCATGGGGTCGATGTTCTCGATCGAGCAGATCACCACGACATTGTCGGCCGTGTCGCGCATCACCTCGAGCTCGAACTCGTGCCAGCCGGCCACCGACTCCTCGAGCAGCACCTGTCCGATAGGGCTCAGCCGCAGACCCTCGGCGGCGATGCGCCGCAGGCTCTCTCGATCGTGCGCGATACCGCCGCCGGTCCCTCCCAGCGTGTAGGCCGGTCGCACCACGAGGGGCAACCCGACCTCGTCGACGGCCCGCATCGCCTCGTCGAGATCGTGCGCCAGAGCGCTTTGGGGCACCCGCAACCCGATCTCCTCCATCGCAGTGCGGAACTCGAAACGGTCCTCGGCACGCCGGATCGCCTCGGCGTCGGCGCCGATCATCTCGACCTCCCACAGGTCGAGCACACCGCTCTCCTGCAGCTCGGTAGCCAGATTGAGAGCCGTCTGGCCACCCAGGGTCGGCAGCAGCGCGTCCGGACGCTCGATCTCCACGATGCGGGTCAGGGTCTGCGCATCGAGCGGCTCGATGTACGTGCGGGCGGCGAAGTCGGGGTCGGTCATGATGGTCGCCGGGTTTGAGTTGACCAACACGACCTCGAACCCGTCGTCGGCGAGCACTCTGCACGCCTGGGTACCGGAGTAGTCGAACTCGCACGCCTGGCCGATGACGATCGGCCCCGAGCCGATGATCATGATCCTGTCGATATCGTGGCGACGCGGCACGTCAGCCCTTCTTCCGGAAACGCAGCATCTCGCCGCGGAAGCGCTCGAAGAGGTAGAGCGAGTCGTGCGGCCCCGGTGTCGCTTCGGGATGGTGCTGGACCGAGAAGGCGAAGAGGCTGCTCGCCGCCAGACCTTCGACGGTGCCGTCGTTCAGGTTGACGTGCGTGATCTCGACTTCGCGACGTCGCTTGCCGTCGTCGTTGACGGCGAAGCCGTGGTTCTGCGTGGTGATCTCGATGACGCCGGTACGCAGGTCCTTGACCGGATGGTTGGCGCCGCGGTGGCCGAACTTGAGCTTGTACGTGTTCATGCCCAGTGACAGGGCGAGCAGCTGGTGACCGAGACAGATCCCGAAGAGAGGCACCTGACCGAGCAGGCCGCGGATCGTCTTGACCGCGTAGTGCACGGCCGCCGGATCGCCGGGTCCGTTCGACAGGAACACACCGTCCGGACTGCGTTTGAGAACGTCGCGGGCGCTGGTGGTCGCCGGCACGACCGTGACGCTGCAGCCGGCCTGCCGCAGGCAGGCGACGATCGAGCGCTTGAGGCCGAAGTCCAGGGCCACGACTCGCAGGCGCTCACGGTCCGACTCCTCCCCGGCCCGCGCCTCATAGGCTTCGTCGCAGCTCACGGCGCTGGCCAGGTCGAGTCCGGCCATCTGCGGAAGCTTCCGCGCTTTCGCGCGCAGCGACGACCGGTCGAGCTCGTCGGTCGAGATGACGGCACGCAGGGACCCGAACTCGCGGATGTGCCGTGTGACGGCACGGGTGTCGACGCCCGTCACGGCCAGCACTTCATGCGCGTTGAGCCAGTCGAGCCAGGTTCCGGACGAGGCGCGGTTGTAGGCATAGTTGGTGATCTCGCGCGCGACGATGGCGCGCGCGTGAGCGCGTGCCGACTCGTCGCGCGCCTCGTCGACGCCGTAGTTGCCGTTCAGCGGGAACGTGTACGTGATGAGCTGACCGGCGTACGACGGATCGGTAGCGATCTCCTGGTAGCCGGTCATGCTCGTGTTGAAGACGATCTCGCCGCCCACGGTGCCCGTTCCGGCGAGCGCCTCGCCGGCGAAGACGGCACCGTCTTCGAGGACGATCAGCGCGGCACTAGCCAAGGTCCTCCCACGCGAGGCGGCCGGCGGCCACGGTCAGGACGACCTTGCCGGTCAGGGTGCGGCCGTACCAGGCGGAGTTGTCTGAGCGTGACTGCAACGTCGCGCGGTCGACCGTCCAGGTGCGCTGCGGGTCGACCAGACAGAGGTTGGCGAGGGCGCCGGCGCGGATCGCCGGCACTTCGACGCCGGCGATCCGCGCCGGCGCCTGGCTCATGCGCTCGGCCACGATCGCCAGCGACAGATCGCCGCCGAGCACACACACGTCGTGCACAACGGCGAATGCCGTCTCAAGACCAATGGTCCCGAAGGCCGCCGCCTCGAACGGCACTTCCTTCTCGTGGCGCGCGTGCGGGGCGTGGTCGGTGGCGACACAGTCGATCGTGCCGTCGGCGAGCCCCTCGACCAGGGCCCTCCGATACGACTCGGGGCGCAGCGGCGGGTTCATCTTGAAGTTCGGATCGAGCGAGGTCACCGTCTCGTCGGTGAGGGTCAAGTGATGAGGCGTGACCTCGCAGGTGAGCGCGGCGCCGGCGCCGCGGCCGCGGCGGATGTGATCGAGCGTCTCCGGCGTGCTCACGTGGCACACATGCAGGCGCGCCCCTTCGTAGACCGCGATCTCCACGGCGCGCGCCACGTCGAGGCTCTCGGCGATCGCCGGCATGCCGGCCAGCCCCAGGCGCGCCGAAACGGCGCCCTCATGCATGACACCGTCCGCCGTCAACGAGTCGTCCTGCCCGTGGACGGCCACCGGGCGGCCGCTGACCTTCGCGTATTGCAGCGCCCGCCGCGCCAGCAGCGCCGTCGGCAGCGGCCGCCCGTCGTCGCTGAAGCCTACCGCGCCGGCGTCGGCGAGCTCCCACATCTCGCTCAGCTGCTCGCCGGCCAGCTTGCGCGTGACGCTCGCCCAGAATCCCAGAGGGATGGTCGCCTGTGCCGCGGCGCGCTCCGCCAGTGACCGCAGGACCGAGGCGGTGTCGACGACCGGGTCGGTGTTGGCCATTCCGAAGGCGGCGACGTAGCCCCCGGCGGCCGCGGCCGCGCTTGCCGTCTCCAGGTCCTCCTCGTCTTCGCGGCCGGGGACACGGAAGTGGGCGTGCAGATCGACGAAGCCCGGCAGGACGATGCGTTCGCCGCCGTCGACGACCCGGATGCCCTTGGCGGCGGCGATCTTGCGGGCGACCTTGGCGACGCGTCCGTCGGCGATGAGGACGTCGCGCTGGTCGTCGACGCCGGTCTGCGGATCGACGACCCGCGCCCCGCGGATGAGCAGGTCCGCCCCTTGGCCGGCGGCGCTCCAGAGTCGCTGCGTCATTCCTCGTCCTCCTCGTCCTCACCTTCGTCCATGCCGACGATGGTGCGATAGAGGATGGCCATGCGCACCGCGAGACCGCTCTCGACCTGCTGCTCGATCAGCGTGTCGGGATCGTCGGCCACCGCGGCGCTGATCTCGATGCCGCGATTGATCGGGCCGGGGTGCATGACCTTCTGGCCCGTGCGCAACCGCTCGCGCGTCATGCCGTAGAGGGCCGCGTACTCACGCAGCGAGGGAATGAAGTTGGCCCCCGGTTGCTGGCGCTCGAGCTGCATGCGCAGCAGGTACACGATGTCGGCCTGGCCGAGATCGGCGAGGTCGTGGGTGACGCGCACGCCGAGGGACTCGACGTCGCGCGGGATGAGCGTGGGTGGCGCGACCAGGGTGACGTCCATGCCCATAAGCTGGAACCCGACTATGTCGCTGCGCGCCACACGGCTGTGCAGGACGTCGCCGACGATGAAGACCGACTTGCCGTCGAGTTCGCGTCCGATGGTCTGGCGCACCGTGAAGAGGTCGAGCAGACATTGAGAGGGATGCTGATGCTTGCCGTCGCCGGCGTTGATGACGCTGGCGTCGGTGTAGCGCGACACGAGGCCGCCGGCGCCTGCCTGCGGATGGCGGATGACGATGATGTCGGGGGCGTAGGCCGAGAGCGTGAGGGTGGTGTCCTTGAGCGACTCGCCCTTGTCGACCGAGGATCCGCTGGCCTTGACGTTCATGACGTCGGCCGAGAGGCGCTTGCCGGCCAGCTCGAAGCTCGCGAGTGTGCGCGTCGACGACTCGTAGAACAGGTTGATGATGGTGCGGCCGCGCAGCGTCGGTACCTTCTTGATGTCGCGGTGGAGGATGGGCAGGAAGCTGTCGGCGGTGTCGAGGAGCAGCTCGACGTCGTCGCGTGTGAGGTCGTCCATCGAGAGCAGGTCGCGCTTGGCCATGGTCAGTCCGTCTTCCTCGGCGGCCGCAGCACGACGACCTCGTCGGCGCCGTCGACCTCGGCCATATGCACCTCGATGCGCTCGTTCAAGGCCGTAGGCATGTTCTTGCCCACGTACTCCGGGCGGATCGGCAGCTCGCGGTGCCCGCGGTCGACGAGCACCGCCAGCTGGATGCGGCTGGGCCGGCCGAAGTCGAAGAGGGCATCGATGGCGGCGCGGATCGTGCGGCCCGTGAACAGGACGTCGTCGACCAGGACCACGGTGGCTCCGTCGAGCTCGAACGAGAGCTCCGTGTCCTTGACCACCGGGTGCGGACTCTTGGGCACGGCGCCGACCACGCCACGGGTCGCCACGTCGTCGCGGTAGAAGGAGATGTCGACCTCGCCGAACGCAACCGGCGTCCCCGAGAACTCGCCCACCAGCTCGTGCAGCCGGCGCGCCAAGAAGGCGCCACGCGTGTGGATGCCGACCAGCGCCAGAGACTGGACATCGTGGTTCTTCTCGAGGATCTCGTGGGCGATGCGCACGAGGGTGCGGCGCATCTGCTCGCCGGTCATGACGACGTGCTGGGTCGGCGGACGGCTCACGGGGCTGCGGCGGCGATCTGAGAAACGAAGAACGCCGCCGCAGCCACGCTGGCTGGACGGCGACGCGCGTTCTCCATCTCTTTCCGGCCTCTCGGGACGCGGTTTAAAGGTCTCAGCTACTGTAGCAGCGGCGTCCCTACCGGTCAAACACCGCCGGCCTTCCCCATCCTGCTTCCGCCGCCGGCCCTCGTCCTCGCGAGGAACGACGCCAGATCGTCGGGCAGCGGAGCGGCAAACTCGAGCATCCGCCCGTCGTCCGGGTGGGGCAGCTGCAGCTCGGCGGCGTGCAGGAACTGGCGCTCGAGGCCGGCCGGCCGGCTGCGGCGACCGTACTGCACGTCGCCGGCCACGGGGAAGCCCAGGGCCGCGAAGTGGACGCGGATCTGGTGGGTGCGACCGGTCTCGAGCCGCACGTCGAGCAGGGTATAGCCCGGGACGCGTTCGCGCACCGAGAAGTGCGTGACGGCGCGGTGCGCGCGGGTGGTGTGGACCGAGATGCGTGTGCGGTCGCGCGCGTGACGACCGATGGGCACATCGACGACGCCCGCGTCCTGGGGAAGGTCGCCGACGACCAGCGCGACGTAGACACGCCGGATCTCGCGTCGCGCCAGCGCCGCGACGAGGCGACGGTGAGCGAGCACCGTGCGAGCGACGATCAGCAGCCCCGACGTGTCCTTGTCGAGACGGTGGACGATGCCCGGCCGCATCTCGTGGCCGCCGGCGATGCCGCGGACCAATAGCCCCTGCACGAGCGTGCCGTGCTCGTGCCCGGGCGCCGGGTGAACGACCACACCGGCCGGCTTGTCGACGATCAGCAGCCAGTCGTCTTCGTAGACGACCCCGTAGGGCACACTCTCCGGCGTCAGCGACGAGCTCTCTTCGGGCTCGAGCCGGTACTCGACCTGCTGTCCGGCGCGCACGATACGGTCCCTGGCGACCGCGCGCCCGTCGACACTCGTGCCGCCCTCGGCGATCAGACGCTGCGCGCGGGCACGGGACAACCCGGACCGCCCTGCGAGGACGACATCCAGGCGCCGCCCGTCGTCAGTCTGCGCGACCCGAAAGGCAGGCATCAGGGTCCTGCCCGCGCTCACTGAAGAGGAGACGGACGACGATCGTCACGGCGCCGACGGCGATGGCCGCGTCGGCGACGTTGAACGTCGGCCACGCACCGATCGAGACGAAGTCCACGACCGACCCGAAGCGGATCCGGTCGACGAGATTGCCGACGGCTCCCCCGATGATCAGCGCCAGGGCGACCGCGTACCGCGGCGAGCACCGCACCAAAGCGTAGATGAGGACAACGATCACGGCCACGACCACGCCGACGAGAAGCCAGCCGGCACCGGTCAGCCGACCGAAGGAGATGCCGCTGTTGTGCGAGAGCTCGAGGCTGACGTGGGGCAGGAGGTCGAGCGGCAGATCGGCGGCCGATCGACGCACGAAGTACTTGCTGAGCTGGTCGGCGGCGACGGTCGCTGTCGCGACCGTCGCCGCCAGCACCAGACCACTACTTCTTGCGCTTCTTGGGCTCACCGTCGGGGGTCTTCTCGACCTCGCGCACCTTGCGGTGCCCGAAGGGACACGTCAGCACTTTCACCTTGTGTGCTCGTCCGGCATCGCCCGAGACGATCGCCAGCGGGAACGTCGCCTTGCAGGTCGCGCAGTAGGCGAGTCTGGCCATGGCACCTCCCTTCAGAGGTCCAACGCACCGCGGGCGGCGGCGACGCTGACCCCGACGAGGCGCACAAGCTTTCGCCGCGAGGTCGCGCCACTCTGTACGGTCACACGGGACGCAGCGACTTGAAGCTCGCGCGCGAGCAGACGGCACAGTTCACGATTGGCGCGCCCACTCTCGGCGACGGCGGCGACCCTCACCCGCAAGCGACCCGCTGCCACACCGACGACCTCGCTGCGTGCCGCCCGTGAGGTGACCCAGACCGCCACGAGGACGTCGTCGCCGTCGCCGGCCAGCGGGCCCGACTCACCACTTGAACTCGTTGTCGTCGACCTCGCTCTCGACGTCGGCGAGCAGATCGTCGGGCTCACCGATCGTCGCACCTGGCGCCCGACCGTCGGGAGCGGGCAGCGGCTCGTCGGCGCCGCCTGCTTCGGCAGACGCCGCCGGCTCGCCGCGCGCCGGCGGCAGAGGCGCGGCTTCGAGGGGAGGGACCGGCTCCGCTTCGGGAGTTGGGGGGGCACCGGCGTCGGCGGCCGCCTCGCGCACGGGGACTTCGGCCGGACGCGCCGGCGGCGCCTCGGTGGCGGGCGGGCGTACCGCGCGCCGCTCGGTCGCCATCGCCTTCTTGACCTCGTCGGCCGTCTTCGCCACGCCGGCGTCCTTCTTGGCCGAACGATCGATCTCGACCAGCTGCTTGAGATACCCCTCAAGGAGCGACCGGAACTTGAAACGGAAGTCCTCTTCGGAGCTGCGCAGCACGACCATCTGCTTCTCGATGGCCTGCTTGTCGGCGTACGACTCGTTCACCATCTGTCGCGCCTTGAGTTCGGCCTCGTGCAGGATGAGCTGCGACTCCTTCTGCGAGTTCGCCTTCAGCTCTTCGGCGCTGCGCTGCGCCGAGACCAGCGTCTTCTGCAAGGTCTCCTCGAGCGTGCGGTAGTGGTCGATCTTCTCCTGCAGCGTGTCGCAGCGCTCGGCCAGCTCGATGTTCTCCTTGAACAACCTCTCGAACTCGTCGGCGACCTCGTCGAGGAACTCGTCGACCTCGCTGTCAACGTAGCCGCGCATCCCGCGCTTGAAGTCCTTGTGGCGTATGTCGAGTGGTGTCAGCTTCATCGGACCTCCCCTCCTGGCACCGTCACATCATAGACGATAGCGGTCCTGCGCGCCGAGGGCCCCTCACAACGGCATCGCGTGGTCACCGCGGCCTCAGCCGGCGTTCGTGCGCCCGCTCGACCGCCGCCGCCACACCGGCAGCGATGGTCTCCGGCAGTCCCGCGGCGGCGAAACTCTCGATGGTCGCCGCTGTCATCCCGCCGGGCACGGCCACCCCCCGCCACAGTGCACCTGGATCGTCTCCCCTCTCCACCAGCTCCGCCGCCCCGGCCAGCGCCCCGGCGGCCAGCTCGATCGCCAGGGCCCGATCGAGCCCGGCGCGACGTCCTGCGTCCGCCAGAGCCTCGATGAAGTATCCGCCAAACCCCGGTCCGCAGGCGCTCACTGCCGTCGCCTCGTCGTACAGCGACTCGTCGACGGACAGCAGGCGGCCCAGCGATCCGAAGAGCGCCCGCACATCCGCGACCGCAGCCCCAAGCGTGCCCTCGACCAGCAGCAACGTGCCGCGCCCGACGGCGACCGCCACGCTCGGCATCACGCGTCCGACGAACGCACCACCCTCGAGGCCGGCGACCAGCCGTTCGACTGTCACGTACGCGGCCACCGACACCAGCGGTCGCTGGCCGAGACTGTCGGCGATGGACCGCGCCGCTGCTTCAACATCGTCGGGGCGCATGGCGAGGACGACCAGATCGGCGGCCGTGACCGCTTCGGTGGTCGTGCCGCAAGCGCGCCCGGTAGTCCCGTGCGCCAGCGTCGCCGCACGGTCGCTGAAGGGGTCGTAGATGAAGAGCTGAGGTCGTTGACCGGCGGGGACCTCCGGGCGCGTCCAGCCGGCGACCAAAGCGCCGGCGATGTGGCCGGCCCCGAGTAGGGCGACCTTCATCTCAGAACTGGTTGAAGAAACCCTTCTCGATGAGGCGGGCGCGCTCCTCGGCCGACACGTCGACGTTGCGCGGCGTGAGAAGGAAGACCTTGTCGGCGATGCGCTGCATGCCGCCGTCGAGAGCGTAGGTGAGGCCGCTGCTGAAGTCGATGAGCCGCTTCGAGAGGTCGGCGTCCGACCCCTGAAGGTTGACGATAACCGGGATGTCGACCTTGAACTTGTCGGCGATCTGCTGCGCGTCGTTGAAGTTCTTCGGGATGACCAAGTGGACCTCGACCCGCGACGGCCGCGGGACCTCGACCGGCCGCACCGCCGGCGGACGTGCGCCCCGCGCCGGCTCGTCGGCGAAGATGTCGTCGTACTCCGTCGACCGGCCGCGGCTGATCCTGCGCACGTTGGGTCGCTCCTGGTATGAGCGCTCGAGCTCCTCGTGGGGGGCCAGGGTGGACTCCTCCTCCTCCTCCTCGTACTCCTCGTCCTCGGAGACACCGAAGTAGACCATCATCTTGTGCCAGCTGTCGCCCAAGCCCATGGCTCCTCCCCATCACGCGTCAGAACAGGACACTCCCGACGCGGACGATCGTCGCACCTTCGCGCACGGCCACCTCGTAGTCGGCGCTCGTTCCCATCGACAACTTTGCGAAAGTATACCTGCCGGTCCAGGCGCTCGAAAGGCGCTCGCCGAGTTCGCGCGTGCGGGCGAAGAACGGCGCCGCGCGACGCGCATCATCGAACAGCGGCGGCATGCTCATGAGCCCCGCGAACACGACCCTGTCGCAGGCCGACGCCTCATCGAGGAAGGCGTCCACCGTCCCGCAATCGAGGCCCGATTTGCTGTCCTCCCCACCGACGTTCACCTCGAGCAGGACCTCGACAGGGTTCTCCGTCCGGGCCTGTATCTCCTGCACGACACTCATCGTCGAGACTGAATGGATGAGACGCACGAGCGGCAGCACGGTCTTGGTCTTGCGGCTCTGGAGGTGCCCGATGAAGTCGAAAGTGAAGCGCTCGCCCCAGCGCTTGTGCTTGACCGCCAGATCCTGAGCGCGGTTCTCGCCGACCAGCGTCACACCGGCCTCGGCCAGCGCCCCCATGTCGTCGGCCGTCACGTACTTCGTCGCCACCAGGATCTCGACCTCATCTGTCTTTCGGCCCGCCTGCTGTGCCGCAGCGTCGACCCGCTCGCGCACCTCTTGAAAGCGCTCGCGCACATGGCCCGCCGACACGCTGTACTGCCTCACGCCACACCTCCGCCCTTCCGCGACGACCCCTTGGCCGGCATCCACGCTATCGCGGCCTGCCTCCCCGTCAACCCGCCCTCACAACGATGCGAGAAGAAGCGCCCGTCGCACATCGTGCAGACGCGCGCTTCGACGATGGCCGACGGCGCGATCCCGGCCTGCTCCAACTGCAGCCGGGCGACGCGCCACAGGTCGACGCGACCGTCACGATAGCTACCCTCCCAAGACGCTGCGAACCGTTGGCCCACCGGCTCCGACACCGTGAAGCAGCAGGGGCCGATCGAGGGACCGATGGCGGCCGCGCGCAGGACGGCAGCGCGCGCCGTCCTGCGCGCGGCCGCCCCGACGATGCCCTCCGCCAACCCCCGCCAGCCGGCGTGGATGAGGGCGATCCGCGACGCCTGGCCGTCCGCCGACGCCGCCACGAAGACCGGCACGCAGTCGGCCACGCTCACCATGAGAGCCACGTCGAAGGCCGAGGTCAGCAGAGCGTCGCAATCGCCGACGGCCGTGGTCGGGTCCAGGGCCCCGCATCCGCCGTCGTCCGCCGCGACCTCACGAACAACCGTGCCGTGGACCTGGTGCGGCACCACGAGGCGTGCCGGATCGATCCCCAGAGCGGCCAGCAGGCGGCGCCGGTTGGCGACCACGTTCTCGCTGCGGTCGCCTACCAGGAAGCCTAGGTTGAGGCTCGCGTAGGGTCCCACGGAGACGCCGCCTTCACGGGTCGAGACGGCCAGTCGCCACCCGGCACCACCGACCTCCAGCCAGCTCAAGCCACTCCCCCGTCGCAGACGGAAACCCGACTCGACCCGTGCCTCCGCCATCAGCGCAGGCGCTCGGCGGCCTCAAGCTCCTGCTGGCGGCCGGAGATGAGGCCCTCGATCTTCATCCGCAGCAGGTCGTGCAGCACGTCCCCGAGTGCGGCTGACTCCTCGAAACCGCGTTCGAGGAGATCGCGTCCGCCGATCTCGAGGCGCACGTGCCGCGTATGCGTGAGGTAGTGCGCCAGACGTTTCTCGGCCGCACCGCCAGCGGACAGGACCGCCGCCACGAGGAGCGCCTCGAGCGGCTCGTCGTGCACGGTCTCGTACAGCTCGACCTCCTTCATCGGGCGCCGCAAACGGCGTTCGAGGCGGCTACCGAGGAGGAACGCGCGCACCAGCACGTCACCGTCCGCGCGCCGGAACCGCATGCGCCGTGTCCAGCGCTCGATCTCCTCGGGCTCCAGATCGCGCAACAGGAGGGCCAGGCGCAGCCGCCAGCGAGGGACCTCGTCTTCGACCCCCAGTCGCGACCGGAGGGCGTCGCCCTTCGTCACCAGATCCTCACCGGTGGCGCCGAGGTCGATCCTCGGGTGGACGGCCACCTGCAACCCGAGCTGTTCGAGACGACGCAGCGTGTGACTCACCTTCTCCTCATCGAACAGCAGCACGAGCTCGTCGCGCAGCCGCGCGGACGAAAGGTCGCCGATCAGGTCCATCTCGCTGCAACTTCGCGCCAGCCCGAACGTGTGCTCATCCATCTCGAACCCGTAGCGGTTCTCGTAGCGGACGGCACGGAAGATGCGCGTCGGGTCCTCGATGAAACTCAGGTTGTGCAGGACGGCGATGCGGCCCTCGCGCAGGTCGTCGTAGCCGCCGAAGTAGTCGAGGAGCGCACCGAAGTCGCGCGGGTTGAGGGACACCGCCATGGCGTTGATGGAGAAGTCACGCCGCGCGAGATCGCCGCGGATCGTTGCGTGCTCCACCTTCGGAAGGGCGGCCGGATAGTCGTAGAACTCGGTGCGCGTTGAGGCGACGTCGACACGCAGGGGAGCGCGGCCGCCCTCGTCGGGGGCGATGATCACCGCCGTCTGGAACTTCTCGTGCACCCGCACACGGCCCTTGAGGCGCCGCGCCAGCTCGCGGGCGAACTCGATCCCCTCGCCTTCGACGGCGATGTCGATGTCGACCAGCCGCTCCTCGAGCAGCAGGTCGCGCACGGCGCCGCCGACCAGGTAGACGCCGCGGAACGCCGCCGCGGCGGCCTGCACCTGCTGCAGCAGCCGGTCCAGACCGAGGCCCGCGAGACGATCGCTAACGTCGAGGCCGGTGGTCGCCGACTGCGGGTGGGCCACGACATGCAGGGCCTGCAGGAGATCGCTGCGCGTGACGACACCGACGACATGGTCCACGGGCACCGGCGCTGTCGTCGTACGTGCGACCGGCACGCGACCCAGGGGGTCGTCGGCCAGCACGCGGGTGAGCTCGTCGATGGGCGTGTCGGGCGCCACGACCGTGGCCGCCCCCGTCATGACCGCCTTCACCGGCGCATGGCCGAGGCCGTGCCGCAGGGCGCGGTCGAGATCGCGTCGCGCCACCGAACCGACGAGCTCGTCGTCCTCGGCCACCGAGAGGCCTCCGAGGCCGTGGCGCTCGCACAGCACCAGCGCCTCGTCGACTGTCGTCTCGGAGGTCACCCAGTGCACCGGATGCGACATGAGCGTGGCCGCCGTCGGCGCTGCGCGGACCCCGCGCCGCAGGCTGGCCACGAGGCGGCGGCGGGTCGCGGCCAACGTCGTCTTCTTCACGACCGCCGACGCGGCCGCCGCATGCCCGCCGCCGCCCACCACCTTGAGCACCTGGGAGACGTTCAGCGCCGCGGCGCGGCTGCGCGCCGTGACGAAGACCCGGTCCTCCATCTCGACCAGGAGGACGAAGGCATCGCAGTTCGTCAGGTCCATGGCTTTGTGCACGACCAGGCTCACGCCCTCCACGTACTCGGCGCCGCGGGTCGTGGCGACCAGCACGTCCAAGCCACCGGCGGTCACCGGACGGGCCCGCTCCAGCACGTTGACGAGCAAGTCGCGTTGCGCGGTCGTCAGGGGGTTGTGGAGGAAGCGCTCGACAAGCCGCTGGTTGGCGCCTCGCCGCAGGCAGAAGGACAGCGCTTCGGCATCGCGAACGGTCGTCGTCGGGAACGTCAGCGAGCCCGTGTCCTCGTGGATGCCGAGGGCGAAGAGGGTCGCCTCGGTCGCCGTCACGGGTATGCCGCGCTCGGCGAGGATATGCAGCATGAGCGTGATCAGCGACCCGTCGTCGGACGATATGAAGTTCTCCGCTGCCACGAACTCGGGCAGCTCGCCGTCGGGCCGGTGGTGATCGAAGACGACGACCTCGACGCCCGCCCGGCCGCACAGGACGCCGAGCTCACCGAGACGGTTCGGGTGCCATGTCTCGACGAGGATGAGGCGCCGCACCTTCTCGATGTCGACGGCGCCCGTCTCGACCGTGTGGAACTCGTCGCCGAAGAGCGTCCGGAACTCGCGCACGTTGCGGTTGACCGAGCCGCTCAGGCACATCTGCGCCTCGGGGTACAGCTTGTGCGCCGCCACCATCGCCGCGAACGCGTCGAAGTCGGTGTTGGAGTGCGTGGCGATGACCTCGTCGATGGTCATGTCGCCAGTCTACGCGCCGACGTCAGGCCTTCAACAGCCAGGCGAGCTCGTCACCGAAGGCGCCACGGACCGCCTCGGCCAAGGGTGCATGGGCCGCCTTCCGCAAGTGCGGGTCATCCTCCAGGATCCGGCCGGCCAGCATCCGCGCCCGCACCACGGCCTCACGGTCGCGGATCAGCTTGGCGAGCTTCAGGTCGGGCAGTCCCGACTGGCGCGGGCCGAAGAGCTGGCCCTCGCCGCGGATCTCGAGGTCACGGTCGGCCAGGGCGAAGCCGTCGCTGGTCTGCAGAACGGCCCGCAAGCGGTCGTCCGAGCGGCCCGCGGCCGTGTCGGCGAAGAGCAGGCAGTACGACCGGTACCGACCCCTCCCCACGCGGCCGCGAAGCTGGTGCAACTGCGCCAGTCCAAAGCGTTCGGCGCCCTCGACGACCATCACGGTCGCGTTTGGCACGTCGACGCCTACCTCGATCACGCTCGTGGCCACGAGCACGTCGATCTCACCGGCCTTGAAAGCCGCCATCGCCACCTCGCGCTCGGCCGTCTTGAGTTGGCCATGTAACACGGCCAGACGGTAGCCGTGCAGCTCGCCGTCCCGCAGGCGCTCGGCCTCGGCCAGCGCGGCGGCCGTGGCCAGCGCCTCGGACTCGTCGATCAGCGGGCAGACGACGTACGCCTGGCGGCCCTTGTCCAGCTGCTTGCGCACAAGCCCGTAGCCCAGGGCGCGCTTCGACTCCGGCACGAGACGGGTGACGACCGGCCGGCGGCCGGCCGGCGAGCCGCCGATGAGCGTGACGTCGAGATCACCGTAGAAGGTAAGAGCCAGCGTGCGGGGGATCGGCGTCGCCGTCATGTAGAGGGTGTGCGGAGCCGTGCCAGCGCCGGCGTTGCGGCGCGCCAGCTCGTCGCGCTGGGAGACGCCGAAGCGGTGCTGCTCGTCGACCACCACGACGGCCAGACTCCGGAAGCTCACGTCCTCCTGCAGCAGAGCGTGCGTACCGACCACCACCTGGGCCTCGCCGGCGGCGATGCGGGCCAGTGCCGCGCGCCGCTCGGCAGCCGTGAGCCGCGCGGTGAGGAGCTCAACGCGCGCCAGGCCGCCGGCGAGGCGCGCGATGGTCTCCAGATGCTGCTCGGCGAGGGTCTCGGTCGGCGCCATGAACGCGCCCTGGTGACCCGCCTCGACGGCGCAGAGGAGGGCATGCAAGGCCACGACCGTCTTGCCGGAGCCCACGTCGCCCTGGAGAAGACGCCGCATCGGCACGTCACGCCGCAGGTCCGTGCCGATCTCGACGATCGCCTCCTCCTGGAACGACGTCAGTGCGAACGGAAGTCCGTCGACGAACCGTTGCGACAGACTGCCGCCCGGCGACAACGGGACCGCCTGTGCCCGCCCCTGCTCGATCTCCTTGTGCAGCAGGAGCCCCACCTGGAGCAGCAGCAGCTCCTCCAGCACCAGGCGATCGCGCGCACGGGCGGCTTCGTCCGGCGAGCGCGGGAAGTGCATGGCCAGCACGGCGTCGGCATGCGTCGGAAGGTCCTCGTCGGCGCGGGGCGTTGCCGCCAACCGGGGCGGCCAGCCCCCCG
>Ga0315282_10001180_pt1 | contig 50188 bp, 56 predicted proteins | sample YL17G07_20_MG_FD_203693 | JGI IMG/M metagenome (GOLD analysis project Ga0315282, IMG submission 203693) | Sediment microbial communities from Yellowstone Lake, YNP, Wyoming, USA - YL17G07_20 | ecosystem: Environmental > Aquatic > Freshwater > Lake > Sediment | place: USA: Wyoming | collected...
GAGGTTCACGGTCCCATTGAGATAGTAGATGTTGCTGTGCATAATGCCGTCATGGTGAGTGAACCGTTGCGCTAGGAACTCTTGGAAGACGAGTCTCTCCTCCTGCATGCCTCTATCCAGCACGGGGTCGCTGAGACGGTTAACTGGATTCAAGATGTCCAGAGGAAGCTTGGACTTCGCTGCCTCCTCGAGTTCGATGATGTCGCTCGAGAGCAGACTACCTCTCATCAAGTTCTCCTGAAAGGTGTCGAATTGGCTCCAGTAGCTTATTCCAGAGTGGGGTTTGAATGGAACCAAGTTCACGCTGTGATCCTTGAAGCCGTAGATTAATGCTTTGCACAGGGTTGTCTTGCCCGCGTTGTGAGGTTGATGACCAACAACAAGAATCCTTCTAGCGCCCAATTCGGACCCGTAATCCTGTTCCGGAGCCACGCTCAACTACACTTCTACTTGAACCTACGAGCGATTGCAGGAGGCCTACTTACAGTGACCCGCCCCGCCTATCTTCTGAAGTGAGGGTGCTCGACAATTCATGGTGTCGGCATTTCAGCACAATACGCCCTTGTTGCCTTCTGAGCTTTGCTGATTTCGCTATACTAACCGTGTGGTGTCTAGAGAATAGCGGTCCTAGCTGACGGCATGACCTGAAGAGGAATTTGAAGGCGCTTCGAGCTGCCTGATATGGATTCTCGCAGCCTCAAGCTCCTTTTCAGTTTGGGCAATCCGAGACTCCAGCTCGGCGACTCTCTGCCTCAAGGTCTCAGCCTCGTTCTTTGATTCCGAGAACTTCTCTTGGAGATGATGAATAGTGGATTCGGCCTGGGCTTTGGCAGCATCCAGCTCTCTCCTCGGAACCGACTCTGAAAGTCTGTGTTCGAGCTCTCTACTCTTCGTTTCTGCTGAGTTCAGCTTCTCACGGGTTTCGGTAAGGGCAGCTTCCAGCCGGTTTGCCTTGTCCGCTAGAGCGTCTGCTTCGGTCCTCGGTACGGAGACGGAAAGCTTCTCTTCGAGATTGGCAATCTTTGATTGTAATTCACGCTTGATGGATTCGAGTTCGGTTTTCGGTACGGAATTGGATAGCTTGCCTTGGAGCTCATCGATCTTGGCGGAGGATTGGGAGAGCTGCTGCTCAAGGTCTTCGATCGTGGACCTGGCCACTTCAAGGTCGCGTCTCGTGCCTGCAAGCTTGCCCTCGAGTTCCTTGACCTTGGCTTCCGATTCGGTTTTTGGTACTGACTCTGCGAGTCTATTCTGCAATTGTTCAACTTGCGAGCGGAGGGAATCTGCCTCCGACTTGGACGCGTCCAGCTCTTTTTGGAGTCCTTGAATTTCGGCGCCTAATCGTTCAGCCTCGCCTCTCGGTACCGATTCAACCAGTTTCGCTTCAAGCTGCGTGATTTTGCCTCGGAGCTCTGCCTTGGCCGCGTCTGCCTCAGCCTTTGGCAGCGACCGAGCCAGCCTATCCTCCAGCTGTTTGAGCTTGGCGTTCAGGGGTTCGATATCTTCTCTCGGAATAGACTTGCTCAGCTGGGTCTTCAATTCGGTAAGCTTTGACTCCAGGTCACCGATTCTAGCCTCCGACTCTTCCTGCAACTTCTTCAACTTGCGCCTTGCTCGTGATCGTGCAGTCTCCAGTTTCGCCTCATGATCAGCAATCCTAGTTTGGAGGTCTGTCTTAGTAGCATCGAGTTTCGTCTTGGGGACAGATTCGGAGAGTCTGCTCTGAAGCTCGGCAATCTCGCTTTGTAGATTCGATCTGATGGTTTCGAGTTCGGCTTTCGGGACGGAGTCGGCTAGTTTCGCTTGTAGTTCTCTCACTCTTTCTTCCAGTCTCTTGCCTTTCGACAGACGCAAGTGCGAAACTTTTCTCATCTTTCGGACCAACTCGGCTTGCCCTCTACTCACGTACATCGAGTCCGACATTAGGCGCTATGCAAGACTTGTCTCTTACGGTCGTCTCCATATCATTGTGCAGAATTCAGGAAGAGCTTCACGGCCAACCATATTCCGTTGGAACGCAAACCGAAGACGAGGACCCCGCAAGTGTATCAGCAGCGAGCGTCTCAAACGATTGCCCCATCACGCGGATGATGCGGTTGCCGGCCTTGCGTGAACAACCTACAAGAGCCTTGGAGCCCGCGCTTCTGCTCCTACTTTCTTCTGTATCGACCCATCAATTCGGCAGATCCGATCATATGTTTCTGTACGACCTCGAAGAAGTTGCGCCGAGTGATCTTCTCTTCGAGCCTGTCGGTGTCGAGCGCATAGAGCTTGAAGTAGTATCTGTGCGTCCCCGATGGAGGACAAGGGCCACCATAGCGCTCCCTACCAAAGTCGTTCCTAACCTGTGTAGCGCCGGCCGGGAGGCCACCACGTTCGACTCGTCTGATGCCTTGTGGCATGTTGTAGACAAGCCAGTGGATGAACGTCCCACTAGGAGCATCCGGGTCGGTCATGCTCAAAGCGAGACTCTTCGCATCCTCGGGTACATCCTCCCAGTACAACCGCGGAGAAACATCCTCGCCATCGCAAGTAAACCGTGAAGGAATGAAACTGTTCTCTTCGAAGTCCTCACTCTTCAACTTCATGCGACCGTACTCCAAGGTTCAACGTGCATAGGATCCATCATAAAGCTTGACCTCTGTCGCCGATCCAGCGCATCCGTGCTCCAATGCCACGTCAGGAACAACGCAGCCATTCGGCCTCTAATGAGTCAGGACCTATCGAGGAGCCGCTGCAAGTCCAGCGAGACCAGCGATCAGGCCGAGATCCAATGACGTAACCCTCTAGAACAGCAACACTGGTTGCGGTTCAGGCTCATAGACGCTTTCTTGGGAGGGTATGTCCGTGCAGTCTAGAACGCATCGAACCGCCTGCAATAGCCGAACCCGACCTATTCGTACATTCTGCCAGCCTTTACTGATTTGCTACATAGTCTGCTTCCAAGAGTCTTCGTAATGGATCTATTCTCCTGAGTTTCCTCGACATACCCTCTACTCTGCACACCACAACCAAAGTCGTGACGACAACAATAAGACCGAGTAAGGCACTTTCGAATTCCGGGACAGGTTGCCCTGCCGCCAGCCAAAAACCATGCAGGACATCCGTCAGGTAGTTGACGGCATGGCTGATCGATTCGCCGACTCTCTTCTTGAAATCGCTATTCGACCAATCGTAATGACGGTCCATCCAAGTCGCATTCCTGCCCGTAGTGCCGCCGAAGGTCGTGTCGAAGGCCAATAGCAGCGCCCGCGTCGTATGGTTCACGATCGTGCAGGTCGCCGTCAAACGCTAAGAAGACCATGAATTCAGAATTGTACGATGACGTGCGGCTGTTCACGTAGTTCTCATAGTCGGAGTGGTGGATCTCGTTTCCCCAGTCGGTTGACGAGCCCATCACGTGACCGAAGACCGCCAGATCCGCGATGTAGTGTGTCATCGCGCCGACGAGGACTGCGACCCGCGTCCAGTTGCCTGAAGCTACCGCCGCCAAAGCCTGATCGTAGACCTGCCCAGCCCTCTTTGCGGTCGCATCATCCTGGAGGTTGCCGTCTCTGTGATAATAGACGTGATGCGTGTTAGTATCGCCGACGCAATCTTCACACCCGCGCCGGTCAGGCGTCTCGGTGCCAAAGAGGTAAGCGGCCTTATGGTCAAGGATCCACTGTTTCCCGGTGAGCGATAGCCAGCCCAGGGCGTGGTCGGCGATCCAGTCATGTGTCCCATACGCTGGTGACGCCGGATCGGCGCTGTAGCCGCCGTTGCTCCAACCCACCGCCAGAGGACATACGCACGCGGCGCACGTCAGAGCGATAATCATCGAGAAGATGCATCCGACATGGATGGTGAGCCGCAAGCCACAGACCATTCAATAACGCCGATCTTGGGTTACATTTCGCTTGCTCCGAAGGATAAGAAGCGTTGTGAAGACCAGTGCAATCGCGAGGATGGCCGGGGACTCGTACTCGGGTACGTTTACGGCACCCTCCGTTGAGGGTAGCGCGTAGACCCAGTTCTCCGAGCCATCTGGATAACGCTGCCAACTGTGCAGGTCGTCGTTCGTGTCGGACAGGTTTGGCGTCTCGTCGACTGGCTGTCTACGATAGCGCAACAGGCGGATGCTACGATGGTCTCACCAAGGACGGACTGAACCTCAATCAAGGAGCTGAATCGGTGGTATCGTATCTGCTCGCTGTGACAAGCTTCTGGCGCGACAGGCCTCATCTCAGCTGGAACAAGAAACAAAAAAAGCTCTCAACGTTGACGAAATCGCACCCTAGACATCGCATCGAATCCTTTGGCGACTAGAACCTCATCGCGTTCTCTGAAACCTCGGGATCAGCTTACAGGCATAGAGGGTTAACATCTCGCACGGTTCTGGCAGCTTCTCTCGCGTCTTTGGTGAACTGGCTGGCAACGAGTATGCCTCTGACCTTCTTTGCTCTCTTCTTTCTGCTGTAAGCGCCCTTGCACGTTCTTCCTGTCGCGGCACAGGAAGTCAAATGGACCTCGTGATGTAGGAAACTCGAACCTCACCAGCCTGAGTCTTTCCAGCTTCCACATGTGGGTTTTCAGGTATTCCTTAACGTCCTTCTTTCGAGTTTCTTCACGTCACATGAAAGCTCTCTCAGAGTTCCCGGACCAGCGACGACTCGGCCAAGCCTTGATGGCAAGTATTCCCGCAGGAGATTTGCGAGCGAACAGATCATATTGGAGTCTTGGCATGATGACGGGCACGGGGCATTGAGATGAAGGTGCAAAGAGTCGGCACAATCGTCGGTATCATGCAGAGCGAGGACCCGGTGAAAGTGCGTGTCCAATTGAGGCTCGAGGAAGAACCGCTTGAACAACGAGTAAGACCGTACCCACAGATGGAACGGGACAGAGTGGCCCAGCAGATGGGTCATTCTGCCGATAGCATTGCGAAGCAGCTTCGCACAGCCATCCCTGGCGCTCTCATAATGGGCCCCGGGTTTGCTGGTGCTTCTGGTCCTCACATTGAAGAGTGGCTCCTCCCTGCGGACCAAGCGGCGAAGCTATCGATCGGCAATAGAGTCAGAGTCACCTTGGAGCTCCTTGAAGACGATCAAACATGATGGGCTGCGGCGAAATTCATGGAAGAGAGAATCATCAGGATGCCAGCTGAGTCGCCCGCGATGGTGAGATCACCTACATGAGTATCAAGGTCAGAGAGTGGTTGCGCAGACTGGGGATTGAGACCACTCATGAAGAACGAGAAGAGATCGATCGAGAAATCGAGCAAAGAACTGGCCGCTACTGCGACAAGGGCATCGAACTGCTCAGCGAGGCTGAGTTCTTGGCCATTGTGAATTCCGTTAGACGCAAGCTTAGGAAGCCCACCGTTGAACCGCTAGTCGTATAGTCATGACACGAAACTCTTCGTGCAATAGCAAGTCGCACGGGGAACGGAAGAGATTGATCGAGTCATACGATTTTGGACATATCGTCGTCGTGTCGTCGGTCTCATGGTGCGGGCGTTCAGATTTGAACCCTTGATTTTGTGTGCGTGGGTAGGCTGGCGCGGGGACTAGAATTTGACCCACTCATTTGTGTGGCTGGACGGGCGTATGGCCTACTTTTTTTTGGAACCTGAGTGGCTCTGAAAAGAGAAGTTACTCTCGGCTGTGACCTGCGATTACGATGTTGACCTCCGGTTGCCAACTAATTGCTTCGCCATCCTTTTCCTGAGGTTCGATGTCTTCGGCACTCATCTTCTCTCGTCGTTCCGCGCTTTGCGTTCCAAAATCGATGTCGGACATATAATGATGTCTGCATTCACTGAGACTGCATGACAAGCTCGTCAGGGCTTAGCGAGTTCACCCATGATTAGTGTACCCATGAGGGATCCAGAGACCACAAAAATGAACCACAGGCCAAGCAGGATCCAGACACGCCCAGGCACCTGCTCAGTCCTGAATAGGATGTTCACTAACACGAACTGCACGAATCCGAATATGACTCCCACTAGATTCAACGCGCTCAGTCCGAGTAGTCCCAAAGTCTTGGCCGATACCTCTCCGGCCGCAGAGAAGACCATGAGATCAGAGACGAATGTGACAGGTCCAATGATCATCAGGACGATGAAGATTGGATTCGCAAGATAGAATTGCGGCCTGAAGAGGTCGAGAAGCCCATACTTCACTTCCTTTGCCGCGAATATCCTCACCATGCTGAAGACTAGGAACACACTATTGGCTAAGGCGGCCCAGAATATTGTGCCTAATATCCTTGCGTCCAAGTGGGTCGGTACTCCAACTGGTCGTGAGCATAGCATCAGTACCCTCAAAAAGTCTTTTGCGCGTTCACCACGAAGTGGGAGATTACAGGAATGCCCTCTTCAGCTCCTATGGGGGCTTGTGCTTCCACACCGTGCCGGCAGGAGTATCCTCGACGACTATGCCCATCGCGAGGAGTTGTTTTCTCAGGCTGTCCGCTGTTGCCCAGTCCCTATTCGCACGCGCTTCATCCCGCTCCTTTATCAGACGCCCAGCGTCTTCTGGAAGTTTCTCGTTCTTCGTCTGTCCTCCGAGTATCCCTAGTACCCTGTCGAGATCCGAGAAGAACTGATGGATTGCAGCGACATCTTTCGTAGACACTTCGCCTTGGTCGATCGCCCGATTGACGACTCGGGCCGCCCGATGAACTGCAGCCAAGGCTCTGGACGTGTTCAGGTCATCATCCATTGCCCTCTCGAATTCCCCTTTTTCTCTGGAGAGTACCTCTCGAAGCTGGGCATTACTATGATGGCTTGTCCTTTCGACGTTGCTGATACGACGATAGGTTCCCCGAAGCGCTTCAACAGCTTTCTCAGCATCTGCAAGGGCCTCTTCAATGAAGTTAAGTTGGGCTCGGTAGTGCGCAGACATGAGCAAGTACCTTACCGCGAGCGGGTCGTGTCCCTTGGACAGCAAATCTCTGAGCGTGAAGAAGTTGCCAGATGACTTAGCCATCTTTCTGCCTCCAACAAGCAACATCCCAGAGTGAAGCCAGAACCTTACGAATCGCTTGCCCGTTGCCGCTTCCGATTGAGCAATTTCGTTCTCGTGATGGGGGAAGATCAAATCCTCTCCTCCAGAATGTATGTCGAACGTTGTCCCGAGGTACTTCATGGACATGGCCGAGCACTCTAGATGCCATCCAGGCCGGCCCTTACCAATCGCAGTCTCCCAGAAGACATCGCCATCCTCCTGACGCCACCCTTTCCAGAGAGCGAAATCCCTTGCCTCATCCTTACTGTACTTGTCCGAGTCAATCCGCGCTCCAGCCTTCAATTCATCCATGCGGACGCCAGAGAGTCTCCCATAGGCCTTGAACTTCGAAATGTCGAAGTACACGGACCCCTCTGCTTCGTAGGCGAATCCTCTGCGAATGAGTTTCTCCACTAGTGCAACCATCTCGTCGATGTGCTCAGTTGCTCGAGGGTAGTGTTCAGCGCGCTCTATGTTCAGCGCTTCGAGGTCTGCGAGATATGCTTCCTCGTACTTCCTGGTGTATTCGTTCAGAGCCACGCCTGTTTCTTTGGACTGCCGAATCGTCCTATCATCCACATCGGTAATGTTCGTTACTTGGGTGACCTTGTATCCCTTGAATTCCAGATACCTTCTCAGCACATCCTGGAATACGTACGTCCTGAAGTTACCGATATGCGCATAGTCCCACACTGTGGGGCCGCATGTGTACATTCTTACAGTATTCTTCTTCAGTGGGGCAAACTTCTGCAACTTCCTAGTATAGGTGTTCAGCAGCCTGAGTGTCATATCGAGACCTCTTCGCGACTTACGCTACGTAACAATAAGCGATCCTGGGTTGTTCTAGATGGATCGATGTGAGACATTCTTAGGGTAGGAATCCCTGCAAACGCAGTCACCCATTTTCCTTGCCTCGCTCCGGGCAACAGCCGAACGTTGGTGTATTAAACGTTTGTAGTGTGTTGCCGGCGTACACTGGAACTGCAGGGCAGCTCACAGTTTGTAGCCGATCTTTCTGAGGAAGCTCTTACGATCCTCGACATCTTTGGGGCCTTCAATATCTTTAGGCTTCAAGCCGTCGATGACCCCGAGTATGCCTCTCCCTTGGTCGGTTTCCGCGACAACAACTTGGATAGGGTTGGCGGTCGCGGCATAGATTGAGCATACTTCTGGAACGGCCTTGATCTTATCGAGAACATTGATCGGGTACGCATCCTTGAGGAACACGATGAACGAGTGACCGGCACCCAATTCCAACGCCGCTTTTCCTGCAAGCGTGGTCAGTTCCTGCTCGTTTCCGGAGACCCGTACAAGACAAGGGCCACTCGATTCGTTGAATGCGATCCCGAACTTTGCATGGGGGACCGTGCATACAATCGCTTCGTGGAGGTCTTCAACCGTCTTTATGAAGTGGCTCTGTCCGAGCACTATGTTGACACCCTCGGGAACGTCTATTCGAATAACCTTCGTCTCCAACGTGCAAACCCTCAGATGGAGATGAGAGATGCAAGTATTAGACTTGCACGTGAGATTGCCCGACTAGATCCTGAGCTCCTTTTCGAGTGGAGTGAGGTTGTCAATGCCCCTCTTCGTGATGACGATCGTGTCCTCTATTCTGACGCCACCCAGTCCGGGCTCGTATAGGCCTGGTTCGACGGTAACAACATGCCCCCTCCGGAGCGTTTCATCGCTGAACAGGCTCAATTGAGGTCTTTCGCCAATCGTTAGGCCGACACCATGCCCCAGAGAATGAATGAATCCTACCCTCGTGGCGTCTTTGTCACCTCTGAGTATTGCCCTGATCGTCTTGAATCGGCGCCGCTCGAAGAGATCACAGGCTAAGTTCATCATCTTGCTGGCTTGGGTCCCTTCGCCCATCGAGTTCAGCATTCTAGTCTGGACCTCCCGTACAGCATCAAACATCTTCTTCACTTTGGGAAGAGGCTTGCCGACCACGTAGGTTCTCGTCAGATCGAACCAGTACCCGTCCGTTCCGACAGGGAACAGGTCGAAAACGATTGGTACGCCGGTCCTTATCGGCTCCGAGGCGATTCCCATCTGGTGCGGGTCCGCCGAACTGGGTCCGACTGCAAAGACGGTGCCTTCCGGCGCCATGAGATCCTGCTCTGCCAGCAGAACGTTGATTCTGGACTTGACCATGCCAACTGTTAGTACTCTATGCTCCAGTCTGAGCTTTCCTGACCTCACTGTGCACTTGCGGAGCATTTCGAGCGTCCTTTCAACCACGCGTGCTGCCCGTGTACCTACGTCTCGAATTCTGCCGATTTCTTCGGGATCCTTTGTCTCTCTCAAAGACTCGATCAGCGAAGCATCAGTCTCCCCGGCTACCTTGTACCCAAGCCTGCGGAGCGAGTCTGTAACAGAAAGGAGATGCGAGAACTCGTTTCGACTGTAGATGCCAATGTCTCCACGAGTGCGAAGTGACCGCAAGATTAGATCGAGGAACTTGATGTAGCCTCGTTCTCGGCCGTGTAGTTTGACGAGCTTCTCGTAGTCATAGTCGGTGTAGGTTCGGACGTTCTTAATGCGGCCTCGTTTGGCACTGCCAACGTCGATGTTGCTGACGACCAAGAGAGGACGCTGTCCGATTCGCTTTAGGAATATTCCTCCGCGTGGGATCAGTGTTCCCGTGACATATGCAAGCTCCGGATTGCCTAGAGTACTCTCACCGATAACAAGAACCGTGTCCAGCCCGCGTCTTCTCATTTCGTCGTCGAACGCGTCAAACAACAGACTCGCCCTACTTCCCGGTAGTGGACCGTCGAACCCGCCTTGCATGCCTGTGACTAATACTCAACGCTTCACAGAGCTTTCTCCAGGGGGCTGCGAAACGCAGGAACGAGTTCACCATGGCTCGGAGCGCAATAAGATCTCTCGCGTAAAATGCGATCTTTGTTACCTTTCCCTGTCTGGTCACTCGGATGAAGGCTCTGCTCGTACGTGGGGCGACTATCTCTGGGATAAGTGCCCGTTCGATTGCTTCGGCGTCTGACTCGTTGAGGAAATCAATTGAAACCTCAGCTTTTGCTTTGGCGTTTCTCAACTCTCGTCGACCTGCGCGATATTCCAAAGTTGACCGACTGAGGCCTTGCCGACCGACAAGGTTGAGCTTTGTTTATCGTCATTCGGTCTGTTCTTCGACAGCCGCTTCGGGTTTCTTTCTTCTCCTTCTCCGCTTTTCCCGAGCTTCGGCTGCAGCTTTCTCCTCAGTAGCACGTGCCTCTGCCTTCTGCTTGAGTTCCGCAGCTAACAGTCCTGCAGCCAGCCCTTCTCGGGCGGCGCGTTTGGAGATTTCGCCCAACTTTGTTGCGGGAAGATAGGCTCCACCAGCGAATTTTACGCCGCATTTGCGGCAGCTCCAGACGCCAACAGTCAGCCGTTTCACGGCTCGAACGTGGCATCTCGGACACTCATGGGGGACGCGCATTCCAGCAACTACTTCGGCATATCTTCTCCTTGGAGCGGTACCGTATCGGGGACCGAAGCTTCCTGCTGGTCCTACTTTCTTGACTTTCATCTTCCGGCAGTCGCTCCTCTGATTGTTTCACGAATCTCCTTACCTTTCTCGATTGCAGTCTTCACTGCTTGCCTGATTTCTTGGTCTGTGAAAGTTCCTAGGCCGCCCTTCTGCATGGCGCAGATGCTGCCATCTCGGCCCGTAGTGACTGTGAGTCTAGAACTCATCACAAGCTCCTCTTCCAAGCAGGGATCTAGGATCATGTTGCCATCTATCTTTGCAGTCGTGACGGCTACAGGCTCGTTGTGGACCGGCAAAGGCACCAGTTCATCGCTTGTGCGCACTTCCTCGCCCTCCATCTCATACCGTCTCATCTTGGACGTGAGCAGAGCCGCCAGCGCAGATATCGCTGCAGCGTCGATAAGGTTCCCATCATGGTCAAGAACGTACACGTCAACAAAAACGATAACGACCTGCTTCTTCGGTTCCACACACAGCGCCTCAAGTCCGATTGCCTTCGATTCGCGGATCCCTCTATCGACTACTCTAGCAAGCTCAATTGCACCCTCGCTTGGGGGACCTGGCTCAAAAGCGGGCGAAGCGAATGGGACGAATTCGGCATTGACGGTGAGGACTCCCTGGTTCGGCGTGTCGGGGAACGGTTTTCCCAGTTCGATTTTGATGCCAGTCATAACCTTGGTCTTGCCTAGGTTTACCATGGCTGATCCATTTGCTTTCTGGACCAGTCCTGTTTCGATCTTCAGATCTCTATAGTCCGTTAACTTTCGTTCATCGATCCTTCGTCCCTTTGCTAGGAGATCGACGATGCCTTTCTGTTCGATCTTGCCGATCGGTGGTTGTTGCGGGGTTGTTGACATCAGGCTTTTGCCTCCTGAATTTCGTGTCTCTCCTCAGCCTGTTCCTTGACTGAGATGTACTTCCGCTTGAGCGCCTCAACTTGAATCTCGTTGATTTTCTTGCACGCTGCAATGCCGATGTCTAGTGCCTGATTGAATTCTTCTTCAGTCAGGGAGCCGTCCATCTGAAGCAGCGTGATGACACCCGACTTGGGCATAAACGCAATGGGAAGATCAGCGTCGCCCTGTTTGTCCTCGATATCGGACGGGTCTAATGCGATCTTCCCGTCAATCTTGCAAACCGCGCACGCAGCGACGATCTCTTTCAGTGGCACGCCTGCGTCTGCCAGTGCTAGGGATGCAGCGGTTATCCCCGCGCATCTGCTGCCCCCGTCTGATTGCAGGATTTCAATGAAGATGTCTATTGAGGTCCGGGGGTACACCTCGGACATTATTGACGTTTCTAGGGATTCTCTGATGACTTTGGACAGTTCGAGTTCTCTTCGCGATGGGGCAGGAGACTTTCTCTCCTCAACCGAGAACGGCGCCATATGATAGCGACACTTGATTACTGCACGATCTGCAAGTGCAATGTGCTTCGGGTGGGCCTCTCGAGGGCCGTAGACTGCGGCTATGATGCGGTTCTTTCCATGTTCAATGTAAGCAGATCCATCAGCCTTGTCCAGTACCCCGACATCCATCTTGATAGGCCTGAGCTCGTCTAGCTTTCTGCCGTCGAGGCGTACACCGTTCTCATCAACAAGCTTGACTTCGGGTTTGTTCATCTCTTTCTTACCTCAATTCCCTGTTCATCATCTCGCTTACGCGATCCGTGAGTCCTCGGGTGTGTGCCTCCCGTTCAATCATGTACATTGCTGCAGCTGCCACTTGCTCATTCTTGGGTTGCCGACCTGATACCAAGACCGTTCCGTTTTGGCCGACGATTATCTCGCAACTTGTAGCCTTCTTTAACAGGCTTATCATCGATCCTTTTCGACCGATCAGTCGTGGAATCTTCGCCGGCGAAACACGGACAACTCGTCCTGAGGAAACCTTTCCCAATCCGCGACCCCTTACAGTCAACAATGGGTCGCGTGTCCTATCAAAAGCGATCACCTCGGCCATCACCAAGTCCCCAACATTGAAAATTAGAGTGAGATCCTTTCTTGCGGCCATCGCTCTTGAGGCCGGTGTCTCAGAAAGGGGAAGCAATGCGGGATATGGCGAAGATATGTCAACATTCCACCCCGACATCGCGATATCCACTACGCGCCCAATGACAAAGTCATCCACGCGGGGGGTGTAGCGTCCTTTCAGTGGAACAACTATGAGCTTGTTTGCGACCAGCTCGGCAAGGCCAATTCTTGATGCGTATACCTTGTTTCCTTCTCTGTACGTGTTCTCTCCCGGGAAGTAGGACCCTTCAGCCAGCACTTCTCCAGGTGCAACAAGCTGTTTCTTCTCAGCGAATATGGTCAACTATTCCATCTCAACACTCGCGTAGCAAGGAGGTCAACCACGGAGGCGGCCTACTTTAACACTTTTGTCTGCACGGTACCTTGTGTGAGTTTCCCGAGCCGATCGATGAATGACCCATAGAGTCCGGCCGGCATCTCAACGAGGGCCACCAAGGACCCGTCTTTTTGCCACTCTTCCTTCGTGATCGTCCCGAACCCTTTGATCGAACCATACGCCTTAGCTGCGTGCTCTGGGAAGATCTTCACAACGACTTTCATCTTGTCGATCTTTATGGGTATGAGTGTTCGAAGCTCCTCGATTACGGCCTTCGCCTGTTCCTCTGCCGGCTTGAACGGATCGACAACTAGGCGGATCTGATTGAACGCCTGTTCGATCCTAAGTGGGGGATGAGGTGTGCCGGTTCTGGGGTCAATGCAGTTGCGTGATACGAAGGCTACGATCTGTTTCCTCTTGTCGTCTACGAGCTGTCGTCTTTGCTCGGTGGTAAGCTGAAGTTCGCCATGTTTCATGATGTCTTCGGCGACGAGAAGAGGATCCGTCGTTCCGAATGCTTTCTGAAGCTTCTCGTCCGATGCGTGTGTTCCTTTGTTGGCGTCAGCGTAGATCTCATCGATTACAAGCATTTGTGAGATCGGCGTGGGCTTGCCCATCTTGTAGTCAAGGGCAGGCTCAGGTTTGACTAAGATTTCGAACTTCTCGCCGCTCTTAGTGATCCTTGCCGTTGTATACTTGTCGCTCATTTGGTGCCAGCCTTTTTGGCTGACTCGAGCTTCTTGAGGTATTTATCAACGTCGGCCGGCGCGAGCCTGGTGAACTTCTTTGTCGCCGATGAGATCAAAGCAATCCTGATCTTCTGCGCATCGATCTTGTCCTCAAGCACTTTGCTCATGCACTTCAGAGCTAGTACGACGCTGTCGTCGAGGGTTATGGAATCTTTGTACTCGGCTTCGAGGATCTCGTTCGCGGCATCGCCGCCAGCCCCGATAGCCCAAGCCTTGTAAGCTAGGTAGGCACCGCTAGGATCCGTCCAGAAGATGTGGCTGCCCTTTCGATCTATCCCCCCGAAAAGAATCGAGATTCCGAAGGGCCTAACACCAGCGTGCTGCGTATAGAGTTGCTTGATCTCCCCAATTCGTCGAGTCAGAATCTCAACATCGATCGGCTCATCGTATAGGAGCCGATTGCTCTGTGCATAGATTCGTGCTTGATCAATCAGAACATGAGCATCACAGCTAAGGCCCGCAACGGCTGCACCTACGTGTTCGTCGATCTGAAAGATCTTCCACATGAAGGTGGGATCCTGAAGTTTCGAGGTCGCCCGTTCCTCCGCGGCCAAGACAACGCCCTCAGGCGACGCAATCCCCAACACAGTCGCTCCTCTCTTTACGGTCTCGGAGGCATACTCAACTTGGAAGAGCCGACCGTCCGGAGAGAACACTGTGATTGCACGGTCGTATGCTCCAGGCACAGAGAACATTGACAATCTTTTTCACCCTTGTAGACTGCTATTTGTAATTGGCAACCTCAAGTCCCCTAGCACAACATTTGTGCGGGGATAGTGCTCGGTTGCTTTCTCCCCTTAGTCCATTGGCCCACTATCTAAATCCAGCGCTTTGAATGAAAGACGCCCACACCCAAAGAGAAAGCAGCTATTCTGGTTCGGACTGATATCGGAATCAGATAGCCCGGACACGGCTGACGTCATCCTCAGGTGTCTACGAAACACGACCGAGCAAAAACTCGAAAAGGAGCGAACTACTATCCTAGGAGTGACACAATGCTGGCATTGTGTCCTCCGAATCACAGGTGTCTGAGTGCGAAGGCGATGATAGAAATCGATTGCGGGGAGTTCCATGGCGACCGACACGCCCTAGCCGACTATTTGCGAGAGAAACTCAAGGTTGAAGTCCAAACGGAGCGGAAGGTCTTCCGAATTGGGTCCAGCGGCAAACCTGATGCTGGACCAAGCATACAGGAAGTCAAAGACCTGATCAAACGGGCGCTCCACCACATAGGGGCGGGCGAATACCACGTCGTCACCCAAGAGGGTGTTCTCAGCATCAGACAGCGAAAGACTCGAGAACGCTACGTGAAAAGGAAGGGGTCTCCCCCTTCAGTTCGACAGACCGTCCCCTATTTCTTCCCCGGTTGACCACTCGATGCTGCAGCGTGACTCAAGAACGATGCGCTGGTCAAATCCGAGTTGATTCTGCGCGTATGTGGGTCCGCCCGTCGTAGAGGTCGTCATTACCATCGGTTCTTTGCTGAGAGAATCACCTCAGCCCGCGGCTATCGTCTATTTGGGCCTGAAGTCCTCGCAACACGCCTACACGCAGCAAAGAACGACAGCTTATAGAAGCGGCACACAGAGAGTGAAGTTCGGGTATGACGACGCCAGTCCCAGGCAGATGCCTCGATGCTGAGGGGCGATGACGAACTCTGCGACGGTCGGACCCCAAGAACTTTTCTTAAGCTGCCAATCATAAACTCAATGTGTTGGTCGGCAGTGTCAGGAGCCATCGTGGACCAACGCATCGAGCATTTGGACAGGCTGTATAAGACCATCTCTACTGCTATAACGGTAACATCTACTTTGAGCATCGCCACAATTGCGTATCTCACATCCCTTCCGAATAACCCCCTTCAGGTAGGAGACCCGATTGAGCTCTACTCATTCACCGTATTCTTCATCGCAGTTTCGATTGTATCATACACACTGGGTCACGTCATGAGGCCTCCATTCTTTCGCTATTTGGCTATGCTGAGCTTACTGACCGCTCTGGTAGTCCCCTTGACCATTGGACTAGTGTGGCTGTAACTAGAGGAGCTTTGGATCATCCTCATACCGATCCAATTGTTGGCGGCCTGGTGGCTCGATAGACGTGCTCGCAGAAGATGAGTTATAGCATTCTCTCAGCTAGACGGACAGAATAACGTCATTTCTTTCAGCAAGAGATCTGTCTGGGACTGGCCTCGTCATCCCCGATCGATATTGGTGAATGGTCGCTATTACTGCTTTCTGCAACCTTGACTGCCATGCTAAGTTGAGGCGGCTGAGAGCTCGGGCGAGTGTCCGACAATGTGGGAATGGCTGATGGAAAGGCGTAAGTCTATTGAAACATGTCAGTAGGTCGTTACTGCATAGAGTAGTGGTGTAACTTGGAACTCTCAAGGGAAATCGACTTCCTTTCACGGCTTGTTGAAATCGATACGAATTCCAACTTGAAGACGGGATACGTGGCCTGTGCGGACGTTATCAAGAAAGAGGCTGAGTCGATCGGACTGAGGACTGAGGTTTATGACTCAGTGGAGGTCGCCCCAGACAAGAAAGCTAGGCCAAACGTGATCGCACGACTCGATGTCGGCGCACGGGAAACGGTTCTTCTCGCAACCCATTACGATGTCGTTGCCGCCGGGACCGGATGGCGACATGACCCGTTCAAACTCGTTGTCGAAGGAGACAAAGCCTTCGGACGAGGTGCCGCTGATGACAAGGGCGCCATTGTCTGTGCGATGAGTGCGTTGCGCGAGTTGAAGGCGAGGACACCAAGGGCGAATGCTATCCTCCTGGCGTGTCCTGATGAGGAAGTCGGAGGCGAATTGGGTCTTGGATACGCAGTTAATCACGCGAATGTGCGTGGTGATGCTGCGATTGTGATTGATGCTTCGCCGGCTGTTGTTTCGATCGGTGCCAGCGGCATACTGTGGGGCAAGGTTGTCGTGAAAGGGAAACAAGGGCATGCTGGTTACCCGCAGATCGCGAAGAACGCCATAGACGAGGCGCTCCCGTTCCTTCAAAGACTCTCCAAGTATGCAAAGATTCGAGAGCGAATCAGATCAAAGATCCTAGCGCCGCCCGGGTCTCCCCATAAGCAAATCTGGGGGAGATTCACCCTCACCATGCTCAACGCAGGCGAGAAAGAGAACATCATTCCAGGAGAATGCGAAGCGAGGTTCGACATGCGTGTGTGCCCAGATGAGAACTACGAAAGGGCAAAGAGGGATCTCGAAAGATACTTCAAGAAGCTCCGGTCTGCGCAAGGAGTCAAAGCTACACTGGAGTTTACGCAACAAACACCATCCAACTACTTCACGGATCCCAAGCATCCTATTGTCGCTAGGTTCGCTCGCGCAGCAAGTGAGGCCTTCGGACGGAGAATCCCTGTGGCAGGGGAGCTGGGCGGCAACGACGGTCACTTCTTCTCCAAAGTTGGAATTCCGGTCATCAGTTTCGGCCCGATTCGTGACGACTGCCGGTTCCACGGTGTAGACGAGTTCGTCTATCTCAAAGATATCGAACTAGTGAAGAAGACTCTCGTGAACCTCATGTGTGATTGGGATACCAACACCACCTGAACCACAGCCCTTGTGGCCTGTCCTCCGCTCACTATGCGAATCCCGTGATCTTCCTATCCAAAACGGATAACTGGATGCGTCCTTCCTCTGCAGGCCAATTCTTGGCGGCTGATAGGCTAGCGTTGAAACACGATGGGCACAGACTCCTGACGCTGAGCATCTTCCACTGCGTCAATGACGGTTCCCTCGCGCTCTTTGCGTCAGCCCTGCCAGTCATGAGAGTCAGCCTCGCATTGAGCCTGGTCGAGATCGGCACGGTGCTTAGTCTTGGGCTTGTCGCGACAATGGTGCTTCAGCCGCTCTTTGGTTGCTTATCAGACCGAGGACATGCGCGGCGAATCCTGCTTCTTGGTTTCGCAGGAATAGTCATTCTTGACCTTGCTTTCCCAGTAGGCTCCTCGTTCGTGCAAGTACTTGTTCTCTATGTGCTCCTTCGGTCTGCCGCAGGGGTATACCATCCTGTTGGCTTCTCGTCCATCGGGCGCACCTACGCTGAGAACAAGACTGCGGCGTTCGGCTATCAGGGAGCAACTGGAGACTTGGGTCTCGCGATTGCTACATTCTCGACTGGGATACTGTCACAGGCGTGGGGTTGGAGGATTCCGTTCTGGGCATGGGGCACAGTCGGAATCATCTTGTTCACATATTTCGCAGCGACAATCGCCAGATATCGGATAGACTTCCACCAACAATCGTCGATCCTGACCAGTGAATCGAAAAGCACTGCCGGAAACGAATCCCCAAGATCCGCCTTCGCGACTGTGGCAACGGTGTCCTGCATAACGACGGTCACTTTCATCCTGTTCACAGGATACATGCCTCTCTACTTCAATATCGCAGAACAATTCAGCCCAGGGGAGAGCGCCACGATGGTGACCCTTTGGATCGGAGTGGGTGCCTTGGCAGGATTTGGGGCGGGCAGACTTGTCAAGGTACTTGGCGGGGAAGTTAGGACACTTGAGGTGATGTTTACGATAGAGGCTATGCTGTTCCTGATTGCCAACATCCCACCCCCACAGATGCTATCTCTCTCGGTGTGGCCCATGGTTCGGTGCGTTGCGATTGTGGCCACGGGGCTACCGGTTTTCGTCACATTTCCTGCGATTAACGGTCTGCTTGGACTGAGAATGCCGCACAGGAGGCTTGGGATGACCTATGCACTTAACCTCAGTCTCGGCTTGATGGTTTCCTCACTAGCCACTTATTTCACTGGATACGCGGCTTCGATCATGACTATCGGCGTGATGCTCCCTGTATTGCTCGTTGTTGCAGTGGTGGGAGCGATAGCTTGTCTTATGCTCTGAGCCGACAGTTTGCCCGCTTGCCGTTCATCTCTTTGGTCGCTGTATCCGGACTTTGAGTGCCCTTATCGTCCCTGAAGATCGGATAACCATCGCCGCCGCAGGTTGTTGATTTATCTGCGAGATCATTGCGAGCGCCGCTCGCAATCTCTCCACCGACTCGAGCGTACAACGAAACACTGCCTTGTCCCCTAGCGGGTGAAGTCCAATCAGCCTTACCTTCATCTCTGCGACTCCAAATCTGCCGAAATTTCGCTCAACCGAACCAACGACAGCTTCCTCGATGCCTTGTGCGGAGACTGGATCCTTGGTCAGGAACCTAATGAGAAGGTACCGGTGTCCTCTTCTACTCGTCGTGCGTCGACCTCCTCACGATTCTCACGCCTTCTTCCAATTGTGGCTGCTCCGCTCTCAGGCGGTTCTGCCTGACAATCGCCAGGGGGATCTCCGAGACGCCTGCCAGTGCGGCTTGAGGCGAAAGGCCGAGCATGTGCAGAATGGCGGCCACGTCCCTCGGGGCTCTCAGCTCAAAGGGGGTGGAGGCATTAGTGGACCCAATGACTGGCGTAGATGCGTCAGCTGCCACCTCGAGCTCTCGTCTCTGCCTGCCAAGTCTCGCTTCACACCCTGGTCCTTGAGTCAACTCCGACATGTTGAACTCCAGAGCAGCCCGGCACGTGCTGGCTAGGTTTCTCCGGAACGAGCTGCCTGGTCCTTGTTTAGGGAAATGCACGATATCGACTCGTCTATCCCGGACCGCCACTCGAGAGACAGACTGTGCAATACAGTCTACCGCAACAATCTCGTATTTGGTCCTGAATCTGCGCAGGCTCCTCAATAATTCCTCGCGAGATCTAGGTTTCAAGTTCAATCGCTTGGCAACGTCAAGCCCCGCGTCCTTGAACGAATTCATTGCCGCTAGTGTAGGTGTCAGCTGGTCAGGAGGGACGACGAGTCCAACCGCTGCTGTCCCAAGTTGATTGAGAAGCTCTGCCATTGAACGAGCGTTGGCAGCATCATCCAACGGCGGGCATAGGTGTAGGTCGGCGTACTTTCTCATGACACGAGCCTGCTCTCCCTGCACAGATCAATGATCCTTTCAGAACCGCACCCCGAAATGAATTTCAGTCTCATTCGAATAGGGTCGCCTTGGTAGAGCTTGAGCGCTCCCAGAAAGGCGTCCTGTTTGTTGAACCGCAGATAGAGGTTGCCTTCCTTGTCGACGCAGCTCTCGATATCGTTGCCTAGAAACTGCTTGTCTGATTCTGACAGTTTCTGCGACAGAACTTGGAGCGCGTTCGGGAGCAGCGCCTTTCCCGTAAGCTTCGCTGATATTGTGGCGATCGTGTTTCCATGATGACCTTTCACGTACTGACGGGTCAGATTCGGCTGTGTCTGTGAAATCAATTCGAGGAGAAATCTTGTCGCTTGCTCCACTTTCTGTATGTCTTCTGTGGCGTGGGCGATCGCGCTAAGATGCGCCGAGAGGAATGAGGTGCTCTTAGGTGGCATGGTGGGGCACGACTGCTAGAGAACCCTCTTGTCTAGGTGCCTTTTACTAGTTGCTGGATTCAAGGTTTCAGGCTCTCTTGAGTGTGATTTGTCATGGAAGACTTTCAGTTCAAGCAGGTAATCGCTGTCAGAAGAGACCTAGACATGGGAAAGGGAAAGGTTGCTGTCCAAGTCGCTCATGCGGCTGTATCGGCAGGTGAGATGGCTCGCAGAAGGTTCGCAGAATGGTGGGATGCGTGGCTGAGGGAAGGTCAATGCAAGGTTGTGGTAAGAGTGGACTCCCTTGAGGAGATCCTCCAATTGGAAAGGAAATCAAAGGAGCTTCAGCTTCCTTTCGCCCTGATCACCGACAGGGGTTTGACGCAAATTGAGCCCGGGACGACGACTTGCCTAGGTATAGGTCCAGCTCCATCTGCGATCATGGACTCGCTGACGGGGACCCTTAGCCTACTTTGACCGTTGTCTTTGGGGAGATATTCTGGTCCATCTTCCGTGTCTGCCTTTCAGGATGGGATGCAGATTCTCAGGTTTTCTGAGGTTCATCATCACGACCTCCACGCCTTTCTTGGCCGCGTGCTCGGCTTCGAAGAGCTTGCCTTGCATCCCTGCGGTGACATCAGGCATTCTTGACCCCAGAGCCGACCCTGCGATCTTACGAATTTCGCTGCAAGAAATCGTTTCTAGCAGCTTGGCATCTTTGCAGGTCTTTGGGTCCGAAGAATATAGGCCGTCCACATCGGTTCCGTAAATGATGATTGACGCGCCTATCCGATGGGCGATCCAAGCAGCCATCTGATCTGCTGATACCACTCTCCAACCCTGCTCAAGATCTAGCACCAAGTCTCCACCGAATAGCGGAACAAGCCCTAGCTTTGAGAACTCGCGGATCGGACCAAGCTCGGCTCTGCACAGTCTTCCTGATCGTGCTATCATGAAGCTGGATGGAGTGAACGGTACGACAGGGATTCCATGACTACAAAGGATTGAAACCAGCATCTCTTGCAGTCTGAGCAATTGCAGCTTTGTCCTAGCAAAGCTCCTTGTCTTCTCCCTACTGAATCCCTCGTCGAGTCCAAACCGCTTCACTGGTATATGGCCAAACGAACCCGCTCCATTCAGGAGAATCAGTCTGTCTCGGACCCTCGCGAGTTCTCTCGCTATTCTGTGCATTGAACGGAGGTCTGCCTTGAACGCCAGCCCCTTGTCTGTTACTACAGATCCACCAAGTTTGATAATTACGGTCCTACTGCTGCGAGCCAATCCCTGCCTACCCGTGGCTAGGTTCACACTCTAGCGAAAAATAAGGTCTCTGTGTCGCTAACGTTTTCGCTTCTTCACTGACTTAGCGCTACGCTTGGCCTTCCTCTTGCGACGCTCGGGACCTTTCTTCGCCTCGGGCACGACAGCAGGAGTCTCCACTGCAGCCTCCGGCGCGGCAGTCTCCTGAGTGGGAGGAGCTAGGAACGTAGTCAACGCGGTCACGTTCTGTGGGTGAATGGTAGATCTGCGCTCATCTACTCTTATTCCCATTGAACGGGCTTGCGATTTCAGGACTCCGGCTTGCTTGAGTTCACCTAACGAAAAGCCTCGAGCCTTTCGCAGCTTATGTGCTCCATGCACGAACCTTGGAACTAAGGGAACCGGTGGCGACATTTCCGACAATCTTGCTCACTCCCCTCATGCATGCAGCGCAAGGGCGTGCACAATTGTCTCGTCTTTCTTGATAGCAGGATGGTTTGGATCCACGAGAACAATCTCAAACCATTTGCTAGTCCCGTCTTCCCACACGTAGTAGGAATTCAGCACGGATAGATTAGGGAACTTCCTAGCCACTCGCTCTTCTGCTATCTGTTTGAGGCTTTTCGCTCTGGTGAACTTTGTCACACCAAGCGCTCTTGGCCTTCGTCCGGATGATGGGCGCTTCTTTCTGGCACCACCCTTTCTAACGCGCACCCGTGCCATAACGAAACCCTGCTTCTTTCGGTATCCCAGACTTCTCGCACGATCCGGACGAGTCGGGAATTCCACACGCTTGATGACGCTATCTCTTCTCCAGGAGATGGCTGCCTGGCGAAGGTATTGAACAACCGCACTATTGCCTCGCTCCTTCCATGCCTTGGACACATACTTGTACGCCCCCATGCATTCTCGCCGGCTTTTCGCCTTCCTATTCTATGGTTATGGATTTCCACCACACAGGAAACTGCTCGATAAAGGTTGCCCCGTTTGCAGATCCACATCCTAACACCATATTGCTCGTGCATTGCTGCATAGGCTCGTGAGGACGGGCAACGATTTCACTTGAAAGGATCAAGCTAAGCTGTCTCGATCACGAAAAAACGGTCAGATAGTAGGCAGTTCGGTCGCTACTCAGTATCACGTGTGTCCACTCGGTCTGCAGCAAAGACATCATTAGGCAATTCTGTGCATTTGTAGAGGGGAATGTGGTGCACAGTGGGCTTCTGTGTGGGGGTCGTAGGAAAACCCAATGTTGGCAAGAGCACGTTCTTCAGCGCAGCAACACTCGCGCACGTAGCAATTGCAAACTATCCGTTCACCACCATCAAGCCGAATAGGGGAATGGCGTACGTCAGGACTCCTTGCGTGTGCAAAGAGCTTGGCGTTCAGGACAACCCAGCCAACTCTGCGTGTATTGATGGCACACGACTGATCCCCGTCGAGCTTGTGGATTGCGCAGGACTAGTCCCAGGTGCGTGGCAGGGAAGAGGCCTGGGCAACCAGTTCCTAGACGAAATCAGACAGGCTGACGCGCTCGTACACATCGTCGACGCAGCGGGAGCAACTGACATCGAAGGAAAGCCGTGCAGTATCGGGTCCCATGACCCGCGAGAAGATGTCGAGTTCCTTGAGAAGGAACTTGACATGTGGCTCCTCCAGATCGTCAAGAAGGGCTGGGACAGAACAGTCAAGCGAGTCGAAGGGACCAAGGATGACTTTGGCTCCGTCCTAGAAGATCGACTGAGCGGACTCGGAGTCAGACGGGCCCATGTCCTGAAAGCGCAGACCGATCTTGGCCTAGATGCGGCGCATCCAAGTCGATGGAACGACGACCAACTGCTGAAGTTTCTCCATGAAGTAAGACGAGTGACGAAGCCAATGCTTATCGCTGCCAACAAGGTCGACATTCCAATCGCAAAGGACAACACCGAAGCTCTGGAAAAGCTGGGCTACCAGGTAATCCCGTGCTGTGCGGAAGCGGAGTTAGCGCTGAGGAGAACCGCTGAGAAGGGATTGACAGACTACAAGCCCGGAGATAGCAACTTCAAAGTGATTGGGCAAGCACTGTCAGCTGAACAACAAGCCGCGCTGGATAGGATAAGAGAGAAGATCCTGATACCATGGGGATCTACTGGGGTTCAAGCCGCGATCGACTACGCCTTCTTCAAGATGTTGAAAATGATCACGGTCTACCCTGTTGAAGACCCCGAAAGACTCACAGATCACAAGGACCGAGTGCTCCCCGACGCGTACCTTGTCCCCTTTGGCACCACCGCGAAACAGTTCGCCGGAATAATCCATTCGGATCTGGGAGAGGGATTCCTCTACGGCATAGAGGTGAGATCCAAGATGAGGATCGGGGAGGAACACGTCTTGAAAGATCGCGATGTAATCTCGATTGTGAGCGCGAAGAAGCGAGGATAGTAGGGGCCGTAACGCGCTATCCCTGCGGCGACATTACGTCCTCGGAAACAACGGAACAGGCGGGGATCACTGCCCCGGAAGCAATTCGGATACCCGGCATGAATGACGCGTTTATGCCTGTCTTGACGTTGTCACCGGTTACGATACCAAGCTTTCTTAGACCCGTGTCCACGAGGCTGTCCTTTATCCTCATGCGCACCGTATTGTCGTTGAGCTTGAGGTTCGCGACTATGGTGCCCGCCGCCAGGTTGCAGTGTTCTCCGATGATGCTGTCGCCAATATAGGAAAGATGCGGTATCTTCGTGTGGTCCATGATGATGCTATTCTTGACTTCACAGAAGGCACCAATTGCTGATCTTTTCCCGACATACGTGCCCGCACGTATGTGAGCGAGAGGCCCTATCACTGCGCCCTCTCCAATCCGAGCCGGTCCTTCGATGACTGTTCCTGTTCTGATAAGAGCGCCTTTCTCGATTGTAACCTGGCCTGTTACTTTCGCCCCTTCCTCAATTCTCCCGGCGATCCTTCGCTTTGATTTGGCAAGGAGACGTGCGTTTGCAGCAAGTACATCCCATGGCTTTCCGATGTCTTGCCAGTCAGATGGGTCAATCCTCGCCCATGCCACGGGTGTTCCAGTCTTGGCAAGGGAGGATATCGTATCGGTGATCTCAAATTCGCCTCTTCCTGACCGAAGTGTCGTTTGCAGGTGATCGAATATTGTCGGATTTAGAACGTAGATTCCTGTGTTAGCGAGATTGCTAGGGCTTTGTGATTGACTCGGTTTTTCAATGATCTCGGTGAGCAAATCCCCTGAGACTTTGGCCATTCCATAAGACTCGGGCCGCGAAACGGGAATGAGTCCGATCGTTGGTTTCCGCCCTTTCTTCCTGTACGTGTCAACAACACGCTTGATTGCACGTGGGGTAACCACGAGGTCACCGTATGCCACCAAGAAGTCATTGCTGCCAACCCGATCCTGCGCCATCGAGATGGCGCTCGCGGTCCCCGAGATATCCGGCTGGTCAACGTAGTCGACAGTAACGCCCAATTTGGAGCCGTTGCCGATGTGTTTCTTGACGAGTTCGCTTCTGTATCGAGTGACCAGCACGATTGACCGTATTCCTGCCGACCTGATAGCGAGTATCACATGCTCTACTATCGGCTTGCCGGCAACCGGGATCATGTGCTTTGACCGGTTCTCGGTCAATGGCCAAAGACGCACCCCTTTCCCTGCTGCAAGGACTACCGCCTTCAAGGGTCCATTTGAATGTCTCATGTCCGGTCCTCTACTAGTACCAGACTAGGATCTGATAGATGTCATTTGCGCGGGTCATTTGACCGTGGCTCTTAAAAGCGCCGCAAGTTGAAAGCCAGCTTCTTCGGGGGAAGATACCAATTGCCCTTCGACCTAATCTCATTCACCACCGGTATTGTGGCAGGGGGTCTAGTCGGCGTGCTCGCAGGCTATCTTCACGAAACAGAAACCATCGGAGAACTCCAAGAAAAAGTTCGGATGGCCATGGTCCAATTGGAGAAGACCACTTCCACGATCCGGAACAGAGCCGGCAAGGAACCTGCCGGGTCCGATCTGCAGCATCAACTTCAGCAGCTGCAGGACGAAATCAAGAAATTGTACCGGAGACCTGATCGCTAGGCTTCTACAGCCTTGGGTTGCACCGATGTTTCGCCGGGTTTGGCCATCACGCCTTCAGGAATTATCATGAGCTTAGACTTCCTAACTCCCACGTGTCTCAGTGGAGAGACCTTCTTGGCAAGATTATAGATCTCAGAGCCGAATATGCCGAGAACCATCTCATGGCAGAGCTGATCGTACGCTAGAGTGTCCGCTTTCTCCTCTATTGTCTTCCTCATGATGCTCCTGATCAGATGCTGCTGGTTAGCATTGACTCGGTCTCTCGTGAAAGCGACTACCGATGCACGAGTCACGTATTGATCCTTTGAAGTCACGTTGAAGATCGCATCTATGCGTGTGCTTCCTCGCCTCACCAAGCTACGGAGGTAGTCCGCCGAGTACTCGTGCCCCTTCAGGATGGTGTCTGCGCGAGTGCCCTTCACATTCGCGGCGAGGAAATAGAGTTTCTGCGACTGGTGGGAGAAATCGTTTGTGATATCGTAGAGTGTTGTCTCTACCACTCTGCCAATTACTTTGACTGGATCGCTACAGGGAATCGAGGCGACTTTCTTCTCGCCGAAGTACGCGGGTGCGTAGACATCGTACCATTCCTTGGCACGCCACTTGTCCCTGACCTTCTTGGTAGACTTGGACAATCTTCTATCACTGAGCGAAAACGCAGCATCCTCCGAGGGCTATTAAACCTTTGGCGCGTCATACCAGTCTGATCATTTCTTCGTCCGCGCTCTGGTCCTTCCGTATTTGGGTGTCGATGCGAGTCCGTCAACCGCGATTAGGCAGAGCAACAGGTCATCAATGGTGGCTAGGAGTGAATCGATATCTTGCGCACCGGTAATGGTTGAGACCACTCGTTTTCCTTTGACCCGAGATGTGATGCGAAGCGGCTTAGGTGCCACCCGGTTATCCGCATCCACGGCGGCTTCTATTGATCTAGCAGTCGAGGCATCGGCGTAGTGGGTCGTGACTGTTGCCTTCACTCTTCCTTCATCTGCTCGATGATCAAGCTGTCTATCATACGATAGAACTCTTCAGCATTTGCGGAGCGGATGTGCGCTCCTGCGGCCACGTTATGTCCTCCACCGAAGCCCCCGAAAGCGGTGGAGGCTTTCTGCAGAGCAAGGCCGAGATCCACTCCCTTCCTCAACAGGGCCTCAGGCGCCCTCGCGGATATCTTCATTCCCCCGTCTCTGGATCTTGCGCCCACAATTGTCGCCTTGTTTGGCCTGAGGTGTCCTGCCGAGGACAGGATCGAGGAGAACGCGCCTGTCATGTTCTCTGCGATCTTGTCCTCACCTCTCACCACGCAGACGGCATTGAGCTCCATGATAGCAGAAGGGGTTTCAGTGAGCCATTCCATGTACTCTGCGAGCGTTTTTCGGTATCTGGCAACTAGTTCTTGCACCTCCTCTAGGATACCGCCCCTTTCGCCAAGACAGATTGATACCGCTAGGCTTTCTCGATCCATTCTCCCGCATGCGTTGAGCATTGATGAGAATTCGCGTGCATCTCGGGTCAGGCTTCCCGCGGGCTCGCCTGTGATCGTGTAGATTGTCCCTATCAGTTCGAGCGCCTTGCTTCCCTTGAAGCCCTTCGAGACGAGTAGCTCCACTATCGCACTTAGCAGGGTCTGCTTCTCCTCGCGACTCAGGTCGCTGGTTGTTCTCCATCGTTCCCCGACTTTCAGCGGGATCTTGTGGGACGCAAGCAGCGCTGTGCAATTGTCCTCTTCCCCGGTCAAGTGTGGCAGGTAAGGCGTTGTGGTCAGCGCAAGTGCACGATGTATGGGTCGAGTTTCTCTACCAAAGAACAGCAAGTCCTTGTCAGTTCTCAGAGACCCGCACTTTATGCCGTCTTGGACTGCGAGTTCGTTAGGCCCGCGTAGGCGTCGCTCATTGTTCTTGTCCTGCATGTCACCAAGCGCACCAACTACAGCAAGCACAGAGAGATCGCTGTTTGACGGGGACATCTTGCGGGCGACCAGATAGGCAAGCCCCGCGGCGCTTATCTCAGTGGCGCCGTCGATCCCGAACTCATGCGGGTTCACCTGGAATACTCTCATCGGGGTTTTTCCGGTGGGTGGATGATGATCTATTACCAGGATTTCGTGCTCTTCGGCCGTTTTCGTGAGGCTATCGAGATAACCGCTGCCTATGTCTGTGAGCACGAGCAAGTCAGGCTCAGAGCGCAGAGCTTCCTCCAGAGTCTCAGGGGCCAGCTCCTTTATGACTCTGAGTTGGAACTTCGCTTCGATCCGTGCGAGACTAGATCCCATGATACCGATTGCCGCTAGTCCGTCGGCGTCGTAATGAGAAAGTAGTAGAATCTTTGACTCGTGAGATGCTTTGTCCCTGAGGATCTCGGAAGCTTCCGCTGCTCTCGCGAGAAGACCTTCTAAATCTGGTTCAGACGACATCTCTAGGCCACGGAGGCGGCCATCGGTTTGTATTCCCACTCCGGCTGCAGCTTGCCCTGTGCTTTGTAGTACTTCACGAGACGGTGTATTTTGGACTCGGCCATTGCGAGTGCTCGCTTGTTCTGGTAGTCTTTCCTGTTCTTCTCCAAGTGTTTTCGAAGGCCTTGGGCTCTGTGAAATAGGTAGTCAAGGTCTTCAGGGACTTTCGGAATCTGGCCTGACGCCCGAGCCAACTGCGTTACACTCTTTCCCGTCACAGGTTTGACAAGGGGCACCCCGTACTTATCTCGGAGAATGGCTCCGATTAAACTCGGTGAGTTTCCTTCCTTTGCGAGCTTGGCTATTAGAGCCTCAACTTCCTCCGGTGTATATTTCAACCAAGCCGGGGGCTTCTTGCTTACGGGTCGCGTCGAACCCGACCGGCCTCGTTTGCTCGTGTACAGTCTTGCTAAGTCAGACACACTCCGAGGGTGCACCCTGATTCCAGATTTTGGTATTCGACCATCCCTGCTCTATTTAAGTCGTTCCCGCAAACAGCCGGGTTGATCTTGCGCGGTGTCGCTCGCTAATGGTGTCTCTGGCCAATCGGCTTGCACTGTGAGTAGCCATTTTGAGAGTTTCTTGAATGAGGTTGCCCTGTGAGACAACCTATTCTTTTCCCTGACAGTCATCTGGGCGAACGTTCTGCCATCTCCCTTGGTCGGGATGAAGATTGGATCAAATCCAAAACCGCCCACTCCCCTAGGCCCCAGTCCTATGTATCCGAATACGCTCCCCATGAAGCACCTCGGCTTTCTACTTGGTGCACAAAAGGCTGCGACGGATGAGAACTTGGCGTTCCTCTTGGAGACGCCCTCCATTAGCTTCAAGATGCCTTTGTTGCCGAGACGTTTGAAGACGTCCGACGAGTAGGGGCCGGGAAATCCGTTGAGCCTGTGAATGAATAGACCTGCATCTTCGGCTACAACAGGGATTCCAAGTCGCTTGGCTGCTTCCTGAGCCCCATACGACGCGATTTCTGAAAGGTTGTCAGATTGGATTTCGATCTTCGGAGCAGCAAGCATTTGCAGTTGCAGTCCCGAAGCTGTCGCCACGGCTTGTGCTTCCCTGAATTTCCCTTTGTTAGATGTTAGGAACCAGACTCGTCTGTGTTCTTTCACTATACCTCCCTCGCTTCTCGATCTCATGCATCTTTGTCAGGACGCACTCTGTGTCTTTTCGTCCTATGACTCGTCGGTAGCCATCGAGTACGGCTTTGAAGGCTCTAGAGTGCAATGTGAAATGCGTGCTCTTGAATGCCCTACTCATGAGTAATAGGTCTACGCCCCTTGCCTCTAGTTCACTTGAGTAGCCGCTCAAGCCAAAATCGATGAAGAACAGTTTCTCTCCGTCTCTGAGAATCATGTTGGAAGTAGTAAGATCACCGTGAACAATTCCGCCTGAATGAAGCCGGCCGACAAGTGATCCGACAAGGCCGCAAGTTCGTGTCAGATTCGAATCGTCGATTCCGAAGAAAGCTTCCTTCAGACGGGGACCATTTACATAATCCATGATGATCGTGCAGGTTGCCGTGTCCACCTCGTACACGGTTGGTGTCGGAACCCCCGCGCGTTTGGAATCGTGAAGGAGATGAGCTTCGCGTGATGTTCGGGCAAGCCTGATGGAAGAATCCAGACGGTCGACCCTGTACGCCTTTGGGAGGCGAGTTTTCATGACGACCTGCCTACCATGCCACTCCTCTAGGAATATGCTAGCCTCCGCCCCTTTGCGGATCAACATGACGGGATCATCTCCAAGGAATTTCAACCTCATCCAGTCGCCAGCGAGGTCTGACTTGGCTTCGTTCAATGTCGACAAACAGGCGACACCCGAAAGCCAACGTTCCAGTCCATGAAATCTGGGCACCGCAGTCGCCTGCGAACTTCTTATCCACGGCATGGAAAGCGGCGGAATGTTCGTCTGCTACCACCTCAAGCTTCTTGCGGAGGGCGGAATTCGAGGCAACTCCTCCAACGAGTAGAACCTCTTTCTTCTCTGTGTGTGCTAGGCTTCGCTCTACCGCCTCTGCCAGCATCGAGAATGACACTTCTTGGACTGAGTAGCAGAGATCCTCAACCGGGGTTCCTGCGTCTAAAAGCTTCGTCACCGCAGTGAGGAGGCCAGAGTAGGAGACATCGTTTCCCTTCACCGTGTACGGAAGCTCGACGAAATTGCTGCTCTTGGCTGCGAGTCGCTCGATCACCGGCCCTCCTGGCGAGGCGAGACCTGCAGAGCGGGCAAACATGTCAAGCAGGTTGCCGAGGGTTATGTCCTCTGTCTCACCGTAGATTCTCCACCTGCGGCTGGCAAACGCCGCTATGGTCGTGTGTCCTCCAGAGAGCAGAACCACCAGCGGGTCGCGAGAACCGGTCGTAAGCGAGCCGATCTCTATGTGGCCGATTGCGTGGTGGACCGGTATCAAGGGGATCCGCAGTTTCGAGGCAATTGCTCTCGCAATAGTGGCCCCGATTCGTAGCGTTGGTCCGAGACCTGGGCCGAGCGCGATCGCTACACCATCAATCCCTTTGGCTTCGACTTCAGCGTCTCTGAGCGCACCTCGAATCACGGGCTCGGCAATTGATGAGTGATGGTGTGCGGCTTCCCTAGGATGTATCCCTCGCCCCGCAACTGGAATGTAAACCCGTTTGACGTCAGAAAGGATGTGTCCCTCGGAAGTGGCAACGCTCGCACCAAAGGTGTGCGCAGTAGACTCAATGCCGAGGATCAGTGAAGGCATCTGTATCTCCGTGTCGCGAGTCCCGTGATGAAGGCTAAATAGAACTTGTCTGCGGTATAAGCTGGCCGCGGGTGGCTATAGTGACAGGTGACCGAGAAATCGAAGTTCTTGCCTAGCCTTGGCCGCCCCCAAATAGATGTTGAACGGCACGGGATGTTGCGAAGATCCTACCCTGGATTCACGATGTGCAGTGAGGAAACAGTCTGAGGATGATACTGCTTGAAACATGAGATCGGAGCATTAGCAAAGACATACAACTGGAAAGAAGTCGAGCAGACCGTACAAAGCCTCTGGAAGAAGACGCGCGCCTACGACGTAGTGAAGGCGCAGAGATCTGACGGCCCGAAATTCTACTTCCTTGACGGTCCTCCTTTCCCCTCATCAGACACACCTCACATTGGCACCTGCTGGAATAAAGTCGTCAAAGACGTAGTCCTTCGGTACGAAAGGTCAAGAGGCTTTGATTGCAGAGATCAGCCAGGATATGATTGCCATGGCCTGCCAATCGAGCTCGCTATTGAACGGCAACACGACTTCAAGCAGAAGCGAGATGTGGAAGCCTACGGCCTCGACAAGTTCGTCTCCGAATGCAAGGATTTCGCCAACAACAACTCAAAGGCCATGAGCCGAATATTCGCCGACCTCGGAGTGTGGATGGATTGGAAACGGCCGTATCTCACGCACGACGACGCGTACGTTGAGTCCGTATGGTGGACTGTGAAGAAGTCGAACGAGGACGGCCTTCTGGAGCATGGTTTGAAAGTTGTCCACTGGTGCCCACGTTGCGAGACCGTACTGTCCGACTATGAGGTTGTCTTAGAGTATCGCGAGCTGAGAGATCCTTCAATCTATGTGAAGTTTCCAGTTGAGGGACGTGAGAACGAGTACATTCTCATCTGGACTACTACACCTTGGACGCTACCATCGAACACTGCCGTGATGGTTCACCCAGAATATGAGTACGCGCGTGTGAGATGCGGCAGCGAAGTCTACATCATGGCAAAGGAGAGAATATCGCATGTTGCCGCAGAAACCGGTACAGATCTTGAGCTAATGGAGACGTTCAAGGGGCAAACGATCGAGGGCCTTCGATACAGGTCCCCCTTAGCGGACATAGTTCCTGCACAAGCTCACATGGTCGGCGGTCATCGCGTTGTCCTCAGCGCTGAGTATGTGACTCTCGAGGATGGAACCGGATGTGTACATTCGGCACCCGGGCACGGAGAAGAGGACTATGAAGTTGGACGCCGGACCGGACTTCCGGTCCTCATGCTAGTTGACAACCAAGGCAAGATGGTTGCTGAAGCAGGAAAGTATGCTGGCAAGGATGTCAGACAAGCAAACCCAGAGGTAATCGAGGACCTCAAAGCGAGGGGAGCACTTCTCTTCGCCGGTGAAATAGTTCACAGAAGTCCTGTCTGCTGGCGGTGCCACACCCAGCTTATCATACGCGCGACCGATCAATGGTTCATCAAAGTAACCCAAATGCGCGACAAGATGATTGCCGACATCGAGGCAACCCGATGGATCCCAGACTGGGCCGGCGCAAATCAGTTCCGCAACTGGCTCCAAGGACTAAGAGATTGGGTCATCTCGAGACAGAGGTTCTGGGGCACACCGCTCCCAATCTGGGTGTGCGAGTCCTGCAAGAACAGAGAAGTTATTGGTTCATTGAAGGAGCTGAAGGAAAAGAGCATCGACAACAGGATACCCAAAGAGCTGCATGTGCCCTGGGTTAACGAAGTCAGGCTCAAATGCGCCTGCGGAGGCCAGATGAGAAGACTTCCCGACGTGATGGTAGGATGGTTCGATTCCGGGGTCTCCTCCTATGCCTGCCTAGCATATCCGAAGAGTCAAGCTGAAGCGAAGAAATGGTGGCCAGCGGACTTCATCGTGGAAGGACGCGATCAGATCTCTGGATGGTTCTTCTCCTTGCTCAAAGCTGGCCTCGTGGCGTTCGGGGAAACGCCATACAAGACAGTGCTCATGCACGGGTTCATGCTCGACGAGCAAGGACGCGAGATGCACAAGTCGCTTGGCAATTTCGTAGTGCCACAAGAAGCGATCGACCGGCATGGGCGTGACGCGCTTCGACTATACGTACTGCAGAATACGCCCTGGGAAGATCTGAGATTCTCATGGAAGGTTCTCGCGCAGATCGCCGGAGACCTTCAGACAATCTGGAATGTGTACGTGTTTGCCAGCACCTACATGAATCTGGACAAGTTTGACCCAGCCGAGCATCCGCCTGAGAAGATGAAGCCGCGTATGAGGGAAGAGGATCTTTGGCTCATGAGCCGCACTGAGCACACGATCGAGTCTGTGACTTCAGCAATGGAAGGCTACCGTATCCATGAGGCCGTGAGGGCTCTGAGGAGTTTCCTTGTTGAGGATCTAAGTCACAACTACATTCGACTGGTTAGAAAGCGAACATGGGTTGAGAAAGAGAACCCTGACAAGCTCGCCAGTTATGCGGTCCTCTCTCACGCACTCGGTCGGGCCTCAGTAATGATGGCTCCTTTTACTCCATTCATTGCCGAGGCACTCTATCAAGGCATGTTCAGACCGGCCATGGCAAAACCGCATGTCACAATACATGCACTTGATTGGCCCAAACCAAACAGCGCATGGCGGGATGAGAACCTAGAGAGACGACTCGACATCTGCCAACGAGTCATCTCTGCGGCTGCGATGGCGAGAATGAAGGCAGGCCTCAAGCTCAGGCAACCAGTGAAGACTGTGAACATTGTCACCGGAAAGGATGAAGTTCGCGATGCCGTGCTGCGGATGAAGGCTCTCCTTCTCGATCAGATGAACACTCGATCTCTGAATGTATCTCCGCCGTCCGAATCGAAAGAGAGCGTCACCCTTCGAACTGTCCCGATCATGGCCGTACTTGGCCCTGAACTCAAGTCGCGAGCGGCAGAAGTGGCTCAAAAGCTGACAGCTATGGATCCCGAGGATCTTAGGAAGCAACTATCGCAGGGAAAGGTCGAAATCGAAATCGACTCCGAGAAAGTAAGGATCTACGACAAGTACGTGAGTTTCATCGAAGAAGCACAGGATACTGAACCCGCTGCTAATTTTGAAGGAGGCAGAGTATCCATTGACACAACGCTCTCTCCGGATGAGATCGTAGACGGTCTCGCGCGCGACTTGGTCAGAAGAATTCAACAGATGCGCAAGGAAATGGATCTCAGGGTCGATGACTTCGTCGACGTTCGTGTAGTCGCACCAACAGATGAGACATCATCATCTGTGAAGGGCAGACACGACTACATCCTAGGCGAAGTGCGAGCGCAGACGCTAGTAGTGCAACAGTCCGACAGCGCGAAAGCCCGCGGCGAACTTGTCAGGGAATGGTCAATCGGAGACGACGTCTTCTCGATTGGCCTACGCAGACACGAGAAACGCCACACATCCCATCGTCGGGGCCGTCATTCTCGCATACGAAAACATCGCAAGTCGCACTAGACGTGGGTGACTCGATCTAACCACCCCGTTGTGCAGGCGCTCGCGACCAAGCCTACCTTTTTATCTCAACAACGTACTTGCACGATCCAATCTGTAGCTGATGCGCGATGGCTAGCCAAGGAAAAACCAGACGATCAAGCATGGCTGTCCTAGCCATTCTATTCATTGCAGTGGTAGCAGCAGGAGTTCAGGTTGGACATGCGTCATCATCAAACCTTTCCGTTGCTTCCTCAGGCACTGTGCTGGTCGCATCTCGAAACAACACACTGACGATCGAGATCACTAATGTTGGCAAATACCTGAAAGACTTCGATGTCGCTCTGACTATTCCGCCACCACTAGTATTGTTTGGTGACAACCACTGGATTCGACACTCATTCGCACCGGGAGAGTCAATCCATGCCGACCTCACGGTCTTTGCTCCGTCCACAGCTGCAGGAACTACACCACAAGGTAGCGTCGTTGCTCTGTACAAGGCCGCTGGTGAGACAACCTTGACTACTGAGAATCACGCGGTCTCCTTCCTAGTCCGTGGGTGGATCGAAATCGCGGTCTACGAGATCACTGTGGACCCAGATCCTGTCCTTCCTGGTCAGGAGGTAACGATCTCAGGGAATATCCTGAACCGGGGGGTCGTCTCTGCAATGTATACGAACGTGACCATCGATGCCGGTGAAACGTTTGCACAAGGATCTGTCCAGCCGACATATGTTGGGCAAGTTGATCCGAATGCGCCGGCGCCGTTCAGCGTAACGGCAATTGTCGACTCAACCTCGCGTGAGGGAATCCATGAGGCGACAATTTCGGTGTATTACGTAGATGATCTTCAGTTCAACCATGTCGTCAGGGTTCCGATTACGTTTGCAGTTGTGTTGGAGCTACCGACTACTGCGACAACCAGGACAGGTATCGCAGGCCAGTTGCTCTCAGTTCCGTTCCTTGCGTTGGGACTTGGAGTCGTTATCGTTCTGGTCATCGTTGCCATATATCTTCGCAGAAGACGTAGGCCTGCGGACTCCGCCTGAGATGTACTGAGTTCTGAGGGCATCCCGAAACGTAGACGCTCAACACGTGCAGGCTGCACTTTCCATTTCCCGAGAACAGTAGACTATCGCTGGTGCTTGCGATCGCAGTCGGAGCAATTTTCCCGAGAAACGCAAAGAACAGGTGCGTTACATTGGAACTTCGATGAACAATCGCTCAAGTAGTTCCTTGTAACGATTACGGATCGTCACTTCTGTGACGTTGGCGATCTCGGCAATCTCACGTTGTGTCTTCCGCTCGTTCGTCAGCACAGCGGCGATGTACGTTGCGGCAGCTGCGATTCCAGTCGGCCCCCTGCCGCTTGTCAGCTTCATTCGTGTCGCTGTTTCAAGGATGCGAATCGCCATCGCCTCAGCCTTTCCTGAGATTAGCAGTTTGTTGCTGAAGCGAGCTGCATAGTGTCGACTTGTAGATGGGGGCACGAAAGTCTCAAGCTCTCGGACCATGAAGCGGTAGCTCCTGCCGATATCTTTCTTGCTCAGGCTACTTGCCTTCGCGATCTCGTCTAGTGTCCTCGGAACACCGCATTGTCTGCAGCTCATGTAGATCGCTGCCGCAGTCACGTTGTGAATCGATCTTCCACGTATGAGTCTCTTCTTTATAGCGCGCCTGTAGATGACGGAAGCGGTTTCGAGAAGGTTCTTCGGAAGGCTCAGTGCTGAGGCCAGTTTACTCAATTCAGAGAGAGCAACTGCTAAGTTGCGTTCCGTTGCGTCTGAAACGCGCACTCGTCTCTGCCATTTGCGAAGCTTGTACATGTCGAGGCGTTCGGTCGCACTCATCTGTCGACCGCTTCCTCTTCTATCTCGCCAGTCAATGACCGTCGAGAGACCTTTGTCATGAATTGTAAAAGTCAGAGGCGCCCCTGCGCGAGATCTCTTTGCCTTCTGTTCGTCGTCGAATGCGCGCCATTCTGGTCGAGTATCAGCTATCTTCTCAGCGATTACGCATCCACAATTAACGCACACAATCTCGGCAGCATCGTAGTCTCGCATCAACTTAGAGCCGCCACACTCTGGGCAGACTCTGATTCTCGATTGGGGTTGCACGGCTTCTACTGGATCTGCTTGTGGGTTTTCCATCTTTCCACCATTATCAGTCTTCAAGGGCGTATACTGTTCGTCCGACGACCGATTCTGGTTTGGCAATCGTTGGCTTCACGGAGACGTAGGGTCCAGAAACTGGGCCGAGGATGTCCATTACGACACCGACGCTCTTCAGTTTACTATCACAGGCTTTCGTGCCTGGTCGCACAAATCTCGGAGGATCAAGTTTCACGATGAGGGCATGGCTTTTCGACACATGAAGGACCTTGCCCAATTTCCTCAAATCTTCGCCGTCACTCCGCGAAGGCGCGCTTCCAACGCAGCCACACCTTATATAAACGTCTCGTCTCGCACAAAATCAACAACGCTCAGAATCGATGTACGATTCTCTCGAGTCACTAAGGAGAGAACGTACTCGTACCCACTCGAAGGCCAAAGCCAATAGCGAACCCTTATGGTTATTCTTCACGAAGTCGCTATGAAAAATCGGTCTCCAACATAGGCGTTGAGAAACCCATTGTCGAAAGCACATGTCTCGGTGTTCGACGCTCTGACGCATCCAGTTCGTGCAGCACTGCTAGATCTTGGGATTCAAACGCCTACGCAACCTCAAGCTATGGCGATACCCCACATTCTCCGTGGCAAGAATGTCTTGCTGGTATCGCCGACAGCAAGCGGAAAGACAGAAGCGGCGCTTCTTCCCGTGCTGAGTCGATTCATCACAAACAAGAGACGCAAGGGAATTGCGATTCTATACGTGACACCTCTTCGTGCGCTGAACAGAGACCTCTTTAAGAGAGCAACTCAGCTCACGGCCAAAATCGGAGTTCGATGTGAGATTCGCCATGGAGATACTTCGGCATCCGAGAGGCGAAAGCAATCCAAGGATCCTCCGGAGATGCTCATAACAACTCCTGAGACGCTTCAAGCGATACTGCCCAGCAAGGCAATGCGAAGGCACCTGAGATCTGTTCAAGCAGTCGTCATTGATGAGATTCATGAACTTGCCCAAGACAAGCGCGGAGCACAGCTCACGGTCGCCCTAGAACGACTGAGAGAGGGCGTCTCTTCTGGCACAGAAGGTGGAGTTCCTGTGCTTGCAGTACGGTTCTAGCTTAGGGGAGGAACGCGTTGAGGAGCTTCCGGAGTTCCCAAAGTGCGAGTCTTGCGGATCAGGCCTGCTTGCTTTGAAGAGCAAAGTCAGATCAGATGTTCCTCAGATCCTGGAGAAGCGGAAGTCAAGGGTAGAGCTTACGGAAGAAGAGCAAACAGTTCTGAGTAGGGCTAGGCGGGCGGCAGACTTGGTCCTTTCATACGGTAGACAAGCAGCTATAGCCTTGCTCACTTGGGGCGTCGGTCCTCAGACGGCTGCAAGCATACTCGCCAAGATGCATGTGCGAGACGAGGATTTCTATGCAGATCTCCTCAAGGCCAAACTGCGATACATTCAGACTCGCCCTTTCTGGGACTGAGCTCGAATCATGTCTCTTGAGCATGGCACACGTGTGTATTGGAACCCCGAAACTTTTTACCTAGCTGAACGGTTCGCTACCCGACCCGGAAGATCCGATGGATGATCAAAGGCATAGCTCTGACAAACTTCATGTCGTACGAAAACGCGTACGTCCCCCTAGAGTCAGGGCTAAACCTGATCTGCGGACCCAACGGAGCAGGGAAGTCCTCCATCCTCCTCGCGATATCAGTCGTCTTGGGTCAGACATACACGGAACGAGCTCGTCGCCTAAGCGATCTGATAAGATGGCGAGCAGACGAGGCACGCATCACACTTCAGCTTGACAATCGTTCCAGAGAGCATGGCAAGCCGTTCCCGCAGTACCATGTCGACACGGTAACCGTGACTCGTATTCTGAAGCGAAACGGCAGCTACCAGTACCTCGTTCAGGACCATCCTGTCACAAAGAACGAAGTTACGAACGCCCTCGCGAGATACGGTCTGAACCCCGATAATATCCTAGTCATCATGCACCAGTTGATGGTCGGCAGATTCGCTTCGATCTCCCCTAACGACAAGCTGAAGATGCTCGAGGAGGCAGTTGGATTCCAATCATATCGATCCAACGTGCTCGAGGCACAAGAACGGCTGACAAGAGCTGCTGGAGAGGAAGAATCTCTCGCCCAAGTCCTAGAGTCCACAAAGGAGACCCACGAATATTGGCGGAGAGAACACGAACGATTCCTCCAGAAGAAAGCACTGGACGGCAAGCTTGCTGAATTGAAGAGAGAGATGGCTTGGGGAAGGATTCAGAAACGAGAGGAAGCATTACTTCGCATTCAAGAGAGGGTTGAATCGCGCGCGAGAATGATCGAGAGCGCTGATCAGAAGCTCCTTGAGGCGGATGAGTCTCTTAAGCGCCGCCAAGAGAGATATGACAGACATCTGAAAGAACGATTCGAACTCCACGAGACATACATTGAGCTGGTACGCCAGGAAGCTGCGGGAAGCTCCTCAGTCGAATGGGTTCAGAGGTTCACAGAAGAGACCCAGAAGCGCCTCTTCCAACCCGTGAGTACGGAGAACCCCGAACAATCAAACGCACAGGCCCAGGTGCCTGATCGGGCCGATGGGTTCCTGGCAGCGATGAGAGAATGGCTCGATGCCCTCGGTCATATTCGGGCCGAAACAGAAGAGAAGCTCGGACGGACTCGGGAAAGGCTCAAAACGAAGGAGACGGCGCTTCAGGACCTTGACGCACGGACAGAGAGCGAGCTTTCACACCTGATAGACGCAAGGGTTGACACTCAAGTTCTTGGCTTCAAGAGGAAGTTGCTTAGCGAACAGCTAGCGGACTTGGAAGCTCAGCGAAAGATGCTAGAAGAGGAGATCGAGCCGCTGCGCGTGAATGCCGAACAGATGGGGCCACGATTCGAGAATCCCAGAAAGCTATCTGACATCATACTGGACATCGGCGCAGTCGAGGAACAACTCCGGCCTCTTGCTCATCTCTCCGAGGACGTGGAGAAGATGTACAGCTCGTACGCCAGCATGTACGAGGACCTGCGCGGGAAGGCTGAGCAACTGGCACGAAACAGGCAGGAGGTCATCACAGAGGTAGAAAAGCGGCTTGGACGGTGGAGAGACGTGGTCTCCACATTCCTACATTCCCTTGAGGCTCGCTACAACGAGATTCTCGTGGAAGTCGGAGCGACCGGCGAGCTCAAGCTAAATGTCAGAAAGAACGTCGAACAGGCTGGACTCGACATCTTGGTAGGGTTCAAGGGCGCACCGCCTACGCGCCTTGACTCACTCACCCAAAGTGGAGGCGAAAGAAGCATCGCACTAATGGCCTTCCTGCTTGCATTGCAACAGCACATCGCCTCCCCGTTCAGGGCGATCGACGAGTTCGACGTGCACTTGGACCCGAAGAACAGAGAAGTCATCTCCAGACTCATCGTCGCAAGCGCGAGAGAACTCGGAGAAACGCAATACGTGGCCATTACGCCAGGACAAGTAACAGTGCCTGACACTGACGTGCATGTCGTCGTGGTCCAGAACATAGAGGGCAGCTCTGTAATATCACAGGTGAAGTAGTTGACTGCGCCCGAGAAGAAGCCCGAACGCGTTAGATTGACATCTGGAAGAAAGGAACTGCGCGAACTCATCCAAACATGTGAGGCTATCAGAGAGCACAAGTTCAACCCCTTCTTCTTGGACATCGGCCTCGCAGTCGAAACGCTACGGAAGTATTTCCCACATTGGGACTTGCTTGATGACCACTGCCTCGACGCCGAGACCATCAGGGACCTAGCAGAAGTCTTGGGCCTCCAGAAGAGTCAGCTCCGATATCAGTCGAGCGCACTCTACACGAATCCTGAGATGCTGGAGAGGAAGTTCCGCTCGCTCTCTATCAAGCGACTCGGTGAAATCTTCCTCAAGTCTTGGCATCCGATAGTAGAAAGAGAGCAATTGACCGTGGATGCAGTCCGAGAAGGACTCGCCTACTGGGATCAGCTACTCTCGTATGAGGAAAGAAGAAAGAGGCTAACGCTACGAAGACCAGCCCAACCCGTGGCAGCTGACCTGGACTCGCTTGTGAAGTCTGGCATTATGACCCGTGAGGAGTTCGCGAAGAGCCTCCGCGGACTGTGGGAGGAACTCCGAGCACAGACCGGCGAGGATGGCTCCATAGAGTATTGGTCGTTCGTTCGACGCGATTCATACCAAGAAACCGTTCAGCGAGCATACTACGTAAGCTTCCTGCTCACTTACGGATATGCGAAGATGCTGCGGGACGCCGGCGAATTGAAACTAATGTCACTGGCGACACCAACCGAGAAGACTACTGCCGGGCTAGTTAGCTTCCCAATTGCGATACCCAAAGACGGCCAATCAACTATTCCTGCGAACCCGTTCTGAAAGTGGAGATGACGACTCATGGAACAAGCTGGCGATGAGAAACGCTTCTACAGCGAGAAGCTGAAGCATGCGATTCATCTTCTCCTTTTCAAACGCGGCAAGATGCCTGGCGCGAAGGAGTGGGAACTGAAGGCCAGCATTGGGAAGAACTACAAAGAAGTCCTCAAACAGGTTGATGCTCTTCTATCTGAGCTTGACCTCGAAGTCAAGCGAGTAGAACCTGACCAATCGCAAGCAAAACAGATCGGAGAAAGCCCGCTCGGCGAGAACACGGAGGACGCACGATACTTGGTCGCGCTGCGAGGAACGCTTACACCCAAGGAGGCACGGCTGTCCGGGTGGCGAATCGACAACCTGGCAGCCCTGACTGTCGCGATCGCTTACGTAGTGACCAAACAGGGAAAGGCCCCGCGCGAAGAGGTGGAGAAGCTCATTGCCGATAAGGTCGGCAGGTGGAAGACGCTTACCCTCATGGATGCCTTTGTTCGAAATGGGTACCTGAAGGAAGATGAGACAGGGTCCTTGTCGCTCGGCTGGCGTACAACGTCTGAGGTCAACCTTAGGGACTTAATGACCCTCCTAGCGGAGACCGGGAGCTAAGGCTTCGTTTCGGCGTCAAGCGATTTCTTGAGTTCGCCTACAAACATGTTGGCATACTTCTTGGTCTTTATCAGTCGAGCGTACTCGTGTTTGCGTATACTCTCGGAGGTCTTCTTCAGTTCGTCTTGCTGCGCGTAGTGGTCATGGACTTTGCTGCGGCTCAGCACAGTCAGGACTTTGCCCCCGTAGAAGCCGTCGAGGTTCTGACCCTTGCACATGGGGCACGTGCAGGTGAGCTTCTTACCATGTAGTCCCGTCCATTCCTTTCGCTTGAAGACTCCCCATCCTGACTTGTCAAAGACATTGATCTTATCCTTTGTAAGAGGAACGGGCGGCGGAGGCACAACCCACCTCGAGTAACTGTCCACTCCAAAGTATGGCATGAGCATACCCTGAGAGCTGGGCAACATATGTCGTGCAAACCTGATCTTCGGAGGAGTCTGGAAAGCATGAATCCACATGCCCGGGTTCTTCTTCTTGATCCTCTCAACGGCTCTGAGCGTATAGTAGTGGAAGCCACCCCTCATGTCAACCCCCAAGAGATGGGACTTGCCTTTCACGGCCGGAGCGGAAAAGAGCTCAAACTCTCGTTGGGTTTCCGATGCCCGTATCACGGGCATTATTGGCTTGTCGATCCCCTTCTGATCCATCCATCTCTGCGCGAACTTCAGTAACGAAGCGAAGTCTTCAGGGCTCATCTCCGCTGCCTGCTGCACTGTAATGACATCCATGTCCGCGAAGTATTGTAGATCAAGCAGGGTCCTCAGATCTTCCGCCTCGGCGTAAGACGCTTCCCCTTTGAAGATCAGAAAAAGCAGTCTCGCGATATCTTCGAATCCCCCTGCCTCGCGTGACAGTCTACGCGCGAAATCTCGAAGAGTCGCATCCTCTTTGAGGATCTTCTTGAGCGAGTCTGGATACATGAGTTTGGCAGAGATAACCACCTCTCCTGGGAGAGAGTCCTTTGTTCCCACCATTCGAGTGGCGTTCAGCTCGGCAGTTGTTGCAAACTTGTTTGGCAGTGCCGCTGAGACCTTGCCGATTCGGAGAATCCCGGCATTCGCTGAGGTGGTCTCGTCGCTGGCTCGATCCTGAATAGACACTCCGACCATCGAGACTCACCAGGAGACTTCTTCCGTGTGTTTACCGGTATGGGATTTAAGTCGACTCCTCTCTACCATTTCAAAAACAAAGGCAGCCACTTGCTTCTCTGCAACCACACCGACACTTCATCTATTAGCCTTTCCAGAAATCTCTGAACAATAGAGGGGCCTTGAAACCCTTATTTATGCCCCCTGCAGAGCTACGGGCAAAACCTCTCACTGCTTCAAATGGTGGAATCGATGAGTGAAGGAACCGAGCTTCCGCCTCAAGTTCAGGAAGAACTAGTTAGGCTACAGCAGTTGCAGCAGACACTTCAGGCCGTCGTCTCCCAGAAGCAACAACTGGAGATGGACATGACGGAGACCGACAGAGCCCTGACTGAGCTTGAGAAAGTCACGGGCGAGACCCCTGTGTACAAGAGCGTCGGGAGCATCCTAGTCAAAGCAGACAAGCAGGCACTGCTGTCAGAACTGAAGGAGAAGAAAGAACTCCTCAACACGCGGGTCACCGTACTTGGAAGGCAGGAAGAGCGGACACGCGAGAGGCTCAAGGGCATTCAGCAGAAATTGCAAGAGAAGTTGCGAACCCCCAGAGCACCAGAATAACCTCATTGGTCAATGTTGATACTGTCTCCGAGCGGATCAAGAGTGGACATTCAGCTTCGCCGAGTCCCCACTGATGAGGAAGTAGAATTGATCTGTACTGCGGTGGAGGAGGCTGCTCGGAAATTCATACTATCGAAGATCTCGCTCAAGAAACTCGATGATTTGGATCTTACAGTCGAGGGTGTCGGCGACAAGCCCCTATCGGTCACCGTTCAGATTGCTATAGAGAGCGAGCTCGAGGACCCCGAGCTTGGCATAATTATCCATAACGCTACTGACGCCGCATTCGCGGCCGCAGAGGCGAAAGTTCGGGAGCTGAACCTGTGCGACGCATCGAGCGATTAGCAAGAATCGCCAGACTTTCGAGAAAGGTTCTGATTATCGGCCATCAGAACGCCGACCCGGACGCCGTGTGCTCAGCATTCCTCTTGGCGCGACTCCTCAAGCACATTAACAGACGACTGAGAGTGACCGTTGTTTCTCCAGACGGCGTGAGCAAAGTGTCTGCTCGCGTGCTGGAGCAGATGCGCTTCCAAGTTCTAGAAAAGGCGGAGCCAAGCGAATTTGATGCCATCTTCACGGTTGACACAAACACACTACAACAGCTTGGAAGCCTCCATCACCCTGTTGAGAACTCCGGCAAACCACTAATTGTGATTGATCACCACGCCATTCATCCGGAGACACGTATGCGCGCTGACCTTCTCATATCGGATGACAAGGCGACTTCCGCATGCGAGGTAGTGCTGAAACTCTACGACGCGGCGAAACTGCGAATGACCAAAAGGGACGCCCTGGCCGCCTTTCTTGGCCTTGCGTATGAAACGGGTCATTTTGCGATTGCCACAACGCGATCCCTGAAGCTCGCCTGCAAGCTTGTCGACCTCGGCGTCGATGGCACAGAAGCGCTCAAGATCATACGAGTCCCCATGGACAATTCGGAGCGGATTGCTCGACTGAAATCTGCTCGCCGCATGAATTGGGATAGTATCGACGGGTGGCTCGTCGCGGCAACTGTAGTAGGATCATATCACGCATCGGTTGCAAGATCACTGATCAGTCTAGGAGCGCACTTGGCCATCGTCGGCGGGGAGAAAAAAGACAGATTGACACTCAGCTTCCGTTCTACTGGCGAGTTCTTTGCTGGGACGAACTTCCACCTAGGGCGCGACCTAGCCACAATTCTAGGTGAAAAGATGAAAGGTGCGGGCGGAGGCCACTCCACGGCTGCCGGGGCAACAGTCCAAGGAAACCTCGATGAAGTAATCACGAGATCTGTTGAGCTGTTCAAAGAATATCTTGAGAAACGCAAATTATTGGCTCAATGAAAAGCTATATGGATCAGCCAAGATATGGCGCGAGGCTCGAAGTGGTAGTTGCCCAGAGTCCCCAGATCCACTTGGGATGGCGCGAGGCTAGAAGGATTTGTCAATTGTTCAGGCGAATCATCTGAGCTTCACATACACTGGCGCCTCCAAACCCTCAATCGAAGACATCTCAATCGGAATCGCTCCCGGCGAGTTCGTCGTCCTGACAGGACCGAGTGGATGCGGGAAGACAACGATCTGCAGATGCCTCAACGGACTCATCCCCAACTTCTACTCGGGCGACTTTGCCGGCGAGCTGATCGTTGACGGCATGAGCGTCAAACAACACACAACGGCGGAGCTGGCACCTCATGTCGGCATGGTTTTTCAGAATCCAGAAAACCAGCTCTTCTCACTGAGCGTCGAGAGAGATGTTGCTTTCGGACCCGAGAACCTAGGACTAAGGAGGGAAGAAACTAGGAAACGAGTCGACTGGGCTCTAGATGTTACAGGAATCAGCCGTCTTAAGGACAAGCCCCCGTACGAGCTCTCCGGCGGCCAACAGCAACGAGCAGCGATAGCAGCCGTTCTGGCCATGCAACCCAAAGTGATGATCCTAGACGAGCCTACGTCCTTCCTCGACCCGAAGTCAGCACTAGAAATCCTGGAAGTCATCTCTGACCTAAACAAAAAGCTCGGGATCACCATCATCCTTGTTGAACACAGGCTCGACATCGTTTCGAAGCATGCAAATCGCGTCATTGTGATGGACAACGGACGGATTGTCCTCGACGGAACGCCCAAAGATGTTTACGGGGAGCATGCTCGGCTGATTGGGATAGGACTTCCGCGAGTTACGGTGCTGTTCAACCTCTTGCAGAGAGACGGCATTCGATTCGCTGAAACGCCTACCACGGTGGACGAGGCGGTTGACGTGCTTAGGAAGATGCTGATCCGATGATTCAAACTGAAGGTCTCAAGTTCGCTTACCCCGGGTCTCCAGAGGTCCTACGTGGTATCGACCTCAAAATCAAGGACGACGAATTTGTCGCAATCATGGGAGAAAACGGAGCAGGAAAGACTACCCTAGTGAAGACTTTCAACGGCCTTCTCATGCCTAGTGCAGGAAGGGTCAAAGTGGATGGCGTTGACACGCACGATTCCAGTGTTGCAAAACTCTCGAGGGATGTCGGACTTGTTTTCCAGAATCCAGACCACCAGCTCTTTTCTGAGACCGTTCGGGAGGAGCTCGCGTTCTCCCTCAGAAACTTTGGCTATGAAGAGGATACGATCGACAGACGGGTCGCCTCAATTCTCGAGACACTAGACCTAACCCGCTATGCGGAGTCCTCGCCTTTTGTTTTAAGTGGAGGAGAGAGAAAGAGGGTGGCCCTTGCGGCTGTGCTGGTGTGGAATCCAAAGCACATAATCCTCGACGAACCGACCATCGGCCAGGATTATCAACAGAAAGATCGCCTGAGAAACTTCATAATTCAGCTGAACGCTCAAGGAAAGACAGTCATAATCATCTCTCATGACGTTGAGTTCGTCGCAGAATGCAAGCCTCGAATCATCCTACTATCTAGAGGATTGGTCATAGGGGATCGTCCCGCAGAAGATATTCTCACCGATGAAGCGTTACTAGACAGAGCATCACTGACACGACCCCAGATTGGAGCGCTCATGCATCAACTCAAGGACTATGGATTGCCTGAACGCACAATCGACGTCTACTCCGCCGAGCAAGCGATTCTACACGCACTTGGGAGGAAAGAGTAAGTGTCCCTGAAAGTCTTTGATGGCTTCAAGTTCGCGAAGCTCCCCACCCCAATTCACAATATGGACCCCCGCGCAAAGTTCATCATGACTATGGGGATATTCGCTGCCGCGCTTCTGTTCCAAAACATCTATGCACTGATTGTCATCTTTCTCATTCAACTACCGATCGTCTACGCTTCAAAATCGTGGAGAAAATGGGCTGGATCGATGAGGGCGGGTCTTCTCCTCGCCGTACTAATATTCGTCATGAACTTCGTCTTTGGATCGACATTCGTATTCTCGGCCGCAATGACCCTGCGGTTCGTCACACTAATGTCCACTTTTTCGCTATTCTTCATGACAACCTCGCCTGACGATCTAGGTCTAGCTCTGGAACAGACACACGTTCCGTACACACTGTCATTCACGTTCACGACAGCAGTCCGACTGGTTCCCACAATGGCGCTTGATGCCCAGACTGTAATCGATGCGCAGCGATCCAGAGGCCTCGAACTCGATAGAGGCAACTTCATGAAACGGATAAGGAACTACATACCAATTCTGATTCCCCTCATCGTGTCGGCCATCAGGCGAAGCATCGAGTTGGCAGAAGCCCTTGAGTCCAGGGGATTCGGAGCGAGCCCAAATCGTCAGCCGCTCATTGTGCTCCGCATGAAAGCCACGGACTACCTCGTCGTCACATTGACAATACTGATGGTCACGCTGGCGGTGTACGTGTACCTCTACGTCCCGCTCCCAATACTCGATATTCCCATCAAGATGCCTAAGATCTTCCCCTGGTTCTAGCCTGACAGCTAACCCAGCCGAACATAGTGAGCGTGCAACGGGGCTAAATCCGCAAGGCGCGCGATGACAAGAGTAAAGAAGGTTCACCGCGTTCCAAGGTATGATCGGTGTCTATTTGCGGCTAGCCGGGTATCAGCGTGCCACGCATGACCTCATAGATAGCGTTCGGGAGTCTCTAGCGCGAGTCGATCTGGACCAAGTCGAGAAGATGGTGACGGAGATGCTTGTCTCCACCAATCGACCAATCCTTGTTCTAGGAGCCGGAAGATCGGGCCTCATTGGTCGAGCCTTCGCGATGCGACTTATGCATCTAGGCTTCCAAGTGTACGTAATGGGTGAGACGATCACACCATCGATTGGAAGAGGAGATCTTATCATAGCTCTGTCAGGATCAGGCACAACTAAGCTAGTTGTGACAGCCGCAGAAATCGGCAAGACTGTCGGTGCGAAGATCATCGCAATAACATCCTACCGCGATTCTGACCTTTCGAAACTGGCTGACGATATAGTGCTCGTCAAAGGCCGCACGAGAGTCGCAGATGAGAAGGATTACTTCCTGCGTCAGCTCATGGGAGAACACGAACTTATGGCTCCACTTGGCACAGTCTTTGAGATCAGTCTCATGACGTTCTTGGACGGTGTTGTTGTGGAATTGATGCGCCGCCTCGGCCTAACAGAAAGCGAGTTGAAGAAAAGACACGCAACCATCGAATGACTCGTAGCGCAGAAGACCGAAAGCCCTCAACGTGACTTGTCAGGGGCTTGACGATCCGTTCGATCGCGACGATCGTACTGTGAAAGGCTTTATGCAAACCAAGCAGAGGTCTTGCCCACGGATCAGTCATGTCTCTTCTGGTTCGAGATTGCTCGTGGATCGTCACTCAGGACAGCTCGAGGAGTGTTCTCAGGAATGCTTCGGTCTATGTCGAGGACGGGAAGATCGCCGAGATAGGTAGCGGGATCCCACAAGATGCTGATCGGATCGTGAATGGTCATGGAATGATCCTGCTCCCTGGTTTGGTCAACACGCACACGCATGTCCCGATGGTGATCTTCAGAGGATACGCAGACGACATGCTGCTCCAAGAGTGGCTCAGCAACAAGATCTGGAAACTCGAGCCCAACATGACGGAAGAAACATGTTACTGGGGAACGATGCTTGGCTGCCTGGAGATGATCGCTTCAGGGACCACAACCTGCAACGACATGTACTTTTTCGTTGAGAGCGAGGCGAAGGCCATACGTGATACGGGCATTCGAGCAGTCCTGTCCTCCGTGATAATAGACCTCGCGCCTGACCCGAAACTCCACAGGGAGAACGCGAGCAAGGTGCTAGACTTTCTGAAAGGAATCGGAAATCCTCTTGTCACTCCTGCCATAGCGCCGCATTCGGTCTATTCCTGCTCAGAAGAAACACTCCAGTGGGCGAAAGCACGAGCTGACAAAGAGCATGTTTTGGTCCATACTCACATAGCCGAGACTAGAAAAGAGCAGGGGGACATCGAGAACAAACTAAGACTGAAGGTTGTCGAATATCTAGATCAGATTGATTTCCTTGGGCCAAATGTTGTAGGCGCCCACTGTGGCTGGGTAAGCAGAAATGAGGTTAAGCTGCTCGGCGAATCCGGCACGAAAGTCGCGCACTGTCCCGTGTCGAACATGAAGCTCGCGGTTGGTGGTGCGGCTCCACTTCCCGAAATGTTCGAGAGTCACGTGTGCGTGGGGCTTGGCACTGATGGCGCAGCAAGTAACAACACGCTGGACATGTTCGAAACGATGAAGTTCTGTGCACTTCTGCACAAACATACACGTTGGGATCCCACAGTGCTTCCTGCTCAGGTGACGCTTGACCTAGCGACCAGAGAGGGAGCAAGAGTACTGGGCATGGAAGGGACGATAGGAAGCATAGAAGTCGGCAAATCTGCCGACATGATCCTCGTTGACACTCGCGCTCCTAATTTGATGCCGATTCACGGAAAAGAAACGATCATCTCCGACCTCGTCTATTCGGCGAACGGTGCGAACGTTGACACTACCATCGTCAACGGTCAGGTCCTTATGGAGAAGCGCAGGTTCACTGTGCTGGACACGAGAACGATCGCAGAGAATGTCGATCGAGTGACACAAGATCTGCTCGCTCGTTCAAAGCAAGCCTAGTCGGGCTTGTCGAACAAGCTTGCTCTGGCGATATTGAGGTAGCCTGAATCTCCCTTCCACACGGGATGCGCCTCAACAATCCGGATTCTTTTCCTGAAGATAGGTGCGTTGAGTACGTAGGTCTCTGCCTCCCCTCCTTCGAAGACCAGACTAATGCCGTATCTCTTGCTGATATTCCTCAGCTCGTCTATGGCTTTGCTGTCAACGGTGCGTCCGAGCCAGTCTGGGCCAAGACCCATTGCCATGCATGCTGTCAGGATATACTCGAAGCCCATCTCGACTTGTTCCGTGAGCAGCCGCTCCGGATTTTTCCTCCATAGTGGCGCAACCGATCGGAGTCCAAGCTCGTGGCATATTGTCTCAATCCGCCACTTCTGATACTCGCTCGCTATTGCACCGGTCACGACGCAGTCGATTCCATGCGTGCGCTTTAGTCTGAGCAACGCTTCCTTCATTGCCCCGAGCTCCTCCTCCTTCACCCCAGAGGCCTTCGCAGTCACCTGCGGAATCCCAACGGCCTCGGCCTGAAGACGGGTCCACTCGACATCAGGATAATGGAACATCCACGAATCGCTACGTTGTGGGAAGATCGTCAGAAGGCACACTATTTCGTACGCTTGATGAATTGCACACCACAGCGCAAAGGTGCTGTCTTTTCCTCCACTGAATAACACACAAGCTCGCAACATGGACGCCTGCTGCATTCACTCAGCTTTTGCTCATCTCGGATGCCTTCGTCAGAAGGCTTCGCCAACCAGGTTCACGTTCTGCTCCAAGAGTGCTGACATTTGGTGCATTTCAGCCGTTCTACTGATCTCTCTTGCCTAATCCCTGCGTGTTCTCCCGCAACGACAGAGACACCGCGAAAAGCTTCGGGATTTCCACACTGGGGGCATGCTTCGTTGACCTTCACGTACTCAGCTTCCGACTTCTCGACCACTCCGACGGAAGAAGAATCACTACGCTCAATACGTCGCACCTGAATGGCATGATCGCTAGCTTCATTCCCGCACTTCGGACAGGAGAATCCGCCTGGGGCTTTGTGCATGTACGACCCGCATTTTTCACAGAACCTCAAGCATCGACACCAGCCTGTCCTGGTTTGATCCCCCAGATTCTCCTAGAACGGCCCGAAGAAAACGCCGAGCGCCTCTATCCTCGTTAAAGTCTTAATCACTTAAGCATACCCTTTCTAGAGAACTGTTCATCATAGAGGCTCCGTATCCTCTGGAGGGAATCCACCTCATCCGGGCTCTTGTCATCCCTGATTCTTGATATTCTCGCAAATCTCAGCGCAAACCCCGACTTGTAGTGAGGGCTTCGCTGTATCTCATCATAGGCAACCTCCACGACCATCTTGGGTTTCACAGTGACTGTGTACTCCTTTTCGTCCGACCTCAGTTCCTGGAGTCTCTGAGTCATTTGTGCGAACT
>Ga0315282_10001181_pt1 | contig 50179 bp, 46 predicted proteins | sample YL17G07_20_MG_FD_203693 | JGI IMG/M metagenome (GOLD analysis project Ga0315282, IMG submission 203693) | Sediment microbial communities from Yellowstone Lake, YNP, Wyoming, USA - YL17G07_20 | ecosystem: Environmental > Aquatic > Freshwater > Lake > Sediment | place: USA: Wyoming | collected...
TGGGGCACTCACCCCATCTTTGCCCTGAGCCGGCCGGACCCGGCCACCGGGCGAGCCCGTCGGGTCTTCTTTCCAGGCTGCTCCCTGCCGGGCCTCAGCCCCCACCTGGTCAAGACTGCCTATACCTATTTGCGCCAGCGGCTCCCCGACACCGGCATCATCCTCAATTGCTGCGGCGCGCCCAGCCAACTGCTGGGGGAGCGGGAAGTGCTGCGGCAGGTGGCCGGCCGGGTGGCGGCCGAGATGGCCAAACTGGGGGCCACTGAACTCATCGCCGCCTGCACTTACTGCCTCCACACCATCCGGGATTTTTTGCCTGGGATCAAGACCCGCTCCCTCTATGAAGTCATGGCCGAGACCGGCCTGCCGGAGGGCATAAACCGCGGACCGGCGGAGATGTTTAACATCCACGACTCCTGCGGCGCCCGCCGGTCTCCCCAGATTCACGAAGCCGTGCGCCATCTGGTCAGGGCCATGGGGCACAGCATTGAGGAGATGGAGCACAGCCGGGAGCGCAGTATCTGTTGCGGCTCCGGCGGCATGGCGCCCGCGGTCGCCCCGGCCCTGGCCCAACGGATGACCGAGGCCCGCGTGGCCGAGGCCAAATTTGACCTGATTACTTACTGCGCCTCCTGCCGGGCCCGTATCGCCGCGGCGGGCCAGCCATCATTGCACCTGCTGGAGTTGATGTTTAACCCCGACTGGCGCCGGGCCAAACAGGCCGCTCCCGTTGGCTCCAAGACCCGGTGGTTCCGCCGCTGGCGCTTGAAGAGGTATTTCGAGAAATTATAACTATCTTTGGTAGCATAGGCGTCCCGCCTGTGCTTAAAAGCGGCGGGCACGGAGGCCTACCCCACCAACTTCAACAAAAAATGGTAGGTTACAAAATGAGAGCCAGAACGCGAAAAAATAAGACACAGGAATGGACCGTCTGTCTGGAAGACACCCCCATGGGGTCTCTTTTATTAACCTTCACCGCCAACGGCCTGGCGGCCCTGGATTTTGCCGGTGATGGCGGTAATTTGCCGCCGGGGTCCCCTCCCCCACCCTCCTTGTCACCTATGATTGAGGCGGTGAAAAAAGCCTTGAGCAAATATTTCGCGGCCGGAGCCACTGATTTCGCCGACCTCCCCCTGGACCTCCAGGGCACGCCCTTCCAGCAAAAGGTCTGGCGGGAACTGCGGCGCATCCCCCGGGGCCGCACCGTCTCCTATAAAGAATTGGCCCGGCGGGCCGGCTCACCCCAGGCCTTCCGGGCCGTGGGCCAGGCCAACGGCCACAACCCCGTCCCCATCATCGTCCCCTGCCACCGGGTCATTGCCGCGGACGGCTCCCTGGGCGGCTACAGCTCCGGCCTGGATAAAAAGCGCTGGCTGCTAAAACACGAGGGAGTGTTAAAGTAGGCGAGGTGATAGTTGGTGCGTAGAACGCACCCTACATCTTTGCCCAGACGAGACGCCCTTTCCCCACCTTTCTTTTTACTGATAACTGACAACTGGCAACTGGCAACTGTTTCTAAGGTTTGCAGCTGCGGCAGGGGCTGTAGCCCTGTTGGTAGGCTTCTTTGAGGGAAGTGAAGCGCACCCGGTTGGCCGGCTTCATGCGGGCGGCCAGGGGGCAGTTGGGGCGGTGCAGGCGCAGGGAATTTTTGTTCCCCAGGTAATAGGTCTCAGCCTGCTGCTGCGCCAGCGGCTTCTGCCAGAGGCCGCAACCGGCCGCCATGGCCTCCTGCTGAGCAGCGTTCAGGGCCTCCTGGTGGCGCAGATTCGGGGCCTGGGAGTAAACCCGGGCCAAACCCTGGCGCACCACCACCAGGTTGACCATGACGCCGTCGGGCAGGAAAAGATAGGCCAGCAGGCGACCGTAGCGGTCATAGCGCTCCCGGTCATATTCCAGCCGCACAGTCTTGCCCTGGATTAAATCGGCCACAAAGTCCTTGGACTGGTGGGCCAGGTACTCCGCCGGGCGGCCGTCTCTTTCCATCTCCGGGGCGTCGATTCCCAAAAATCGTACCCGGGCGCCGCCTTCCAGGACGGCGGTGTCACCGTCGATCACCCGGGACACCTTGGCTTCCCGGGGCGGACCCGGCGGTTCGCGGCCGCACCCCGGCAACAGCGCCAGCAGCAAGGTTAGGAACGCCAAGCTAAGGCTGATTTTAAAGGGCCGGCGCCGGCAACGTTGCAGAATAATGGTCATTTCTTGCTGATCTCGTTACCGAAGGGAATGTCTGCCCCCGCACCCCCCCCAGTGGAGGAGAGGGATCTCCTTGAATATCCAGCAATACTTGCGATCTGGTTCCCAAGTTCAACTTGGGAACCAGATCGTACCAGGGCGCGGGGCGCATCCTAAGTATCGATCTTCCCCACCACCTGGTAACCCTCTTGCTTGAGCCTGGCGGCGAAATAGGGGATGGTCTGCTTCAAGCCTTCTTCTAGGCGAACTGTGGGCTGCCAGCCCAATAGTTCCCTGGCCTTGGAGATGTCGGGACGCCGGCGCCCCGGGTCATCGGGCGGCAGGGGGCGATGGCTGATGGCCGAGGGGGTGTCGATCAGGGCCATAACCTTGTCGGCCAACTCCCTGATGGAGAACTCTTCCGGGTTGCCCAGATTCACGGGGGCGTGCACCCCCTCGCGGTTCATCAGGCGGATCAGGGCCTCCACCAGGTCCGAGACGTAGCAAAAGGACCGGGTCTGCTGGCCCTCGCCATAGATGGTGATCTCGCCGCCGGTGAGGGCCTGGACGATGAAATTGCTCACCACCCGGCCGTCGTTGATGGCCATGCGGGGGCCGAAGGTGTTGAAGATGCGGGAGATGCGGATGTCCACGCGGTTCTGGCGGTGGTAGTCCATCATCAGGGTTTCCGCCACCCGTTTACCTTCGTCGTAGCAACTCCTGAGGCCGATGCAGTTGACGTTGCCCCAGTACTCCTCCTGCTGGGGATGGACCTGGGGATCGCCGTAGATCTCGGAGGTGGAAGCCAGCAGGATGCGGGCCTTGACGCGCTTCGCCAGCCCCAGCATATTGAGGGTCCCCAGGACATTGGTCTTGATGGTCTTCACCGGGTTGTATTGGTAGTGCACCGGCGAGGCGGGACAGGCCAGGTGATAAATCTGGTCCACCTCCAGCATGATGGGGTTCACCACGTCATGGCGAATCAGCTCCAGCCGGGAATCGTCCCGCAGGTGCTCCAGGTTCGCCTTGGAGCCGGTAAAATAATTATCCAGGCACAGTACTTCATGGTCCTGGCCCAGGAGCCGTTCCACCAGATGCGAGCCGATGAACCCCGCCCCGCCGGTCACCAGAATGCGGGCCATAAGTATGAGGTCTCCTTTTTTCTATTCTTGGTTTTCTATTGTAACTCCCCTGGGCCGCCAGGTAAATTCCTGATTAACACTACACCGCATTTAACTGGAAATGGTGCTGGAAGGCGAGCCGCACCCGCTACCCCCGAGAAGTCGGCCAATCCGGGCAAGTTGCCCGGCAAGTTTGTGCCCAGTGAGGGGTGTTAGTCCGGCACTGCCAAAAAGACAAGGGGGGTCATCAGCCCCCCTGTTCCCCCTGCCCAGCATTGCGCCCTAATTATCCTGCCTTACTAACTGCCGGACTCCTTTTTTAAGACCTCCTTCACCCAACCCATGGCGGCGATCATGTTGGGGAAGCCGGTAGTGGTCAAAGACAGCAGGACAGTCTGGACGATCTCCGGGGCCGTGGCGCCTGAAGCCAGCGCCTTTCTCGTATGCGACCTGACCGCCCCCTGGGAGTTGGCCCCGATGGCGATCCCCAGCTTGATCAGATCCTGAACTTTTTGTCCCAACGGGCCGGACGCTCGGCAAGCTACCCCCAGTTGCTTATACTTCTCCATAATGTCTGGGTGTTCCACGGAGAACTCGTCGTAAATTCCGGGTAGATACATACCTCCTCCTTTGTTCTCAGATCCATCTTGGCTTCTTTAACTCCCGATTTGGGCCGCTCGTCCCCATTGATGGCCATGGCTTCTCAGCCACCCGGCTCAGGCCCCCTTGCCAAAAGAACCGCTAAAGTATTACTCTGGGCCATAAGTTTCATATCGCCCCATAATTTATTGCCGCACCAAACGAGAACTATTAGTTTCGTGCAAGACCCGGAAATCACAAGAATTATTCGATATTTTAACACACTCACCGGTGGATTGCCACAACCCATCCGAGACCTCTGAATAATCACTGGCAGGGACAACATTTCCGGCGCCACCCCGGGCCCCCAGGTAAATTCCAGATTGACAGCCTGCCGCATTTACCTGAGAATGCACTTAGGCAACCATAATTAATCTCTTGATTCCGGGTGAGGAAAACCATGGTTAGGCGCAAGAGTTTTGAGGCGCAGGTGGGGCTGGGGACCTGGGGCAAATTTATCGCCGCCCTGATTATTCCCTTGTTAATCTCCGCTTGTTCCGCCACGGCCAAAACAGATGAAGCTTTGCGCAAGGAGATTCAGGATCTCAAGCAGGAAGTCAAGGCCATGCAGGAAAAGCTGGGGCAGTTGCAGGCCGGCCAGCAAGCTATGCTGGAGCTCTTGAAGAAACCGGCTCTACCCGAGATGGCCACCCCTCCTCAGGCGCCACCGGCGCCGCAGCCTTTGACCGTCGGCCAGCTCCTGGCCGGCAAGGACCAGTACCTGGGCAGCCGGGTAACGGTGAAAGGACCGGTGGGGCCGGTGCTGGTGCACCACAAGTCCTTGCTCCTCAAGTCCCCGGAGGGCATGGTGGAGGTCCGCTTCGGCAAGCTCCCCGACGAAAAGCTGGTGCAGCAGCTCACTTCCACTCCCCTGGAGAAGCCGGTGACCGTCACCGGGGTGGTGAGCCTGCCGTCCAAGGCGGGGGCCGGCAAGCTGCAAATTGACGCCGAGGCCGTGGATTTCTGAGACGGGTAAGCCTCCGGTGCCATCCTGGCGACCTTTAAGCCGCCGCCTGCTGGCGAAAAAAACGGGCCGCGGCGCCTACACTTACGCCTACGGCATCTTAGGGGAGTTGGCCGCCTGGATCATCGGCTGGGACCTGATCCATTCTGCTTGGCAGCGCTTGGATTTATTGGCCAGGGCCGGTAAGGCTTATTGCCGTAGGGGCGGGTTTGAAACCCGCCCCTGCCTGTCTCAGGAAAGTCTAAGACTTATTCACCAACAGCCAGTAGAAGCCCAGGTCCGCCACGGTCTTGGCGAAGGCGTCGAATTCCACCGGCTTGACCACAAGGCTGTTCGCCCCCAATTTGTAGCACGCTTCCACGTCCTGGTCTTCGCTGGATGAAGTCAGACACACTACGGGAATGGTTCTGGCTCTTTCGTCCTCTTTGATTTTCTGAAGGACCTCCAGGCCGCTTACCTTGGGGAGCTTCAGGTCCAGGAGAATCACCTTGAGGTTATTGAGGCTCTCCCCGGCGAAGGCGCCGCTGCCGAAAATGAAATTCAGGGCTTCTTCCCCGTCCTTGACCAAGTGGACCTTGTTGGCCAGGTTATGTTTCTTCAAGGCCCTGAGAGTGAGTTCCGCATCGTGGGGGTTGTCTTCCACCAGCAATATTTCCACATCTTGATAATCCATGGTGCTTCCTTTAGAGAAAAAATTCTCAGATCGCATAACTAGATAATTTCTCGAAACTTAAGTCCCGTTTCTTCTGGGAATGGCGAAACAAAAAGCGGCCCCTTCATTCACCTTTCCTTCGGCCCAGACGCGGCCGCCGTGACGGTCAATGATCCGTTTGACGATGGCCAGCCCCACCCCGGTGCCGGCAAATTCCTCCTCCGAGTGCAGCCGCTGAAAGACTTCAAACAGCTTGCCCACATACCTCATGTCAAAGCCGACCCCGTTGTCTTTAACACAATAGACATTTTCAAGCGGTTCACTCCAGCCGCTCACTTCAATCAAGGCCGGGTCCCGATCTTTGGTGAATTTGACGGCATTTTCCAGCAGGTTCGCCAGCGCCTGGCGCATCATGACCCGATCGGCCAGGGCGGCGGGCAGCGGCTGGAGGTCGATTTGCAGCTTTCTTTCCGAGTAATGTGCTTTTAACTCCTCAAATACGGCCTTGGCCAGTTCGGCCATATCGATGCGGACCAGGCTCATTTCCTTGCGCCCCAGGCGGGCCAGGGCCAGAAGATCGTCAATGAGCTGCCCCATCTTGCGAGCGTCCTGATGAATGATCTTCAGGTATCTCTGGCCGTCTTGGTCGAGCTTATCGGGATAGTCCTCCAGCAGCACCCGGGCAAAACCGCCCATGGACCGCAGCGGCGCCCTGAGGTCGTGGGCCACCGAGTAGCTGAAGTCACTCAGTTCCTTGTTGGCAGCCTCCAATTGGCTGGTGCGCTGATCCAGATCCCCGATTCGTTGTTTAAGTTCTGCCGCGGCGCGTTTGAGTTCGGCCTCACGCCCTTGCAGGGCGTCGGCCATCTGATCGAAGGCGTGGGCCAGAAGCCCCAGTTCTCCCACCTGGTAATCGGGGCCGGAACGCACCGTCAGGTTCCCCGCCGCCAGCCGTTCAGTAACGCCGCGCAGTTTCCTGACCGGCCGGACAATGAACAGGTCGGCGCCGAACCAGGCTGCGGCCACGGCCAGAATCGCCACCAGGCCCAGCCAGATAAGATTGCGCTTCAGGTCCCGATTAACCTTGCCCACAGCCCATTCCTCAGGGAGACCGAGGGCCACCCGCATCTCCTGCCACGGCGGGGACAGCCGGGCAAAGGCGAAGAGGCGCGCATCTCCGGGCAATCCGATCCCTTTCGCCACTCCCTCATCACCGGCGCTCATGACCTTGATGAGGACATCGGGCAGCATGGTGCCAATATATTTCAGGGGCTCCGGATAACGGAACAGCACTTTCCAGGTGGTGTCGGTTAGAACTACTGCGGTGCTGGGAGGAAAATCGCTCTTGGCCAACAGGCTTCCCAGCCACTGCAAGTCCAGGGCGGCGGTGAGCACCCCCTGGAGCCGGCCGGCATTGTCCAAAATGGGATAAGCCAAATTGATGCTATACGCTTTGCTGATGCGGCCCAGAACAGGTTCGCCGACCACAAAAGCCCTGGTTTGAACGGCTTTCTGAAACCAGAGGCGGTCGGCGACGTTGACCGGCCCCGAAGCCGCGGGGGCACTGGCAAACAACTGTCCTTCGGGATCGACGCCCCCGAGGGCCGCATAGTGAGGGCATTGCGTCAGCATCTTGGCAAACAGGGAGTTGCAGCCGTCCCGGTCGCGCCGTTGCACCAGGGGTATTTGGGCCAGGTTCACCAAAAGCTGCCGGGTGTTCCGAATTAAAACTTCCTGGATGGCGGCCAGGTTCCTGGCCGCCACTAACTCGTCTCTCTGCACCTCCTGAACGGCGCGAGCCCGTTCATCGAAATATGAATGGAGAGTCAAGGCCAGCAGCGGCAAGATGGCCACCAGGACCAGGAGAATGGCGCGGCTGCGCAGGCTGGCAAAGGAAACCCTCAGCATAGGTTGGCGTTACCCTATCCTAACCCGCAGAACTTTTTCATTTATTGGAATGTAATAATGGATTCGGGGTATTGCAAGGCTGGTGCAATAACTTCAAGCAGTTTTTAATTCTTCCAGGGTAAACAGCGCCTGCACCTGAGGCGCCTGGCGCGCCACCGCCTCCCGGCCCCCTTCCTGCCGGTCCACCAGGATCAGCACCCGGATCACCTCCAGGCCGAAGTCCCGGGCCGCCGCGATGGCCTTGAGGGTCGAGCCGCCCGTGGTGACGACGTCTTCCAGGATCACCACCTTATCGCCCGGTTTGACGTCGCCCACCACCTGGCCGCCGGCGCCGTGTTCTTTGGGACTCTTGCGCACCGAAAAGGCGTTGACGGGCCGTCCTTTCAAAAAGCTGGTGAGGGCCACGGCGTGGGCGATGGGGTCCGCCCCCATGGTGAGGCCGCCGACCGCCTCCACCTCCAGGTCCCGGAGCATCTCCCAAAAAATTTCGCCGATGAGAAAGAGACCCTCGGCGTTGTGGGTCGTGGGCCGGCAGTCGATGTAATAAGGGCTCACCCGGCCTGACACCAGTTTGAAGGGTTGGTCGGGACTGTAGCGGAAGGATTTTCCCCTGAGAAGTTGCAGCAGTCTTTCCCTGTAGGTTTTCATCTGGCCTTCCCAAAGTTAGGATGAGTTTTTTATCGCCCGGCTCGGCTTAACGAACCGGCCCTATTCCCATCTAATTAAGCAAATCGGCGCTACGGCCCATGAAGTTTGGCTGCCATTAAGGAGAAACCGATGGCCATGGGAATTTTAATTTATTGGACTTACATCTGCGGCATTTACCTTAGCTGCCTCCGCCTGTGGCTACAAGCTGATTAAGGTTTAAATAAAAATAGCCGCCACGTTCTGAACTTTGCTTGATTGATGGTTACCAGTATCACCGACCATAATCCCAATTTATTGTCAAAGGAGGCTAAGGTGAACTCCCTATCCATTAGAATTGGGTTGTTGATGTTTGTCGTCTACGGCCTCGTCTGCCTGGTGACCCTGCTGCACAAAAATTTCGTCTACTGGTAGGCCGCTAAAATCCCCGCAGCCGAAGATATTCGGTTAAGGCCGCCCGGGTGGAGCGGAAAGGAATCTGGTCCCAGGGGATTTCCTTTAAGGCAAAAACCCGAACCTCCAGGCTTTCATCCCCCGCAGTCAGTTCACCGGCCAGATATTCGGTAAGGTAGGCGACCACTACAGTGGGGCTGTCATTGTACGAATAGACATTGAGAAGCCGCGCCACCCGCACCGACAGGTGGGTCTCCTCCAGGGTCTCCCGCACCACCGCTTCCTCCACCAGTTCCCCCACATCCACGAACCCCCCGGGCACCACCCAGAGGCCGTAGCCCGGGTCAATCCCCCGGCGCACCATGACCACCCCGCCGTCCATGGGCACCAGGGCGATGGCCGCCAGCTTGGGGTCGATATAGAAGACAAACCCGCAGGCGCGGCACACCAGGCGCTCCGGCTCCCCGGCCTTGAGGAGACGCTTCGAAAGCACCCCGCCGCACTGGGGACAAAACTTATAAGTATTGGATAAATCAAGGCTCAAGAGCAACTACCCTTCTCATGTGCAGTGGCCGCCACGACCGTTGGTTTTTGCTGACTGCTGAAAGCTGACAGCTGAAAGCTCTTCTCACATAAACGGGGTAAAATCATCCCCCGCCCGGGGGATGTAACCCTGCTCCCCGCTGGGGATTAAATCCACCCGGTCATAATACACCGGCCCGCCCCGGGGCCCCACTTCCCGGGGATTGGGGTTTTTTTCGTGCAAGACCTTCACTTGCTGGCCGGCCTTGAGCCTTTTGAGCACCCGGGCCTTCTCTTCGGGGTATTCCAGCAGTGCGGCATCCTTGGCCAGGACGCCATACCGGGGATTCTGCTCCCTCTCCCGGAGCTTCCAACCCTGCATGGCCAGCGCCGCCGTGGGGTCCTTGGTGGTGAAATAATATTTTTCCAAGACCTGCAGGGAACCGGACTTAGGAATGCGCCCCAGGGCCCACACCGCATTGAAGGGAAAGGCCCCCGTAGCTCCACCCAGTTCCTTTTCATATTTCGCCCGGTTATCCAGCAGTTGCGCCAACAGCGGCACCACCGCCTCGCCTTGGGCCGCCGCCCAGTAGGCGGCATTCAGGGTGTCGAGATAGCCGCCCCGGACCATGCGGTTCTCCACTTCCGGAAGGGCCAGGGGAATCCTGACGGCCCCGGCCATCGACCAGCCCGACAAAACCAGCAGCGCTAACACCAAAAATGGACGCTTGCTCATGCTCGTCTCGATCCCGTTGGCGGCAGATTTTCACCCCAGGCTAAAGGGCCTGGGGCTGAAGGTCAGGATAAACACCAGGATGGTGACAAAACCCAAGAGCTTGCGGCGTCCGTCCAACGGCACCCAGTAGTGGAACGGCGGCGGATGGCGCCAGCCCAGAAAAGCTAACAGCACGGCCCACATCAGCCAGCCGTACCAGAAAACCAGCCCGCAGACCAGCAGCAGCCCCAGGCAACCCAAGGAGACATAGCGGTGATATTTCGGGAACAGGGCGTAGGAGACATGGCCCCCGTCCAGTTGCCCCACCGGAATCAGGTTCAAGGCGGTGACCAACATGCCGATCCAGCCGGCAAAGGCCACCGGGTGCAGGACCACATTGGTTTCCGGCGACAAGGAGCCGAAGACCAGCCAGCTCAGAAATTGGTATAACAGCGGCTCCCCCAGGACCACCAGATCCTGGCCGCTGGCCATCACCGTGGTGTGGGACAGCAGCAACCCCGCCAGGGTCACCGGGATGGCAACCGCCACCCCGACCAGAGGTCCGGCGCAGCCCACGTCCAGCAGGGCCTGCTTGTCCTGGATGGGCGAGCGGATTTTGATGAAGGCCCCGAAGGTGCCGATGATAAAAGGAATAGGGGGCGCCGGGATGAAGAAAGGCAGGGTGACATCCAGGCGATGGCGCCGGGACACCAGGTAATGGCCCATTTCGTGAGCCCCCAGGATTAGCAGCAGGGTGAAGGAAAACGGGATGCCTCGGTAAAGCAGCCCGGGCGTGGCAAAGGGGTCCACCCCTTGCTGAATGGCCCCGGCGGTGATGGTGGTGGCCACCGTCGCCACCAACAGCAGCAGGTGCAGGCCCAACCGTCTCTCCCTTACCGGCTGCGGCCCAGACTGGCTCCCGAGCCCCGGCCCTGCCGCCGGAGGCTCAGAAGCAGGCCCCGGCTGCCAGATGGTCTCGTCGCTCATTTCAGCCCCACCGCCTCTTTTAAGGCCGCCACCTCGTCAGCCGTCAGCATCCGGTATACCCCCCGGGTCAGGCGGCCCAAACGCAGGGGGCCGAAAGCCAGTCGCTTCAACTTCAAGACCGGGTGCCCGACCTTCTCCATGAGGCGCTTCACCAGATGATACCGCCCCTCCCACACCGTCAGCTCCAGGACGGTCTTGGCCTCTTCCCGCTTTTGCACCGCCACTGCCGCGGCTACTTCCCGGCCGTCGATCTCCACGCCGGCCGCCAGTTGCCGTAAAGTGTCCCGGCTCACTTCCCCTGATACCGTCACCCGGTAGGTGCGGGGCACCTGGTAACTCGGATGCATCAGCCGCTGGGCCAAATCGCCGTCGTTGGTAAGGAGCAGCAACCCGGTGGCGTCATAATCGAGGCGACCCACCGGATAGAGCCGGCCCCGGAGACCTTCTCCCAACAACTCCATGACCACCCGCCGCCCTTGGGGATCTCTGCGGGTGGAGATATAGCCGGACGGTTTGTGCAACATCACCGTAACCGGCGGGGCCGCGCCCTTAACCCGGCGGCCGTCCACCCGCACCAGATCCCGGCCCGGGTCCACCTTGACGCCCATTTCCACGACCACCAGACCATTGACGCTCACGCGGCCGGCCCGGATCATCTCCTCCGCGGCCCGCCGCGACGCCACCCCGGCCCGGGAAAGAAACTTCTGTAGGCGTTCTAAGGTCATCGTCTTAAGGCTTCTGTTGTCCGGGTTTGGGGCAAAACGGTGGAGGGGAAAAAGGTTAAAAGGGGAAAGGGGGGAAAGGAAATGCATAAACAGGCTTTTCTTTTACCTTTTCCCCTTTTACCCTTTTACCCTTTTCCCCTCTTCCCCTCTTCCCCTCTTCCCCTCTTCCCCTCTTCCCCTCTTCCCCTCTTCCCCTCTTCCCCTTTTCCCCTTTTACCCCCAAATCTTTTAAGCCCAAAACTGAAATTCCAAATTAAACCCGATCGCGTCCCGGACTTCGGCCATGGTCTTTTTGGCCTGTTCCCGGGCCCGTTGGTTGCCCTGCAGCAAGATGTCCCGGACCTCATCCGGGTGCGCCTCGAAGTAGCGGCGCCGTTCCTGGATGGGCGCGAAGTTTTCCAACAGGGCCTCGGCCAGCAGTTTTTTGCAGTCCACGCAGCCCAGGTTGGCGGCCCGGCACTCGGTGGTGATTTCGGCGATCCGCTCCTTGGGCAGGTTGAGGCGGTGGAAGGGGAAGGCCAGACAGCGGTCCGGCTCTCCGGGGTCCCGGCGGTAGGGGCGCTGGGTGTCGGTGGTCATTTGCCGCACCTTTTGGGCCATGACGTCCGGAGGGTCGCTCAGATAGATGCAGTTATCGTAGCTCTTGGACATCTTGCGGCCGTCGGTGCCGGTGAGCTTGGGGATTTCGGTGAGCATCGCCTCCGGCTCCGGAAAGATGGGCTTATAGAGGTGGTTGAAGCGCCGGGCGATCTCCCGGGTCATCTCCACGTGGGGCACCTGGTCCACCCCCACCGGCACCCCGTCGGCCTTGTACATCAGGATATCGGCGGCCTGGAGCACCGGGTAGCCCAGGAAACCGTAAGTGGCCAGGTCCTTGTGGGACAACTGCTCCATCTGGTCCTTATAGGTGGGGTTGCGCTCCAGCCAGGGCACCGGGGTGAACATCCCGAAAATGAGGTAGAGCTCACAATGCTCCGGGATGGCCGACTGCACGAAGAGGGTGGATTTTCCCGGGTCCAGCCCCACGCTGAGCCAATCGATGAGCATCTCCGGGATGTAACCGCTGATGTCCTGGGGTGCTTCGTATTCCGTGGTGATGGCGTGCCAGTCGGCCACGAAATAGTAGCAGCGGAATTTATCCTGGAGCTTGAGCCAGTTGTATAGGGCCCCGTAGTAGTTCCCCAGATGCAGTCTGCCGGTGGGGCGCATGCCGCTTAAGATGCGCTTTGGTTTGAGATCAGAGGGTTTTCGTTGGGGAGCAGTTATATCTTCAAATGCCATGCTTATTCCTATCCATGAATTTTCTAGCTGGTAGGGGCGGCTCGCGAGCCGCCCCTACCACCGGGATTTTGACCCAACCCCGATATCTTGCCCAAAAACTTACCATTTGACCACCCTCTTTGGCAAGTAGGGGCGTCTAATTCTCCGGAAAATCGGATCTCACTCCTCCTGGAGCGCTCCCAGGTAAGCGCTTAGTGAATCGACCTCCCGGCCCGGCTCCACTTCGTCCCCGGACCTGAGATCGTGGATCGCCACCCTTACGGGCTCCTCCATGGTAATGGGAAAGCTCTCACCACTGGCGTCGTTGATGGCAATATAGGCGCGCTTGCCTTTATATTTGATCCATTTCGTATAAGACCCTTTCCCGGCGCAACTGGCCGAGAAATTGAAGCCGTGATTCTTCATTATTTCTTCAAGGTTCATTGCTCATTGCCCTGCTTTATGGCGGGATTTTCTCACAGATTTGCCGTAACTTAGCACAGGCGCCACTCGGGCGTTCTCTTCTCCAGAAAGGCCTTGACCCCTTCCTCCGCATCTCCGGTGCAGCACACGGCCGCAAAACGGTCGCCCAGCATGTCGATGGCCTGGCTGTAAGGCATATCCTGCATCCCGTAAATCCCGGCCTTGCCGGCCTGCAAGGCCAGAGGGCTCTTGGCGGCCAGTTTTTTGGCCAGTTCCATGGTGGCTTCCTCCAGTTTATCAGGCGGCACCACCTTGTTGACCAATCCCAGCCTCTGGGCCTCGGCCGCCGTAATCATCTCGCCGGTCAGCACCATCTCCAGGGCCTTTTTGCGGCCGACATTGCGGACCAGCGGCGCCGCCGGGCCCAGGCAGATGAGCCCGACATTGATGGCGGTGGTCCCGAATTTGGCGTCCTCTGCGGCCACCGTCAGGTCACAGGCAAAGGAGAGGCCGGCGCCATTGGCCAGGGCATAGCCTTTGACCGAGGCAATCACCGGCTTTTTCATCCTGGCAATGGTTTTATTGTGCTCATCCATCAAATGAATAAATTCGTGGTACTCTTTGTGGGTTTTCCCCTTGAATTCGTCCAGGGAAATCCCGACGGAGAAATGTTTGCCATTGGCGTCGATCACCACCACTCTTATACCGGGGTCATTTTCCATTTCCCAGAGGGCGGCATTCAGCTCTTTGGCAAAGGGGACGTTGAAGGTGTTCATGGCCTGCGGGCGATTCAGGGTAATGATGCCGATTTGCTCTTGCCGGTCCACCAGAACGTTGGTGTATTCCATAATCCTCTCTCCTTCATCGATTAATAGATATCAGGGTTTAGCTCACTTTTCGACTGTTTCCGATCCGACTAAGGACCCGCGGTCCTTCCCGGCGGCTTTCTCAAGCTGTTGAGATAGAAATGTAGTTGCGCCAGGGTTTGCTGCCAGACGGCGGGATCCTGGCTGGCGGAATACAGGGGAGCGGCCCCATTCAGCGAGATCACAATGAAGTTGGCGATGGCGCTCAGATTCAGGCCCTCCCGCAACCTGCCCTGCTGCTCCGCTTCCACCAGCCACGCCTGCAACAATTCGGAGAAACCCATGAAGCCTTTCAGGACATGATTGCTCATGACCGAAGATTGTCCGGAGAGATCGACCAGGGAATTGAGCAGGAAACAGCCCCCCTCAAAAACCCTGCCCCCCAAATAATTTTTCAGATTATTTTCTACGACCCTGTCAATCCGCGCCAGCGGATCGGAGAGCTCCCTCACCCCCTCAAAAACAATGCGCTTCCAAATCCGCACGCATTCCGCATAGACCGCGTACCAGATTTCCTGCTTATTGCGAAAGTGGCCGTATAGGCCGCCCTTGGTCAGCCCGGTTACCTTAACGATGCCGGCTATGGAGGTCTTGAAATAGCCCTTGACCGAGAAGAGCTGCATCGATTTTTCGATGATATATTGGCGAGTTAAGTCACCCTTGATTGTCATCCGGGAGCCTCTTGATAAAATATACCGACCAGTCGGTATTTTTTACCGCGTAAATCTGCCGCTGTCAAGGGGCTGAGCCACACCAGGGAGGGGGTAGGGGCGGCTCGCGAGCCGCCCCTACGCGGTCGTTTCTCTATTTAGGTAACCGCAGGCTTAGCCTGCGCCCGTTTGAAAATATTTGTCACATTTTAAATGCCATAACAGCGGTAAGTATCAATAAAACTATTGTTGAAAGGAATAGAGCCCAAGTGAGTATCACGATTTTTTTTGAGTATCTTTCACTACTCGAGCTAAATTCTTTAATTGCTGATTTTAATTCAATTATAGAAAATTTCGTTTCTTTCACGTACCTTCGTGTAAGTTCAGCTATGGCCAGGTTACTTGCCTTGCTTCCAACTGGGGCATTTTCACTTATCCAGGGTTCCAGTTCTTCATCACTTTTTGTCTTGAATTTATTAATAAAATCATCAATAGAATCAGCCATAAGATTAATCCCTCCGATAGACCTGCTTAAAAATAACTTTTAGATAAACTCTTTATCAAATAGGGCGGGCTGTGCCCGCCAATTTACTATAAGTAGTCTTGTACGAAGCCTTTAAGCTCCTCCAATACTACGGCTATTCTCCGGTCGGTGTTCAGGCGCAGCAGCGGCCGGTCCTCCGGCCTCAGGGGGTCGAAATCATTGATCTGGGCCTCGAACAGCTCCACCCGGCCGTCCGAGATGGCCTGGGAATCGGTGAGCCTGATTCCTGCCCGCCGGCGGGCCTCCGCCAGGGGACACTCGCAATAGACAGAAAGCGCTGCAGCCTGATGCTCCCGGGCCAGTTGCCGCACCAAGGCCCTCTCGGTCGCCCGCTTGTAGGAGCCGTCCAGAATAACGCTTGAGCCGGCGGTCAGATGCGCCGCAGCCTGACGCCGCATTTCCCCGTAGGTGCGCGCCGAAAAATCCGCGGCATATATGCCCTGGCCGAAGGCCACGGTGGCCCGGCTGGTGGGTTTCATCCCCGCCAGGCCCTTGCGCACTTGATCGCTTTCGACGACCGGCCATCCCAGGGCCTGGCCCAGGGCCCGGGCCAGGGTGGTCTTGCCGGTGGCCATCAGGCCGAAGATTACCACCACTATGCGGGTAGTTGCGGAAATATGATTTTCCTTGTAAAAAAGCCAGTCAAACTCAATATATGATTTTCAAAAATCTAGAAGTTTTTTGTCGGCCCCCCCTCACCCCAGCCCTCTCCCCCCGCCGGGGGGAGAGGGAGTATTGCAGGAGTTGGTTCCTTATCCCCTCTCCCCCAATGGGGGAGAGGGTTAGGGTGAGGGGGAATTAATCACATTCTTCCTGCCGTTATTAAATACGTTACCGGATTTTTGGGAATGGGTTCTACGCGGCCCACCGCGCCCCTGCCTCGGCGTACTCCCCGGCCAGCAAGAAATAGTCCCGGGCCGTCTGCCGGGCCTGGGCCCGGACCTCCGGCGCCAACTCCGGGTCCCGGGCGCTAAAGGCGGCAATCTTGCCCCGCACGTAGGCCCGGTAGCACTTGTAGAAATCCAGCATCATCAACAACTCCGGGTCCCCGCAGGCCTGGGCCAGGCGCTCCACCAAATAGCGGCTCAGGTCCTTAAAGCCGTGAAAGTCCAGGTCCATGGCCAGGAAATCGACATCCGCCGCCACATCACCATATCTGAATCTATGGTTAAATTCAATGCAGTCGAAGATATAGACCCCGTCGGCCAGGCAGATGTTCTTCATGTGCAGGTCGCCGTGGCAGTCCCGGATGCGGCCCTCCCGGATACGTTGCAGGAACAGGGCGCGATGGTCTCTGAGGAAATTCCGGGCAAAGGCTCTGATCCGCTCAAAGAGTTCTGGCGACAACAGATCCCCCACCAGGTCCGCCGTGCGGGAGAAATTCTCTTCATGGTTGTAAGCGATGACGGCCGGCTCCCCGAACTTGTTGATCCGGGGGCCGGTGGCCGCCTGGGCGTAAAAGCGCGCCAGGCGCTCGATGATGCGGTCCAGGTGCTCTCGGCGCAACTCCCCCCGGTCCGCCACTTCATCCATCATGCGCTCCTGGGGCAGCCGCACCATCTTCAGGGCGTACTCCACCGGGTGCCCCTGGCCCCCCAGGCGCACCTGGCCGTGATGCACGGTAATGGGCAGGACCTCCAGGTAGATATCCGGGCAGAGGCGCCGGTTCAGGATGAGCTCTTCGTGCACATAATGGTGGCGCCGGCGCAGGGTGGTGAAGTTCAGGAATCCCAGGTCCACCGGCTTCTTGACCTTGTAAGCGAAGTGGTCGGTGATGAAGACCCAGGAGATGTGGGTCTGGATCAAATGGACTGCGGAGGTCGGCTCGTCATAGGCCGCCGGCTCCATCAGGGCCGCCACCAGGTTCATGGTTTAAATATAAGCATTTTAGCGGCGCCGGCCAGGGGCGGAACGGTTAAGTGGCACCGGCCTCCGGCCTGTGATTCACCCGGGCTGGAAGCCTGTGCCACTAACTTTTTACATATCTTTATAACTCTATGGCGATTAATAGGGCGGTTCGAGAACCGCCCCGACAAAACCAGGCGCCGATCTCACCCCGCCGCGGCGATTTCTTCCAGGGTGCGGCCGCTGAGGACCGACTCGGGCCTGGTCTGCAAAAGATCGGCGGCGGGGTCCGCCACTTCATCATCCGCCTTCACCAACAGCCAGGCCTCGTCCTTGCCGGTCTTGAAGCGGGTCAGGGCATAGCCGCCTTTGAGCTTCCGCCCTTCCAGCCAGACCTTGACGTGGCCGTGGGCCACCGCCTCATCCAGGGGAATGGCCACACCCTTTTTCTCCGTCAGGTTTTGAAAGGGACCGGTGTCCCAGACCAGCACGATGCCGGCGCCGTACTCGCCCGCCGGGATGACCCCTTCGAAGCCGGCATATGCCAGGGGATGGTCCTCGGTGGGCACCGCCAGGCGTTTCTCCTTGGGGTCGGTGGAGGGGCCCTTGGGGATGGCCCAGGATTTCAAGACCCCATCCACTTCCAGGCGGAAATCGTAATGGAGGCGGCTGGCGTCATGCTTCTGGACCACGAAGATGGGGGCCGCCGACGGCCCGCGGCCTGCCCCGGTGGGCTCCGGGGTCCGGCGGAAATCTCGTTTGGCCTGGTAATCCTGCAGGGTCTTCTTAGCCATAGTCCACCATAAAATTCAACCTGTTGATAAACTAAACATCGCTTCTGGCCTGTCAATCCATCGAAATATGCCGGCACCTCAAATAAACGATGACGCCATGGTCTTTTTTATCCCCCCTTCCCTTGAGGGGAGGGGGTTGGGGGGAGGGTGGCAATCGATTTTAAATTCCAGAGATTTTCCACCCCCACCCTACCCTCCCCCCTCTCAGGGGGAGGGTAAAATGGGGAGGTTTCCAAGGTAAAATCGATCTGGAGAGGCAAGAAACCAAAGGTTCAACCAGGCGAACTATCTTGAAATAATTATTGTGAATAATTATTGTCAAGAAGGCTTGACAAGATCATAATATTTAGTATATAAATACAAGATTTACTACGAATTGAAGGGGGGCTACGGCCATGCACTGTGAAAGCGTTAAACCCGGGGTAGATTGCACCTTTATGACCAAGAAAGGCTGTTCGTTCAACGGCGGCCACTGCAAGCCCGTTGTAGAGGCCTGTACCGGTTGCGACCGGACCCTGAATTTTGAAGACTCAAACTTCTGCGGCTCTTTCCCTGATCCCGAGGCCAAATGGCGCCGGGGCTCTTGTAATCTGGCCACTCACGTGAAAAACGGCAAAAAAGAGACGGTCCAGAAAGTCAATCCTCTCAAGGCTTCCAAAAGACAGGCCGCCGGCCGCTAACTCAAAACGTTGAACGGGCAGCGCGGCTCGACTCTTTAAGCCGGCCGCGCTTTCCGGTCCAAATTCCTGCCGGTTTTTCTTATTTCCCCAGCTTCTCCAAGGCTTCCTTGATGCGGCTCAGCCCGGTGGCGATGCGTTCCCGGGAGGTGGCATAGGAAAACCTGAGGCAATGGTCTTCCCCGAATTCGTTGCCCGGCACCGCGGCCAGGCGGGCCTCGGTCAGGAGGTAGTCCGCCAGGGCCTGGGAATGGGACTGCCCCGGGGCCGGTTTCAACTTGCCGTAATAGGCCGAAAAATTCGGGAAGAGATAAAAGGCCCCGCCGGGCTTAGTGCTGGTGACCCCGGGGATTTCCAGCGTCCGCTTAAGGATGTCGTCCCGGCGCCAGGCGAATTCCGCCACCATGGCGGCCACGGCGTCCTGGGGACCCCGCAGGGCCTCCACCGCGGCCTTCTGGGCGATGGAGTTGGGGTTGGAGGTGGACTGGCTCTGCAAATTGGTGGCCGCGGCGATGCCCTCCGCCGACCCCGCCAGGTAGCCGATGCGCCAGCCGGTCATGGCATAGGTCTTGGACACCCCATTCAATACGAAGGTGCGAGCCTTGAGCTCCGGGTCCAGCATGGCGATATTGACGAATTTGGCGCCGTCGAAGAGGATCTTGTCATAGATGTCGTCGGAGATGACGTAAAGGCCGTGCTCCAACACCACCTGGCCCAGGGCCTCCAACTCCTTTTTGGTATAGACCCCGCCGGTGGGGTTGGAAGGGCTGTTCAAGACCAGGGCCTTGGTGCGGGGGGTCAGGCGCGCCTTTAATGCCGCGGCGCTGAGCTTGAAGCCGTTTTCCTGCCGGGTGGGGATGAGCACCGGCACGGCCTCGGCCAGCATGGCCATGGGCACGTAGGAGACCCAGAAGGGGGCCGGGATCACCACTTCATCTCCGGGCTCAAACATGATCTGGAAAAGATTATAGAGGCCGTGCTTGCCGCCGCAGGACACCAGGATCTCAGCCGGCTGGTAGGCCAGGCCGTAGTCGGCCTGAAATTTCTGGATAATGGCATCTTTGAGCTCGGGTATGCCGCCCACCGGGGTATAGCGGGTGAAGCCCTCTTTGATGGCCCGGATGGCGGCTTCCCGGATGTTGTCCGGAGTCTCGAAGTCCGGCTCCCCCACCCCGAAGTTGACTATGTCGACCCCCTGAGCCTTGAGCTGGTTGGCCTTGGCGTTCAAGGCCAGGGTGGCGGAGGGCGGAATCTGGCGGATACGGCTGGCGACTTGCATAAATACTCCTTTACCGGCAATATTTTGTAGGGGCACAGCTTGCTGTGCCCCCGGTGGCAATCTTTCTCGCTTTAAAGGGCACGGCACGCCGTGCCCCTACAAGTCAATCTTTGAAAATTTACCAAGATTATGATAATTGTCAACCAGGGGTATACCGTGAACTCACTGGCCATCATCACCAAAAAGTATAAACCCGACGCCTTGCAGGCGGGCCGGGACCTGGCAACCTGGTTCCAAGCCCGGGGCCTGGCGGCCCACCACCTGGAGAACGAGCCGGAGCCGACCATCTTGCCGCTGCCGCCCGGCACCGACTTCATCGTGGTCATGGGGGGCGACGGCACCATCTTGAGCGTCGCCCGCCATTACGGCCGCCTGGGGCTCCCCATCCTCGGGGTCAACCTGGGGGGCCTGGGTTTCCTCACCGAGGTCTCCCTGGACGAACTCTACCCCACCCTGGAAGACCATATCCTGCCCGGAAAATTCGAGGTGGAAGAACGCATGATCCTCACCGTCTCCCTTATCCGGGGAGGTGAGACCATCTGGCGGGAGAACGTCCTGAACGACGCGGTGATCAACAAGGGGGCCCTGGCCCGCATTGCCGAGCTCAGCACCTGGATCGACGCCGAAAACCTCACCACTTACCGGGCCGACGGCTTGATCGTCTCCACCCCCACCGGCTCCACCGCCTACACCCTGTCCGCCGGCGGGCCCATCGCCTACCCAACCCTCAGGCACATCATCCTATTGCCCATCTGCCCCCACACCCTGAGCAACCGCCCCATCATCCTGCCGGAGACGGTGACGGTGGCCGTCACCCTGGATGAAAAAGTGCAAGACGTCTATCTCACCCTGGACGGCCAGGTGGGCCGGGCCCTAATGCCGCGGGACCGGCTGGAAGTGCGCTGCGGCTCTTACAACGTCAGGCTGGTGAAGTCGCCCCGTCGCAGCCACTTCGAGATCCTGCGCACCAAGCTGGGCTGGGGCGAACTGGGCAGCCCTTGCCGATAAGGAATGGTTTTTTATTCTCGGATTCAGCGCGGCCAGGAACGGCCGCCCCACCAACAGGCTTTTTATTTAAGGTAGGGCGGGCCTCCGTGCCCGCCATTCTGAGCGCAGGCTAAAGCCTGCGGCTACCAAAACTTATGAATGAACCTACGGCCCAATTCCCCATCCGCCGCTACCTCAAGGGCCGAGTGACAGAACTCGAAGATATCGTGGTGGTGGAAGAGCCTCTGGAGATTCGCCTCCACGGTGACCCTTTTCAGGTCTTGATGCGCCTGCCGGGGCTGGAGAAGGAGCTGGCTCTGGGCTTCCTTTATACCGAAGGGATCGTGCAAAGCCTCTCCGAGGTCATCACCATCCACTTCTGCGGCACCGCCACCGACCCGACTCTGCCTCCCAACGTGGTTGACGTCAAATTGACCGAAGCGGCTCTGGCCCGGCGGGGCCGGCGCCACCTGGAGGTCTCTTATTCCAGTTGCGGCCTCTGCGCCAAGGAGGCGGTGAGCGAAATCGTCAGCCGGGTCCCGCCGGTGCAGAGCGACCTGTCAGTGACCCCCCCTACCCTTCTGGCCCTTATGGAGCGCTTACAAGAAGCCCAGACCATTTACCGGGACACCGGCGGCACCCACGGCGTGGCCCTGGCCGCGCCGGACGGCGATTTCTTCTGCCACGCCGAGGACGTGGGGCGCCATAACGCCATGGATAAGGTCATCGGCCGGGCCTTATTCGAGAGGCGGGATATGACCGCCCTGGTAGCCCTGCTGTCCGGTCGCATCAGCTTCGAGATGGCCCTGAAGGCCATCCGGGCCGGTATCCCCATCCTGGCGGCGGTCTCCGCCCCCACCACCATGGCCCTGGAACTGGCCCGGGAACTGAACCTGACCCTGGTCGGCTTCGTCCGGGGTGAACGCCTCAATATCTACACCCATCCCCAACGCATAAAAAATTTGTAGCCGCAGGCTTTTTCCGTGAACCCAAAAATCCCCCTTTGCCAAAGGGGGACTTTTAATGCCCTGGTGCAATCGAAAAGTAATTATTGGTAGCCGCAGGCTTTAGCCTGCGCCTGCACAGGCTGGAAAGCCTGTGCTACCAATTGATTGCGAAGTGGTATAAACCCCCCCCCTTTGAAAAAGGGGGGGGAGGGGGGATTTTCATCCACGCCGGGTGGTCGATATCGCCATGAAGGTTTAGCCTGTCTTGCACCGGTTGAAAACCGGTGCCACCAAATTCAACAAAAAGGGCGACCCGCCGGGGTCGCCCCTTTTGTTTTTGTTTTTGCTTTTGCCTTTACCGAAAACAGGAAACAGAAAACCGAAAACCACCTTCTACGCCGGTTGTTGGATGGCGGACAATTGCCAGGGATTATTGCCCACGGGCCGGGTGAAGGTCCAGTATTCCTCGAACTTTACCGGCTCGGTCTTGCTGCCTTCCACCACCTGGCCGCTGGTTTCGTCGACGTTGTAATCCAGCAGGTTGGCGTAGACGCGCACGGTGATGAAGTCCGTCCCGGACTCCTGCCAGGCCTCGGTGAGGTCCACCGACCGCACCGCGATATTCTCCAGGCGGTTGATCTTTTTTTCGGCTTTCAATTGGTCGACCTGCCCCTGGAGAATTCCGAACATCTCAGCGGTGAGGAGATGGCGCACCGGAGACATATCCCGGTTGCCCCAGGCGCCCTGGATCTTGAAAAACGTATCCATGCCCAGGTCCTGGAACCTGGCTTCATCGAAAGCAGGGTCGAACTGCCGGATGTTGGCCAGACCCTGTTGCAAATCCCGCTCCGCCGGCTGCGCCTGGGGCTGGTCATAAACCGGGGGGTACTGGGCCTGATAGGCCGGGCCTGCCGCGCTGCTCTGGTAATATCCCGCCGCAGCCGGGGCCTCCTGACGTCGCTTTTTAATGTACCGATAGATCAAATAGCCGATGCCCGCCAAGAGCAGGATATCGATCAGGCTGATGCCGCTGCCGCCCATGCCGCCCATACCGCCGCCGTAGGCTGAGGGGCCGCCGAAAAGGCTTCTGAACAGGAGGCCGCCGGCGAGGCCGCCCAGCAGACCGCCGCCGAAGCTCCGCATAAAGCTACTGGGCTGCGAGACTGGCGGGGGAGTGCCCATGCCGGGGGATGGTTGGGACGGCTGACTCGGTCTGGGCGCGGTGTAGGGCGTGGGTGCGGCCCCCGTCCGGGAACCCCGGCTGCCGATGGAGCCTCCGCTCCGGCCCCCGCTACTGCCGCCGCCTCCGGCCCGAGCCCACACGTCCACCTGCAAAGCCCAGGTGCAGAGAAACAACAGGGCAAAGAGGATCAGAAAACCCTTTGTCCATTTATTGACCATCATATCTTTCCTCCGCTTGGTTGCGCATCTATGCTTGTCATAAAGCTGGCATGATTATACAAGTTTGTTAACCTTTGCTCACTAAAAATAGCTTACAGTTTTCCACCCTCGGCGTTTTCTAAGTCGTTACCGTGAAAGGCCCTGTAGGGGCGGCTCGCGAGCCGCCCCTACAAAAATTATTCATTGTCGTGGGCGGCTGTTTTTCAAGCCATTATGGTTTAACTGACTGCTGATCGCTATTTTGCCCCCAGTTTCTCCAACTCCCCGCAGGCCAGAGGGAACCCGAGGGCACAGGACTTTTTATAATCCGCAATAGCCTTCTCCGTCTCCCTTAGGTGATAGCGGTACATGTTGCCCCGGAAGAAATAGGCGTGGGGCGAATCCGGGGCCAGGCGGATGGCGGTGGAAAAATCCTCCACGGCCTTGCGGTATTCGCCCTGGCAGAACCACACCAGGCCCCGCTTGTTGAAGACCCAGGGGTCCTGGGGCGCCAGTTTGGCGGCCAGGTTGAGGTCTGACATGGCCTCAGGGAAACAGCCCTCCTGAGCCTGGCATTCGCCCCGTTCTTTGAGCACCTCAGCGTTTTTGGGGTCACATTTCAGGGCCTGGGTTAAAACCTCGATGGCCTCCGGCCGCCGATCCAGGTCGACCAGCAGGTTCGCCTTGGCCAGGAGAAGCTGGATGTCTGCCGGTTCTTGGGCCAGACCTCGGTTTAGCTCTGCCAGAGCCTCGGTCTTGCGGCCCAGACCGGCCAGGGCCAGGGCCAAGGGGCGTCGGGCTTCCGCCATTTGCGGGTACTGCTTCAGGTACCGGCTGAGCAGCTCCACCGCTCGCTCATTTTTGCCGGCCTTCTGAGCCTCGATGCCCTTGATCAGCAGGTTTTGGTCGGCCCGGGCCGGCAGACCCATAAGCACCAGACCAATCAAAACCAGGATTATCTTGCGCCAACCCATCATCATGCTCCCAGGTCGCAATAAGGTTCAAAGTTCAAAGTTAGAAACTAAAAACTAAAAACTCGAAACTCGAAACTCAAAGGGCCACCCGCCAGGACGGATGACCCTTTATAACATGATTCGCTTTGCCCCTACCAGACTTAATAGCTGCGCATGGACCTGAGGCGGGCCACCCGCTCTTCGATGGGCGGATGGGTGCTGAAGAGGTTCATGAGGCTGCTGCCGGTCAAGGGGTTGACGATGAACATGTGGGCCGTGGCCGGGCTGGCGTTCATGGGCACCCTTTGGGTCCCCATGGAGAGCTTCTCCAGAGCCCGGGCCAGGGACTCCGGATTGTGGGCCAGATGGGCCCCGGTCTCATCCGCCAGATACTCCCGGGAGCGGGAAATGGCCATCTGCACGAGCATGGCGGCAATGGGGGCGATGATGGACATCACCAGGATCCCCACGATGCCCGGACCCTCGTCGTCATCCCGGCCCAGGCCGAAGATGGCCCCCCACCTGGCCATATCCGCCAGGATCATGATGGCCCCGGCCATGGTGGCGGCGATGGTGGATATGAGGATGTCCCGGTTACGCACGTGGCCCATCTCGTGGGCCAGCACCCCCTTGAGCTCCGCCGGGGTCAGCAGGCGCAGGATGCCCTCGGTGGCCGCCACCGCGGCGTGCTCCGGGTTGCGCCCGGTGGCAAAGGCGTTGGGGGACTCATCCGGCACGATGTACACCCGGGGTTTGGGGACGCCCGCCTCCTGGGCCAGCTCAGCCACTATCTGGTGCAACCGGGGGGCCTCGGCGGGACTCACTTCCTGGGCCCCGTACATCTTTAGGACGATCTTGTCGGAAAACCAGTAGCTGAAGAAGTTCATGCCCAGGGCCAGCAGGAAGGCGAGATACATGCCGGAGCGGCCGCCGATGAGCTTCCCCATAAAGATGAGGAACACCGTCATCCCGGCCAGCAGCAGCACGGTCTTGATTCTGTTTTCCATCGTTTTACTCCTGAAAGAAAAATCCCTTTATCAGCAGTATGACTCCCTTTTTAAAGGAAGGCAGAGACTAGTGATTATGGTTTAATTTTAAAATTCGCCCTGGCCCTTGTCAATATGCGCCGCCGGCTCGGGCTTGGCGCCGGGGGCGATAAGATACAGAAAATATTCCTGATTCCCCTTGGGGCCCTTGAGGGGGGAGGGAAACTCCGGGCTCACCTGAAAACCCAGGGATTGAGCCGCGGCCGCCACCCTGGCCACCGCCTCCTGCTGCAAAGCCACGTCCCGCACCACCCCACCCTTGCCCACCTTGCCCTTGCCCACCTCGAACTGGGGTTTTACCAGGGCCAGGAGCTCGCCGCCGGGGCGAAGAAACTCCCGCAGCCGGGGCAGCACCAGGGTCAGCGAAATGAAGGAGAGATCCAGGGTGGCAAGGTCTATGGGCTCAGGGATAGCCTCCCGGGGCAGGAGGCGCAGGTTTTGCCGCTCCAGCGCCACCACCCGGGGGTCGGCCCGCAGGGCTGGGTCCAACTGGCCGTAGCCCACATCCACGGCGTAGACTTTGCTGGCCCCGCCCAGCAGCAGAACGTGAGTGAAGCCGCCGGTGGAGGCCCCGGCGTCCAGGGTTATTTTGCCCGCCGGGGAGACCTGAAAATGGGCCAGGGCCGCGGCCAGTTTCTCGCCCCCCCGGCTGACGAAGCGGGGCGCCGGTTTCAGGGTGACGACCGCCGCCTCGGGCACCAGAGTCCCGGCCTTGGCCGCCGTGGACCCCGAAACCTGCACCCGGCCTGCCAGGATCAAGGCCTGGGCCTGGGCCCGGCTCGGCGCCAGCCCCCGGGCCACCAGCAATTGATCCAGCCGGGTTTTCATGGGGATTTCTTGGTTCGCTTTTTTTAATTATCGCAATTTCCAGAGGTTTTCCCTATAGCCAAATATTGTATCGTAGGGGCACAGCTTGCTGTGCCCTTTAAATCTACAGGGGCATAGCAAGCTATGCCCCTACAAAACGAATTACTTTTGGTACCGCTATAACCGAGTTTCATTATAACCCAGAATTGAACCAGATTCTTAGGCGAGCCCATATTCAACCCGGCAGGGGCGCCAATTCTGAGCGCGGCGCAGGTCAGGCATCCGGATAGGCCATCTTATAGGGGTCGACCAGACGATCGAAATCCTCGGCGGAGAGGTAGCCGAGCTTCAGGGCGGCTTCCTTGAGCGTCAGCCCCTGAGCCTGGGCCAACTGGGCAATCCGGGCCGCCTTATCATAGCCGATTACCGGAGAAAGGGCCGTCACCAGCATCAGGGAGCGGTGCAGGTAAGCGTCGATCTGCTCCCTATCGGCTTTCAGGCCCACCACCAGAAAGTCGGTGAAGTTATTGCAACTGTCGGAAAGCATCTTGATGGACTGGATCACATTAAAGATCAGCAGAGGCTTGTAGACGTTCATCTCCAGGTACCCGCCGGCCCCGGCGAAGGCCACGGCGGCATCGTAACCCATGACCTGCACGGCCACCATGGCCAACGCTTCGCATTGGGTGGGGTTGACCTTGCCGGGCATGATCGTGGACCCCGGCTCATTGGCCGGCAGCTCCAGTTCATGGAGGCCGGCCCGCGGTCCGCTGGCCAAGAGCCTGATGTCATTGGCAATCTTGTAGAGGGACACGGCCAGGGTTTTCAGCACGGCACTAACCATGACCAGGGCGTCGTGGGCCGCCATGACGGTGAACTTGTTGGGCGCCGGGACGAAGGGCAGACCGGTGAGGTCGGCCAGGCGCTTGACCGCCAAGGCCCCAAAGCCCTTGGGCGCGTTGAGCCCGGTGCCCACGGCCGTCCCGCCGAGGGCCAGACGATGGAGGCCGGGCAGGGCCCCCTGAATTCTCTCCAGGTTGTCGTCCAGCATCCCCACGTAGCCGGAAAACTCCTGGCCCAGGGTCAGAGGTATGGCGTCCATCAGGTGGGTCCGGCCGATCTTGACTAGGTTTATCCAGCTTTTGGCCTTCTCATCCAAAGCAGCCCGCAGTTTCCTGACCGCGGGCACGAGACGCTCATGGATGGCAGCGGCCGCAGCCAGGTGCATGGCGGCGGGAAAGACGTCGTTGGTGGATTGGCTCATATTGACGTGATCGTTGGGGTGAATCGGCTCCTTGCTCCCCAAGACCCCGCCCGCCAGCTCAATGGCCCGGTTGGCGATGACTTCGTTGACGTTCATATTGCACTGCGAGCCGCTGCCGGTCATCCAGACGTGGAGGGGGAAATTGCCGTCCAACTTGCCCTCCATGACTTCTTCGGCGGCCCGTATGATTAACCCGGCTTTATCTTCCGGCAGCTTCCCCAGTTCCCGGTTGGCCAGGGCGGCCGCCTTCTTGGCCAGGGCCAGGGCCCGGATCACCTCCGGGGGCATCAAGTCGTCGCCGATGGCAAAGTAGAGCAGCGACCGCTGGGTTCCCGCCCCCCAGTAGCGGTTCGCCGGGACGTCAATTTCTCCCAGGCTGTCACTTTCCTTCCTGGTTCTACCCTGTTCAGGGGCCATGAGGCTATCTCCGTCAAAGATTCGCGATTATTCGTTTTACGGGCATCTGATCATATCCGGCCGGGTCAGATGCCCCAGTTTATCGGTGAGTTTGGCGTTCTCCGAGTAGTCCACCGGGCAGGCGCTCCTTAACAAGTATAAGCTGACAAGGCTTCAGATGCCTGGTCCCCCCGAGGTGTTATTGGGTCCCATAAAGCGTCTGGACGGCTTCGTGCAGTTTCAGGGCCATGGGCGAGGCCGCCATCTTATCCGTCACCACCTCAATATAAGCGCCGGTGCCGGCGGTCTCAGCTTTCTCCATGGCAGAGTCCAGTTCGGCATTGGTGGTGACCCTGGCGGTGAACCAGTCGCTGCAACCGAAGACCCCGGGAAACTGATGGTAGTGCCATTGGGCGATGTCGTTGTAGCAGCTCAGCGGGTCCTTGCAGAGCAGCCGCTCAATCAGGTATCCCTGGTTGTTGAGGCAGAAGACGATGGGCTTCAAGCCGTAGCGGCAGAGCTGGCTGATCTCCTGCACGGTGAACTGATGGGAGCCTTCACCGGTGATGAGGATGGTACGCCGCTGGGGCGCAGCCACCGCGGCCCCGAAGGCCGCCGGGGTAGCCCAACCCATGGAAGCCCAGAGCGTCTGGTTGAGAAACACCGAGCCTGGCGGCATCCGGGCGAAGGCCAGGCCCATGGAGACGGTCCCCGTCTCGGCGATGACGAGGTCACCGGGTTTGAAAAACTTCTCCCAGCGCGGGTAGAGATAGTCGGGCGTAATCTGGCTGTTGGGGGCGCCTCGGGGCTCGCCCAGCCCCTGCACTTTGGGGGCCGGTACGTTCTTTTTGGTCACCTTCCCGGCCAAGGCCGCCAAGACGTCCCGCATCTCGACCTTGGGGAAGAGGGCTCGGCCCACCCGCACGAAATGGTGCCGCACCTCGATCATCCTGCCCGGGTCGAGGTTGGCGGTAAACGCGCCGGTGTTGAGATCACTCCACAGGGCGCCCAGGTTCAGGACGCAGTCGCAGCCCTCGATGAACTCCCGGATTTCGGGGTTCATGAGCCGCCCGTCGTACATGCCGATGTACTGCGGGTGGCTCTCATCCAGGGCCGTTTTGTCCATGAACATGGTGGCAAAGGGCAGGCCCGTGGCCTCCACCAGGGCCAGGGCCTCGGAGCTTAACCCCAGGCGGGGGATGAGATAGCCCGCCAGGATGGCGGCGGTCTCGGCCTGGGCGAGTTTCTCAGCGATGGCGTTAACCACTGCTTCGAGGGCGCCCGGGTCACTGGCGGGAGCCGGCGCGGGCGCCACGGCTCCCGCTCCCAGGAGCGGCGCCTTGGCATAGTCGGCCGGGATCGCCAGATAAACGGGGCGACGGTGGTTGACCGCGGCGTTGATGAGGCGTTCCATCTCCGCGGCGGCGTTCTCCGGCGTCAGGATGGCGCTGGCGCACACGGCCGGCTGGGTCATCTTCACGAACAGATCAAATTCTCCGTTTCCCAGGGTGTGGTGCACAATCCGATGTTCCCGCTGGGTCTTGAGGTTGGGCATGCCGACCAGGTGAAATACGGGCAGATGCTCGGTATAGGAGCCGGCGATGCCGGCCAGGGCAATCAGTTCGCCTACCCCGAAGGTGGTCGCCAGGACGGCAAAGCCCTTGATCCGGGCATAGCCGTCGGCCGCGAAGGCGGCGTTCAGCTCGTTGGAACAGCCGAGCCAGCGGAGTTCCGGATCCTCGCAGATGGCGTCGCTGATGCCGAAAGAGTAGTCGCCGGGGACCCCGAAGACGTCCTTGAGGCCCAGCTCCTTTAAACGCATCAGGACGTGCTCTATTATGGTTTGACTCATGCGTGTTCCTCCTAAATGAGGCGCTTCCCTCTCAACCTTATTGTTTAAGTACCCCTCATTAATTTGGCAATGCCCTTCAAGCCGCATCTGGCGCGCTAAGGACTGGACGTTTGAAAAAAACAGCAATATATTAGGTTTCATCACCCGATAACTACTCGTCAGAACCAAAGAGGGGGTAGCCATGGCCGATATCCTGCGCTTTGCCGATAACCTGGGGCCGGCAAAGATCATCCAGGTGTATGAACCATCCATCGATTTGAAAGCGGTATTGGTCATAGACAATATCGCCATGGGCCCGGCCATCGGCGGCATCCGCGTGGCTCCCGACGTCTCCATCGAGGAATGCCTCAGGCTGGCTCGCACCATGACCTTAAAGAACGCCGCCGCCGGGTTGTCGCACGGGGGCGCCAAGGTGGTGGTCTACGCCGACCCGAAGATGCCCAAACCTGAGAAGGAACGGCTAATCAGGGCTCTGGCCTGCGCCTTGCGGAATTTCCATGAATACGTCATGGGGCCGGACATGGGGACCGACGAAGAGTCCATGGCCTGGATCAAAGATGAAATCAACTGCAACGTCACCGGGCTGCCGGCCGAAGCCGGCGGCATCCCGCTGGACCAAATCGGCGCCACGGCCTGGGGGATCAGACATGCCATAGAAGTGGCTATGCCGTATTGCGGCTTTCCGGCGGGTTTCAGTCTGGCTAAGGCCCGGGTGGCGATTCAGGGCTTCGGGGCCGTGGGCAAGAACGCCGCCCGTTTTCTGGCCGAACAGCAGGCCGTCCTGGTGGGCGCCGCCGACTCCCGGGGGTCGGTGTACGATCCGGATGGTCTTGATGTGAACAAGCTTATCAGGTTGAAAGACGCCGGTAAAAGCGTGGTCGATTATCCCGACGGCGAAAAATTCGACCGGGATGCCATAGTCGACTTCGATTGCGACATCTGGATTCCCGCCGCCCGGCCCGACGTGGTGAACGAGGATAACATGCACCGTCTGAAGGCCAAATTAGTGGTGGAGGGCGCTAATATCCCTCTCACCGAGGGCGCCGAAAAATTCCTGCATGACCATGGCGTCCTGTGCATTCCGGATTTCATCGCTAACTCGGGTGGCGTGATCTGCGCCGCCATGGAATACCGGGGCAAAATCGAAAGCGAAGCCCTGGACATTATTGAACATAAGGTCAAGAGCAACACCCGCCTGGTTCTGGAAGAGGCCCGGACCAAAAAGATCTTGCCCCGGGAAGCAGCCATGAATCTGGCCGTGACCCGGGTGGAAAGGGCCATGTCCTTCAAGCGCTGGTCGATTTATTAGCCGCGGCTGCACCTACTACCGTTTTTTTGTAGGGGCGGACCCATGTGCCCGCCCTGTTTTAGGGCGCACACGCGGGTGCGCCCCTACGTTTTCTCTTCTCGTTCTTCTCGTTCCCAAGTTGCACTTGGGAACGAGAAGACCTTTTTATCCCCCCTCCCCCAATGGGGGAGAGGGTTAGGGTGAGGGGGAAGTAACCTCATTTCCGCTAACATTACTATCTTTCAGCCCAAATAATAAACCTACGGAGAACGGGTACTGCCGCAGCTATGGTAGCCGCAGGCTTTAGTCGGCGCTACCGGTAAATAACCTTAAGTTAATATGACCAGGGTCCGCCCGGGCGGAACCTGAAATATAGGAGGTCCTCGGATGTTAAGGATCAATCTCGCCGTGATGGTTTGGAGTCTTTTTTTGGTGCTGGGCCTGGCGCTGGCCGCTGGGGCGCAGCCGGGCGGCGATGCCGCCGACTCGACCAAAAAAATCAATGCCGCCCTTTTGCAGCAACTCCCTTTTGCCGACCGCCAAGACTTTGAAGACGCCCGGCGGGGCTTTATCGCACCGTTGCCGGACGGCGGGGTGATCCGCACTAAAGAGGGCAAGCCGGTGTGGGATTTGAGCAGCTTCTCGTTCATCAAAGAAGGAGCTACCGCCCCGGATACGGTCAACCCCAGCCTCTGGCGCCAGTCCCAACTCCTGATGTACGCCGGCCTGTTCCAGGTAAGCGACCGGGTCTATCAAGTGCGGGGCGCCGACGCCTCCAACATCACCTTCATCGAGGGGGATACCGGCCTTATCGTGGTTGACCCCCTCATTTCCGTGGAAACCGCCCGGGCCGCCCTGGAGCTCTACTATCAGCACCGGCCCAAAAAGCCGGTGGCCGCGGTGATCTATACCCACAGCCATGTGGACCACTATGGCGGGGTGAAAGGAGTCGTCTCCGAAGAAGAGATAAAAGCGGGCAGGGTCAAGATCATCGCGCCCGAAGGCTTCCTCAAGGCCGCCCTGGATGAAAACGTCATGGCCGGTACGGCCATGAGCCGCCGGGCCGGTTACATGTACGGCGTCTTCCTGCCGCCGGGGCCGCGGGGGAAGGTGACCATGGGCCTGGGCCTCACCGTGTCCACCGGCACCGTCACCCTGATCCCGCCCACGGACATCATCACCAAGACGGGCCAGGAAATGGTCCTCGATGGCCTCAATTTCATTTTCCAACTGGCCCCGGACACCGAAGCCCCGGCCGAGATGCACTTCTATCTGCCGCAGCTAAAGGTCCTCTGCCCCGCGGAAAACTGTTGCCACAACCTGCACAACGTCTACACCCTGCGCGGCGCCAAGATCCGGGACGCCCTGGCCTGGTCCAAGAATCTCAACGAGTCCCTGGAGCGCTGGGGGGATAAGTCCGAGGTCATGCTGAACGTCCATCACTGGCCGGTCTGGGGCCGGGAGCGCATCGTCGACCGCTTCAAGAAGCAGCGGAACATGTACCGCTACCTCCACGATCAGACCCTGCGGCTGGCCAACCAGGGCTACACCATGACGGAGATCGGCGAGATGATCGAGCTGCCCGCAAGCCTGGCGCAGGAGTGGTACTGCCGCGGCTATTACGGCTCGGTGAATCACAACGTCAAGGCCATATACGTCAAGTACCTGGGCTGGTTCGACGGCAACCCCGCCCACTTGCACCCCCTGCCGCCGGTGGAGGCCGGTAAACGCTACGTGGAGTTCATGGGCGGCGCCGCCGCGGTCATCAAGAAGGCCCGCCAGTATTATGATAAGGGCGATTATCGCTGGGTGGCCGAGGTCATGAACCACGTGGTCTTTGCCGACCCCAAGAACGACCCGGCCCGGGAGCTCCAGGCCAAGGCCCTGGAGCAGTTGGGCTACCAGGCCGAATCGGGCCCCTGGCGCAATTTTTATCTCACCGGGGCCCAGGAGCTGCGTCACGGAGTAGCCAAGGGGAATACCGGCACTACTGCGAGCTCCGATACCATCCAGGCCATGCCCCTTGACCTGTTCTTCGACTACCTGGGGGTCAGGCTCAACGGCCCCAAGGCCGCCGGCAAAACCATCACCCTCAACTGGAACTTCACCGACACCAAGGAGCAATATATCCTGGCTCTGGAGAACGGCGCCTTGAATCACACGGCCAACCGGCAGGCCGAGAGCGCCGATGCCACCATTACCCTGACGAAGGCGGCGTTTAACGAAGTGATTCTAGGGGGACCGGCCCGGCTCGATGCCAAAATCGCCTCCGGCGACCTCAAGCTCGAAGGCAAGAAAGAGAAGATTGGCGAGCTGCTGGCGCTGCTGGATAACTTCGACCCTCAGTTCAACATCGTCACGCCATAATGCTTGCGGAACTCGATCAGCCTTGATGGCTGCCTGGGAGGCCCGGCGGCCCTGGGCTTTTTGATGACCTTACTTCTGCTGCGGTTCCCAGCAAGAGGTGGCGCTGTTAAAAATCATGGCCTGACCATTTAGATCACAGCACCAGCGATCGCCGACTTTTCGAACCTCCCTTGCTTCCGCCGGCGCCAAGGGGGACAATTCGTTCGGCGTGCCCACCTGGCTGCGCATATAACTGGTAACCGGGACTTGTTCGATAAATATCCCGGATGGTTGGACTTGAGAGGGGGGTGGCGTGACCGGCGGAATGGCACATCCGCTTCCCAATATAATCAACAGCGACACTAACCTTCCCATTCCGAAAAAATATCGTCGGTGCATCTGGCGGAAAAAAACAGGGCAGGGATTAAAGCTCCCTGCCCTGCCTCGAAAACCGAAAACAGCAGCGAAAGCCGGCCTCAATTAAAGCTACCCCAGACCACCTTTTTGGGCTGGGCCGGTTGTTCCAGGGCGGTCAGGGCCGCCTGGAGGATGCCGTCGGCGTCCAGGCCGTATTTCTGCCGCAGGATCGCCGGGGCGCCGTGCTCCACAAAGATATCCGGGATGCCCAGGCGCTTCACCGCTACAGAAAGCCCCTGGTCGGCCAGCAATTCCAGGATGGCGCTGCCGAAGCCGCCGGCCAGGACGTTTTCCTCCACGGTGAGGACCCGGCCGTGTTTGGCCGCCAGGGTCAGGATGAGGTTTTCATCCAGTGGTTTGACAAAGCGGGCGTTGACCACGGTGGCGCTGAAGCCCCGGGCAGTCAACTGCTCGGCCGCGGCCAGGGCTGGATAGACCGAGGCTCCCAGGGCCAAAATGAGCAGGTCCTCCCCTTCCCGCAGCACCTCGGCCTTGCCGATTGCAATCTTTTTCAGGGTGGAGGAGAAGGCTACGCCCACGCCCTTGCCCCGGGGATAGCGCAGGGCCACCGGCCCGGGATGTTCCACCGCAGTGTAGAGCATATCCCGCATCTCATTTTCGTCTTTGGGGGCCATCAGGGTCAGGTTGGGCAAATGGCGCAGGAAAGAGAGGTCGAAGAGCCCCTGGTGGGTTTCGCCGTCCTCCCCGACAACGCCGCCCCGGTCCAGGGCCAGGACCACCGGCAGGTTTTGCATGCAAACATCGTGGAGCACCTGGTCGTAGGCCCGCTGCATGAAGGTGGAATAAATGGCGGCCACCGGCCGCATACCCCCCATGGCCAGCCCGGCGGCAAAGGTGACGGCGTGCTGCTCGCAGATGCCCACGTCAAAGAAGCGATCCGGGAAGTCGTGACGAAAATCCACCAGCCCGGTGCCATCGGGCATGGCGGCGGTGATGGCGACGATCTTGGGGTCATCCTGGGCCAGACGCAGCAGGGTCTCGCCGAAAACCTGGGTGTAGGACGGCACCTCGCCGACGCTCTTCTTGGCCTCGCCGGTATCGGGGTCGAAGCGACCCAGGCCGTGAAACCCGGTGGGGTCCGATTCCGCCGGCTCATAGCCCTTGCCCTTGGTGGTGAGCACGTGGATCAGGATGGGCCCGCGCAAGTTTTTGACGTTTTGCAGGGTTTCGATGAGATGATCCAGGCGGTGGCCCTTCACCGGCCCCAGGTAGGTGAATTTGAGGGCCTCAAAGAGCATCCCCGGGGTAAAAAAGGCCTTTAAGGAATCCTGGCTCTTCTTGGCAAAGGTCAACAGGTCGTCGCCGATGGCCGGCAGGGCCCCCAACAGGTTCTCAATCTGCTTCTTCAAGAAGACCATGGTGGGGCGGGTGAACTGCCGGCTGAAAAACGACGACATGGCCCCGACATTGGGGGCGATGGACATGCCGTTGTCGTTTAAGATGACAATGAGGTCTTTGTTCAGGTCCCCGGCGTTGTTCAGGCCCTCGAAGGCCATGCCCGCAGTCATGGCTCCGTCCCCGATCACCGCGATCACCCGGTTCCGCTCCTTCTTCAGGCAGCGGGCCGCAGCCATGCCCAAGGCGGCGGAAATGGAAGTGGAGCTGTGGCCGGTGTCGAAGGCGTCGTAAGGGCTCTCGCTGCGCTTGGGAAAACCGCTGAGGCCGCCGTACTGCCTTAAGGTCTGGAACCGGTCCTGACGTCCGGTCAGAAGCTTGTGGGCATAGGCCTGATGGCCCACGTCCCAGATGATCTTGTCCTTGGGGCAATCGAAGACGTAGTGCAAGGCGATGGTGAGTTCCACCACCCCGAGACTGGGAGCCAGATGTCCCCCGGTTTTGGCCACGGTGGCAATGATCTTCTCCCGGATCTCCTGGGCCAACTGCGGCAGCAGCTCCGGGGGCAATTTCTTCAATTCCTGAGGATTATTGACGGCGTCCAACAACCGGCGCGATCCCGGGCGACTATCCATGTGAACATCCCCTTAACCTACTTTTATACCAGAAATACCACCGTAAATCATTATTTTCCAACTTATCGGCTTGGAATTAATTTATTCAAATAATTAATAATCCCGGCTAAGATCGCCGCACCAGCAGGTATTGCGCCAGTTCCCGCAGAGGGGCGGCCCGGTCTTGAAAGGGCTCGAGTTCGGCCACGGCCTCCTCCACCAATCGCTGCGCCCATTGCCGGGACGCCTCCAGGCCCACCAGGGCCGGATAGGTGGCCTTTTGCCGCTGCTCATCGCTGCCCGCGGGCTTGCCGATCTCTTCGGTGGTCCCTTCCACGTCCAGGAGATCGTCGGTAATCTGGAAGGCCAGGCCGAATCTTTCCCCATAACCGGTGAGGGCGGCCACCTCGACGCGGCTGCCGCCTCCCACCAGGGCGCCGGCCCGGGTGGCCGCGGTGAGCAGCGCCCCGGTCTTGAAGCGGTGAATCAGCTCCAGCTCTTTAAAACTGATCTTTCGCCCCTCGGCCATCAAATCCAGCATCTGGCCGCCCACCATGCCCCGGTAGCCTGCGGCCTTGGCCAGCAATTCGGTGATTTCCAGCAGCACCGCCTCCCGCCCCTCGAACCTGGGCGCCGCCGCGGCCAGGGTATGGAAGGCCTCGGTGAGCAGGCCATCGCCCGCCAGGATGGCGGTGGCTTCGTCGAACTTCTTGTGGCAGGTGGGCTGGCCCCGGCGCAGGTCGTCGTCGTCCATGGCCGGCAGGTCGTCGTGAATGAGGGAGTAGGTGTGGACCATCTCCAGGGCGCAGGCCACGGGCAAGGCCTCACCGGGGTCGCCGCCCACCGCGGCCGCCGCGGCCAGGCAGAGGATGGGCCGCAACCTTTTGCCGCCCACGAACAGGCTGTAGTGCATGGCCTGCACCACCCGGAAGGCCGGCCCCCGCACCGCCGGCAGATAGGCCTCCAGGGCCCGGTTGACCAGACTGCGCCGTTCTTCCAGATATGCCTTAAGATCCACTATATTGCCTCATTTCCAAGGAAACGACTTTTTGTAGGGGCACGGCGTGCCGTGCCCCTGAGTAAGTTCCTGGTGGCACAGGCTTCCAGCCTGTGCGGCGCAGGCTAAAGCCTGCGGCTACAGTTTTCCCTTTTGAGCCGCTAATCTTTATACTATTGGATACTACTGTCCTTCATCCCCTTCCTCCAGGAAGGGCCGGGTAAAGAAACGCCCGGCGTCGTCTTTCAGGAGCAGTTCCACCCGGCGCTCCACTTCGTCCAGCTTGGCGTGGCAGGCCCGCACCAGGCCCACCCCCTCTTCGAAGGCGGCCATGGCCTGCTCCAGGGGCAGATCGCCGTGCTCCAGAGAATCCAAGACCTCTTCCAGGCGCTTGAGCAGCGCCTCGAAATTCTTTTCTGCCGGTTTTTTTTCTTTAGCCATGGCAAAGCCTTCTTATTCTCGTTCCCAAGTTGCACTTGGGAACGACTTATTTGCCCAAGAACCAGTTCAAAAGGAATTGGTGGGCAGTGCCCACCCTACATTTTTATTTGGCACAGGCGCCTCGCCTGTGCCAGCGCAGGCTAAAGCCTGCGGCTAATCTCCTCACTGCTTACTGCTCACTTCTTTTACCTCACAATCCAGCCGGCCCCGGGCCAGCCGCACCCGGACGGCCGCGCCCGGCGGCGCCTGGACCGCGTCGCGAATCACCGTCTCTTGCGGCAGGAGCGTGGCCACGGCATAGCCTCTCTGCAAAATGGCCAGGGGATTGAGCTGGTCCAGGTGGCTCTGGCAATACTCCAAATGCCGGCGACGGGTATCCTGGCCCCGGCTGAAACCCTGCCCCAGCCTTTGGGCCGCCTGCTCCAGGCGCTGCCGCCAGGGCATCAGGACCCGCCGGGGGCTCAACAGCACCAGGCGGGAGCTGGACAGGCGCAGGTGCTGCCGCTGGCCCGTCAGGAGCCGCCGGGTGCGCCGCACCAGGGCCTCGCCCTGGTCGTCCACCTTGAGGCGCAAATCCACCAGCCGCCGGCTCATATCCGGCAGCCGCCGCGACACCAGGTGCAGGTGACGCCGGGCCACCTCCAGGCGCTGCTTAAAGGTGCGCCACAAAGAGCCGCCCAGCCGGTCCAAATGTCGCGCCAGCGCCCCTTTATCCGGCGCCACCAGCTCCACCGCGGCGCTGGGCGTAGCGGCCCGGGCGTCGGCCACAAAATCGGCGATGGTGAAATCCACTTCATGGCCCACCGCCGAGACCACCGGGATGGGGCAGCGGTGGATGGCCCAGGCCACCTTTTCCTCGTTGAAGGGCCAGAGGTCTTCGAGGGAGCCGCCGCCCCGGGCCAGGACGATGACCTCCACCCCGGGATAACCGGCTAAATCTTCCAAAGCCCTGACAATCTCCCCGGCGGCCTCCACCCCCTGCACCTTTACCGGATAGATCAGCACCTCCAGATTGGCGTAGCGCTGGCGCAAAAGGCGCAAAAAATCCCGCACCGCGGCGCCGGTGGGCGAGGTGACCAGGGCGATCCTCTTGGGCAGGAAGGGCAGCGGTTTTTTTAGCTCAGGATCAAACAGCCCTTCCGCCTGGAGGCGGGTCTTCAGGGCTTCGAAGGCCTGGGCCAGGGCCCCCAAGCCCAGGGGCTCCAGGTAATCCACCACCACCTGGTATTCGCCCCGGGGCTCATAGACCGTGAGGCGCCCCCGGCACAGGAACTGGCTGCCCTCCTGGGGCTTGAAACGCAGGTGTTGGTGATTACCCTTAAACAGAACGGCCTTCAGTTGGGCCCCGGCATCCTTGAGGGTGAAATAGTAGTGTCCCGAGAGGGGCTGGCGCAGGTTGGAGACCTCACCGCTCACCCAGACCAGGGAAAAGTGGCTCTCCAGGCGCTCCCGGATCTCCCGGGTAAGCGCGCTCACCGTATAGATATGAGGAAGTTCCTGGTCCATCGCGCAATTATGTGATATTAACACATTTCCGACGGGGCGACTAAAAATTTCGGCCGGCGGGGCGCGCCTGCGGGTAAGGGAAAGAAATCTCACGCCCAAGACGCCAAGGCACAAATACGATAGAAAAGCTGACTGCTGATAGCTGACAGCTATTTCGAGGGAGATATGACCTTGATCCTGGCAATTGCGGCAGCCGATGGCCTGGTACTAGCCTCCGACGCCCAGATCACCACCGGGGAGGTGCGCACTCCCGGCCAAAAGATCCACCGCTTAAACGAGCGCTGTCTGTGGGCCGGGGCCGGGGAGCTGGCCCTGATCCAGCGGGTGGGAGAGCATTTCGGCGCCCTGCCCCAGGATGCCCACCTCAGCAACCTGAGGGACCAACTGGGGGCCATCGTCAAACAATGCGTCACCGAGCTGACCCAACTCGATTTTCGCCTCCAGTTTTTGCCCCCGGACCCGGAGCGCCTCGCCCAGCTCCATTATGCCGATTTCATCTTCGCCGAGTTGGCCGGCGGGGCGGCGCAGTTGCTGCACATCAACTCCCTGGGCAGCCCCGAATGGTTCGAGCAGCGCCCCTTGGTGCTGGGCAACGGCGACCTCTTCGCTTACGCCCTGCTGCAGAAATACCAGGGCCGCAGCCTCACCCTGCCAAAGGCTGCCATCCTGGCCTACAAGGTCATCGAAGAAGCCATCGAGGTGGGGGCCTACGGCCTGGGCCCACCCATCGACGTCTGGCAGATCACCCTGGAGGGGTTGAAACAACTTAACGCCGATGAGCTGACCGCCCTGGCATCCGCGGCCCATGAGTTGCGGAAACGGGAAATTCAATTGTTGATTTCGGGTTAATCCTGTGAAAGTGGCCATTTGGGGTGCGTCCTACGCACCAAATATCCCCTTGGGTCCCAATTCCCGCTTGGGAACCCAGTTGGCGGAAAGCTTCCGCTTTCAAAGTATGGTGGGCAGTGCGCACCATACTTTGTGCACAGGCGGGACGTTTGTTCCCCATTCTTTCTGCCTCTTATTTCACCTTAAGGCTTCACCCATCCCGCATAGAGCGCCAGCCCCAGCCAGGCCCAGTTGTTGGCGTAGTAGTTGTCCGGCGAGACAAAATAGGCTCGACCGTCTTTTTCGCAATAAAAGGTCATAATTTTTTGGGCCAGTTGCGCGGCGAAGTCCCGGTCCCCGGCAGTCAGGGCCGCGGCCAGGACCCCGGCGTAGAGCACCGGGCTGTCATAGTCCACCATCGGAGCGCCCTCGAAGTTATAGACCGCGGCCAATTTCCCTTTGTTCTGCCACTCCTGCTTGAAAAACGGCAAGAATCTTTGTCCCAGAAATTGGGCCGCCCGCGCTTCGCCGAACCAGAAATGATCCAGGGCCAGACGCCAGGGGAGGCGGGGCGCCTCCCAGCCGAAGTGGGCGTCCCGCCCCGGCGCCGGACTCAACTTCCCCGCCGCGTCCACCAGGCACCAGTCTGGGAACAGGCCGACCCCGGGCTGCCCCTCCAGTCCCTGGTTCATTACCTCCAGCAATTGATAGGTGTCCTGACGCAGCCGGTTCCAGGCAGCTCCGGGGGATAAATCCCCCCTCCCCTGCCGGTAGTCTTGTAGGGGCGGCTCGCGAGCCGCCCCTACGGGGCCGGCGCCAATTTGGGTGAACAGCCGATACGCCGCGGGGGAAAAATACGACGGGTTGAGCAGATAAGGTGGCTCGGCTTCATGCCAGTTCCCCGGGGTGAGGAACAAGACCTCCCCGCCGGGCAGGGCCACCACCTCTTTCTCCAGGATGGCGGCCAGCACCTCCCGGGCCTTGGCCCGATAATCTGGTAAGTCCGGCGGCGCCCGCCAACCCCGGCGCGCCGCCAATATTAAGGCCAGGGCGTAATCCAGGTCGCCGTCGCTGGCGGTATTGGCGTCCAGCACCCCCCTGGAGCCGTCCGGCCGGCGGCCCCAGTGCCAGGCCAGCAGATGATCCGGCCGGGACAGGTTTTTATGGGTCCAGGAGTAGGCCTGCCCAAAGGTCGCCTCATCCCCGGCCCACACGGCCCGGAGCAGCGCATAGGCCTGGGCCTCGGAAATGGCGCCGCCGTCCCGCTCGGGAATAACCACCCGCCCCTCAGGCGAGATGAACTGTTGCCGGTAGCTCTGCCAGGAGGCGGTCAGCGCTCTCTCCAGTTGTGGCTGGAACAGGCGCTCCGCACAACCCGTGAAATCCAGGGCCAGGAGCGCCAGCAGCCACATCGCGGGGACCTTGGGCAATTTCATGCCACCATCCATATCTCATTAATGGGATTAGTTCTACTAATTTCCACACAGTTGGCGGGCATCGCCTTCCATAGAGGGTTAGCTCAGGATTCATAGCAGGAGGTCGCATGGACAATTTCCTCAATAGCGGTTTGTAGATTTTCTGAAAAAATTATTTTCCCACTGGATCTTTTCTGCTATCATTCCTTTCAAAAAAAAATTAGCTACAAATTAGAGTGAATTTTCCAGGAGTGATCTATGGCAAAAAGGTCCCCCCAAAGGCTTTTTCTTGTCGGCGGCCCAAATAGCCACATTCTTTCCAATGGGCCAAGGCCTAAACTTAATATCAAGGCCGCGTTAATTATTTTAATATTGCTTTTCGCGATTTCATCAGTGGATGCCAGTTTATCAACAGCTGGGGCGGATGAGTGCGGAGAACTATATGTTGCCGGTAATTATGAGCAGGCCGCTTTATGCTATCTATCTCGGACTCCGCCGGATAATTATTGGGCCGCTGATTCGTATGGCTGGGCCGGCAACGTTGCCTTTGAAGCGGGAAATTATCAAAGCGCCTACAATTTTTATTTAAATGAGGCTCATTATTTTGATATTGTAAATGATATCGGCCGGTTGGGACAAGCCTACTATCATTTAGGCACTGCCTGTTATAACTTAGGTAATTTAACACCATCTCGCAATTATTTTCTTTTAGGGGGAGCCAAAAGCGCCGACGCCCTGGATTACCAGCGTGCCGGTATTTCTTATAGCTGGGCCGGCAATATTGCTTTGGCGCTGAAAGATTTTCGTAACGCCTCAGGTGATTATGCGTTAGCTGGATATAATTTTTCGTTGTTCCATGATTATAAAAATGCGGCGGATTATTATGATAAAGCGGGAAATATGGCTAAACGCAGCGGGGACTGCACCAAAGCCAATGAATATTGGAAAGATGCCGAAGTTTATTATGCTATAATGGACATTGAATATGAAATTCCATCTTGCAAAATGACCTATGGATTATTCGTCGGGATAGATTATTCTATTCCGGGTAAACCTTGTCTTTATGGCCAGAAAGATGCTCAACTGGTTATGTCCTCATGGCAAAAGTTGGCACGTACTCAATTTGATATTTATCGCGGCGAATATAACAAGGTAGATTTGATTAATGAGCGCTTTGGAATTGACCCTGACATCTTACAAGTTAAAATTAACCAATTCCTGCCGTTGGCGGCGACTGGTGATAATTTTATCTTTTTTATTAGTGGCCATGGTGGATATAACTCTGAGTTTCAGGCTGAACGTCTATTAATTGGTAGGAAAAATGGGGCCGATATCTATTTGTATAAAGGCGATTTGACTGTTTATCTTAACAACTTGGATGCAAAGGGAGTCAATATATGGGTTATTATGGATACTTGTGAATCAGCAGGATTTTGGTGGAAGGGGTTGGAAAACCTCGGGCATGTTGGGCTGCTTGCTGCCGGGGCGCCATTCGCACAGGCCGATCCTTTGGATGGAATGGGATTTTTTTCTAAAAATATAGCCTTTTGGCTGGATTGTCAAAGGATTGCCAGTTCCACAATGGATAGCAATTCTGATGGAGATATTGATTTTAATGAATTTGTTTCTAAAGTAAAAATGGCTAACGACTTTGTGAGGGAGCATTTCGGCAAACAAGTTTTAATGAAGGACTTAGGAGATATAGTTACTTTTTCTCCAGAAATGTGGAACCCCTTCAGTACCCAAGCCACCAATTTTTCCGGTAGTTTCTCCGGGGACCCATCTCCTAAGAAACCTTCCTTTCCGTGGTTAATGCTTCTTATGGATGATTAATCGCCCAACGCTAAATCAATTGCGGCAGGTTCTTTCAAGAAATTTTCTTGACATCTACGGGTATTTATGAGAATTATTCAAAGATAATAGTCTGCCGGGAAGGCAGAACGCACCGGGAGAGGCAGGAGTCGCGCGACGTCAGTCGTGAACCGCGAATTTATGTAACTTAGATAAAGCTAACGGCATCCGGGAAAGCGCCTTGAGGGCGCCCGAGATGCCTTTTTTTGTTGAGGCGAGCATGATCAAGGTGAAACTGGACCAGGGCCCCGCCGTTGATGTGGCGGCAGGGGTCACCGTGGCCCAGGCCTTACAGGACTTGCAGGTGAAAACCGACCGGCGGGTGGCAGCCGCCCGGGTGGACGGCGAGCCGGTGGACCTGAGCCGCGCCCTGACCCATGACTGCACCATCGCCCCCATTCCGGTGGATTCCCCCGAAGGCCTGGTGATCATGCGCCATTCCGCCGCCCACGTCATGGCCGAAGCGGTGCGGGCCTTGTTCCCGAGGGCCAAAGTGGCTATCGGGCCGGCCATCGAGAGCGGCTTCTATTACGATTTCGACGTGCCGGAGCCCTTCACCCCAGAAGACCTGGAAAAGATTGAAGCACGCATGCGGGAACTGGTGGCCCAAAACCAGGAGTTCGTCCGGGCCGAAGCCTCCAAAGAGGAAGCCATCGCCAATTTTAAGGCCGCCGGCGAGACCTATAAGGTGGAGCTGCTGGAGGAAATCCCCCAGGAGACGGTCAGCCTTTACCGCCAGGGGGATTTCATCGATCTTTGCCGGGGCCCGCATCTCCCTGCCACCGGCTATCTGAAGGCCTTCAAGCTCACCACTTCGTCCGGGGCCTACTGGCGGGGGGACGAACGCCGGCCCATGCTGCAGCGCATCTACGGCACCGCCTTCGCCACCCCCAAGGAGCTCAAGCAGTACCTGGAATTCCTGGAAGAGGCCAAGCGCCGGGACCATCGCCGCCTGGGGCGGGAGTTGGGCCTTTTCAGCATCGAAGAAGAGGCCGGGGCCGGGATGGTCATCTACCACCCCAAAGGAGCCCTGCTTAGGAGCCTCATCGAAGATTTCGAACGCCGGGAGCATTTTAAAAGGGGCTACCAGATGGTCATGGGCCCCCAGATGCTGCGAGCCGACCTGTGGGAGCGCTCCGGGCACATGGCCAACTACAAGGACCACATGTATTTCTCCGAAGTGGAAGGCCAGATGTACGGCATCAAACCCATGAACTGCGTGGCCCACATGCTCATTTACCGCTCCCGGATCCGGAGCTACCGGGAACTGCCGATACGCTACTTCGAGCTGGGCACGGTGCTGCGCCATGAGCGCTCCGGGGTGTTGCACGGCCTCACCCGGGTGCGCCAGTTCACCCAGGACGACGCCCACATCCTCTGCACCCCCGAACAGGTGGAGGGCGAAATCGTCGGGGTCCTGGATTTCGTCTTCCAGGTCATGGCCATCTTCGGGTTCGAGTATGAAGTGGAACTCTCCACCCGGCCGGAAAAGTCCATCGGCAGCGACGCCGAGTGGGAACTGGCCACCCATGCCCTGACCAAGGCCCTGGAGGCGAAGAACCTCCCGTATCATATCTGCGAGGGCGAAGGCGCCTTTTACGGGCCCAAGATCGACATCAAGCTCAAGGACGCCTTGAACCGCCGCTGGCAGTGCGCCACCATCCAGTGCGACTTCACCTTGCCGGAGCGCTTCGAGCTCACCTACGTGGGGGCCGACGGCGGCCGCCACCGCCCGGTGATGCTGCATCGGGTGATCCTGGGCTCCCTGGAGCGCTTCATCGGGGTCCTGATCGAACATTTTGCCGGGGCCTTTCCGGTGTGGCTGGCGCCGACCCAGGCGGTTCTCCTGCCCATTACCGACCGGGTCCACGCCTACGCCGAAGAGGTGGCCGTGGCTTTGCGGGCCGAAGACCTGCGGGTGGAGGTGGACGCCCGGCCCGAGACCTTGCGCTACAAGATCAGGGAGGCCCAGGTCCAGAAGATTCCTTATATGATCGTCATCGGGGACCGGGAGGCGGCCGACCGCACCCTGTCGCCCCGGTTGCGGGACGGCACCGAGCTGAAGGACGTTCCCGTGGCGGCCTTTGTCGCCCGGCTGAAGGAGGAGTCCCAGATTCCTTCCACCACGTAGGGGCGGACCTGCGGGTTTGCCCCTGATTAGGGCGGACATTTAGGTCCACCCCGAAAATTTTTTAATCAGGAGGTCACGGTCATCCAGAAGCAGCAACGCGTGCGGATCAACGAGCAGATCAGGGTTCCGGAGGTGCGTCTCATCGGTCCCGACGGGGAACAGATCGGGGTCATGGCCACCAGGGAAGCCCTGAGCCAGGCAGCCGAAGCGCACCTGGACCTGGTGGAGGTTGCCCCCCAGGCCAGCCCGCCGGTTTGCCGCATCATGGATTACGGCAAATTCAAGTACCAGCAAAGTAAAAAACAGCAAGAAGCCCGGCGCCGCCAGACCATCATCCAGGTCAAGGAGATCAAGGTCAGGCCCAAGATCGAAGAACACGACATGGGCTTCAAGCTCAAGAACACCCGCCGGTTTCTGAGCGAGGGCGACAAGGTCAAGATTTCCGTGATCTTCCGGGGCCGGGAGATCGCCCACACCGACCGGGGCTTTAAGATTTTATCCCAGATGGCCGAGGCCCTGGCGGACGTGGGCACCGTGGAACAGGCCCCCAGGTTGGAAGGCCGGAACATGTCCATGATCGTCACGCCCAAGTAGTCTCGCTTTCAGCCGCAGTCTTTCCGGAGCCGCCACCAGCGGTGCCTGAAATTTTTTTGTTTTGTGACATTGTTAAATTGTGACATGCGCCGTTTTTCTGATATATTTTGTAAATTGCATAAAAATAGGGACACTTCCTATTTTTGCATTTGGTAGGGCAAACCAGTTTGCGAAAGTTAACAAAAATGGGAAGTGTCCCTATTTTTTATTAAGGTGAGGATTTGATCATGCCCAAAATGAAGTCCCATCGGGGGGCGGCCAAGCGCTTCAAGGCCACGGCCAGCGGCCGGGTGAAACATAAGAAGCCTTATCACAGCCACATTTTGACCAGCAAAACGACCAAACGCAAGCGGCACCTGCGCCAGGGGACCTGCGTGTCCGGCACTGAGCTGAAGAGCCTCAAGCGCCTGTTGCCGTATCTTTGAGATAGGAGCACGTCATGCCACGCGTCAAGAAAAGCGTCTATTCCAGGGCGCGCCGGAATAAGTGGCTGGGGATGGCCAAGGGCTTCCGCAGCGGCCGGCGCCGCCTGTACCGTTCCGCCCGGGAGGGCGTGGAGAAGGCCCTGACCTTCGCCTATCGCGACCGCAAGGTCCGCAAACGTGAGTTCCGGGCCCTGTGGATCGTCCGCATCAACGCCGCCCTGCGCCCCTTGGGCCTGTCTTACAGCAAGTTCATCGGCGGGCTGAAAAAGGCCCAGATCAACTTGGACCGGAAGGTCCTGGCGGACCTGGCCATCTTCGATCCCACCGGCTTTGCCAAGGTGGCCGACCTCTCCCGTCAGGCGCTGTAAAGGCGGTTTTCTGTTTTCGGTTTTCTGTTTTCGGTAATTTGAAAATCGCCGCAATAGATTTTGCCGGCTTGAGGTAATTGGGCTGATATGCGAATGTAGGGGCGGTTCTCGAACCGCCCCTACAATGATTTTTGGCCCCAAGGAATATTAGATGAGCGCCGCGGCCGTCCAACAGCTCGAAGCAGCCGCCCTGCGGGAAATCCGGCAGGCTCAGACCCCAGAGGCCCTGGAGCTGCTGCGGGTCAAATATTTGGGCCGCAAGGGCGATCTCACCCTGATCTTGCGGGGCCTGAAGGACCTGGACCAGGACCTGCGCCGCCAGGTGGGTCAGGAGGCCAATCGGGCCAAAGAGGTCCTGGAGGCGGCCCTGGCCCGGACCCTGGCGACCCTCAAGGCCCTGGCCCGCCGCGCCGCGGCCGCCGAAATCGACGTCACCCTGCCGGGCCGCCGCCCGCCCCTGGGCCGGCTGCACCCCATCACCCGCACCATGCAGGAGGTCTGCGACATCTTCCTGCACCTGGGCTTCGAGGCGGTGGAAGGCCCCGAGGTGGAGCTGGACTGGTACAACTTCGAGGCCCTCAACCTGCCCCCGGACCACCCGGCCCGGGACATGCAGGACACCTTTTATTTCAGCGACCAGGTGCTGCTGCGCACCCACACCTCGCCCATGCAGATCCGCACCATGGAGCAGCGCCGGCCCCCGGTGCGCATCATCGCCCCGGGGCGGGTCTACCGCCGGGACTCGGACCTGACCCACACCCCCATGTTTCACCAGGTGGAAGGCCTGCTGGTGGACAAGGGCATCACCTTCGCCGATCTCAAGGGGACACTGACCACCTTCGTGCACCAGATGTTCGGGCCCGAGATTGGGGTGCGCTTCCGGCCCAGCTACTTCCCCTTCACCGAACCCTCGGCCGAAGTGGACATCGAATGCGTCATCTGCCGGGGTGAGGGCTGCCGGGTCTGCAAGATCACCGGCTGGCTGGAAATCCTGGGCTCGGGTATGGTGCACCCGGCGGTCTTCGAGGCCGTGGGCTACGACCCGGAGGAATATACCGGCTTCGCCTTCGGCCTGGGGGTGGAGCGCATCGCCATGCTGAAATACGGCATCGACGACCTGAGGCTCTTCTTCGACAACGACCTGCGGTTCTTAAGGCAGTTTTAAAGACGGTTTTCGGTTTTCCGTAAAAGCCAATAAACATAAAGGCCGGGAGCACGAGCTTCCGGCCTTTCTCTGTTACAGATTAGCGGAGGAAAACGCCGCGCCTTTCCTTTTCCCCTTTTACCCGTTTCCCCTTTTCCCCCAGCCCTTAAGTCGGGGGCAGACCCAGGTGGTGCATGATGCGCCGGTGGAAGTAAGCCGAGGCGTCCACATTGCCCATCAGGCCGAAGCGCACCTTGACGGTGGTGATCTGGTTGGGCCGGGCGATCAACTGAATCTTGACGTTGGTGTCCGGCGGCGCCACCGCCTCAATCTTGGATTCCATGGGGTTGTATTGCTCCGAGGCATTTTTCAGTTGCAAATCCTTGGTTGCCGCCAGGGTGGCATTCCAGGTATCCTGCATGGAGCGGGGATAGTCCTTCTCCATGGTGCCTTCCATCCATTTATAACTGCCGATGGCGGCGCTAGCCCCCAGGCCGAGGAGCATGGTTTCCACGCAGCCCGCGGTGAGCAGCAGGGCCGCCAGCAATATCCCTACTTTGGTGCGCCAGTTCTTCTGCCTCATTCCCGACCTCCTTTTCTTGGCTCTCTTCACTCCCCTTATGCCATCCTTCCTTTTTCCTGTCAATTCATTTTGGGGGCCTGAGCCCTAAGGGCCTTAGGCCCTGCCTTTTTTTTCAGCAGTTGTAGGGTGCGTCCTACGCACCATGTCCGACCTTACCCCTGGCACCATAAATGCGCCTACCGCCGCGGCCCCACCCAGTGGAGGTGAATAAAGGTGCGTTTCAGCATATTGGTAAGCATATCATCGCCGGGTCTTTCTGTCACCCCGTGCCACATTTCCGCCCCAAGGCGTCAAAGGGCGCTGGTGTATCCTGCTTTTTATAATTATCAGCGCTGATATTTAGCTTGTAAATCAGTCAAAATAATTGTTTCAGCTAAGTAATTAACTTTTTCATTATTAAATCCTATCTCGCTTAATAAGCACATCTCACATAATATTTTTATCCATTTTGTTAAAACTATTATTTCATCAGGTTTGGCAACTTTTTCTCTCAATTTAGAGATATAATGAGTATGATAAGCTCTAGTTTTAACTATTTTATCAATAAATTCCTCTTTATTCGCTATGAATTTGTCCAACATGATAGAATACTTATTATAAATATCTAATAACCTAAGCCCTAATGAATGATGATTGTTATTATATGTATACCTATGGTATGATTCAATTGTTCTTATTGCGGTTAAGAATACCTCTTCTATATTAGATTTGTAGTTATCTATTGTGCTGTAATATAAATTATAAACTTCTTCTAATAACATAGCTTTTGCAAACCAATTTTGGAGGAACTTGTCAAATCTAGATGGAATGTCATTAAATGAAAAATAGATTTCCTGAGGACTAAACGATTTAGTTGGATATTCTATTGTATTATAATAAATTTCTGTTTTTTTATTAAATTCGTTTATACCATCAGTCTCTCTATCCATTCCTGTGACAGAAAATGGATAAATTTTTTCTCTTAGTCCAAGGCTCAAAAAAATCTGAATTAATCTAATTATATTTAAGTAATCTTCGATGACCAGTTTTTCCAACGGGCTTATCATTATTCTAATTTTTTCTTTGATGGAAAATCCTTTTCCTGGAGTCACGCCTAGTGGATAAGAAACACCAAATACGATGGATATTTTAAATTGATTATTAATAAAGACTTCAATGGGATCAGGTTGCTTGTATTTTACTACGAATTCATGAGTATTCTTATGGCTGAATTCAAATTCAAGACCACTCTGCCCAACCCATTTATCCAGATTTAAATAATCAATCATAATTTCATTAAATTTGATCTCTTCCATTTTATTAAAATGTGATCCTTTAAATACCATTTGAATATCAAATAATATATCTGCCATTTGACTCTCATAAATATAGTATGCCCTTGGGTAACAATTGTAAAGTGTAATATTCGAATTGCCTGATAATCCTAATATGATACGAGTAAAAATCCCCATAGCTTTGATCATTTTGATACTTTTAACCGAACCTATTAAATCTAATGAAGCTTTTTTATCCGGCGTAATTCTCAGGATTCCAGGCACTTTTTCTGAAGGATTATCAGGAAGCCACCATAAACCTTTAAGTTCAATTTGTTCAAACATATTTTTTCACCTCATTCTTTTTTAACTTAATTATACTATTCCTCCTTCAAAATCGCCGCCAAATGTGGTTGGATCGCCCGCCAGGCCGGGTAGGCCGCTGCCCCCAGGCCCAGCGACATCACCAATAACAGGCTCTGCCAGTAGATGCCCGGCACCCAATGGAGTTGGATGGTCCAGCCGAAGGCCTGTTTGTTGATGACCTTGATGAGCAGCAGGGACAGCGCCGAACCGCAGGCTGCCCCTAATATAAAACTTAAAAAGCTGGCCAGCCCCGACTCGGTCAGAACCATGGTGAGTATCTGTCGCCGAGAGGCCCCGATGGCCTGGAGCAGGGCCAGCTCCCGCTCCCGCTCCATGATGAGCACCAGGAAGGTGGTGATGATGCCGAAGATCGCCACCACCACCGCCACCCCTTCCAGGGCGTAGGTCAGGGCAAAGGTCTCGTCGAAAATCTGCAAGATCCCCCGGCGCAATTCCCGGTGCGACAGGGTGAGCAAACGGTAGCGGCCGCCGTATTTCTCTTGCAACCGGGCCTGCACCTGGGGTGTCTGGGCCGGGTCCTTGAGGTAGAGGCGCACCGCGTTCAGGTGGGTGTCCTGCCAGAAGCGGCGAAATTGGCTGATATCCATCCAGACGCTGGGGCCATCGGTGCGATAATCATAGAAGACCCCGGCGATCCTGAGCTCTTGCGGCCCCGCCGGAGTGGGCAGGATGATGGTGTCGCCTTCTTGTAGGTGGAAGGTCTCGGCCAGGGGCTCGGAGACCACCACATTGGGCTTGAGGGGAGGGCCGGGGGAAGGCACTTCCCCCGCCCTCCCCTCAAACTCCCCTCCCACCCCCCTATAAGGGGTTGGGGGAGGGGGT